>OAZY01001140.1_pt1 | contig 10568 bp, 10 predicted proteins | sample 1494931 | NCBI WGS metagenome assembly OAZY01 (sample SAMEA2579921, study PRJEB22360) | human gut metagenome | biome: human gut; feature: human-associated habitat; material: faeces | place: Denmark | collected 2008/2010 | reverse complement strand
TTCGAAGAAGGTTGCTGACGACCGTACTCACCTAAGGAAAGTCTTAAAAATTTTTCTTCTACGTTAAAAAAGAGCCTCTCAGCTCTTTTCATGTTAAATCGCAAACAAATCATTTAGGTTCTCAGCCATAGTTGGGTGAGTAAAGATTTGTTTAGCCAAATCTGTATATGGAATGTGATGGTTCATCGCTAGGGTAATTAGATTGATAATTTCATGAGATTCTTGACCAAAGAGGGTCACTCCCAAGATTTCCTTAGTTTCAGGGTTTACCACAGCTTTGAAAGCACCGCGCAAGTCACCGTTAACATGACCACGAGGCATGCCAGCAACTGGAAGTTCCTTGACAGCAACTGGTCCACCTGCTGCTCTGGCTTGGTCTTCAGTAAGACCAACTTGTGCCAAAGGTGGGTTGAGGAACATGGCAGTTGGAACTACTCCACGTGTTTCAAGGTTATAGCTACCATCCCCTGTCAAGTAATTAAAGACAATACGGAAATCATCTAATGAAATATAAGTGAATTGAAGGCCACCATTAACATCACCCACTGCAAAGACACCCGGAACGCTTGTTTCCAAATGCTTATTAACCTGGATACCACCACGCTCAGTCAAGGCAATATCTGTATTTCCCAAGTGAAGGGGTTCGATATTAGGCTTGCGTCCTGTCGCATAAAGGAGCGCATCAAAACGGAAGTCTCCTTTATCAGTAACAACGACAACTTCATCACCGTCATTCTTAACTTCAGATGTTTTAACACCTTGTTCGAAGACAATACCATCCTCTTCCATGTATTCCTTGGCCAACTTAGCAATAGATGGCTCTACACGTGGCAAGAAGCTAGTCGCTGCATCCAAGACAGTCACTTGACTACCCAAACGGTTATAAAGGCCAGCAAATTCAAGACCGATATTACCACCACCTAGGACACCCAAGCGTTTAGGCAAAGCTTCAAGGGTTTGAATGCCAGTTGAATCATAGACATGCTCAGCTGTTGTCAAGCCAGGAATAGGCAAGACATTAGACACAGCACCTGTATTGATGACAATAGTTTCAGCTGTAAGCTCTTGGCGGTCATCACCTGCCACTACTTCGATAACCTTATTTGACACAAAATGTGCCTCTGCATCAATGACATCAACGCCATTATCGGCCAACATTTTATAATTCTTAGCGTTAAGACGACCAGTCACCGCACCACGTTCTTTCATGGTATCGTCAAATGACCAGCCCTTTTCGGCCGCTACAATCATAGTCTTGGTTGGGATACAAGCAATATTAATGCAAGTACCGCCATACATGGCTTTGCTGCGCTCGATGACAGCAACTTTCTTACCAGCTGCATTCATCTTAGCAGCCAGAGTCTTACCGGCTTTACCGAAACCGATAACAATCAAATCATAGTTCAACATTTCTGTATCCTCCTATCTATTGTCATTCTATCATTTAATTTTTCAGACCGCACATATCTGAACTGGAAAATAAAAAGGCTACAGCTTTTGCCATAACCGCTTTAATATCTTATATCACTGGAGATATAAAGACTCTTTAAAAATGAGTTTTCTGAGTGATTTATTGCAGGAATTCTAATAAAACTTGGTTGAAGCGTCTGCTTTCAATATAAGCCGCATGCCCCAATTTGTCAAATTCATAATAAGAAGCATTTGGAATCCCATTTGCCAGCTCCCTGGCGCCATCCACACCCAGAACTAAATCGTATTTGGCTCCCAGAACAAGGGTCGGACAAGTAATTTTATCAAGCGAACTATAGCAATCAAAGGCTAGAATTGACTTGGCTAAACAAACAAATCGATGGCGTTTTTCTGTACTTACAGACTTCAAAAATAATCTGTTAATCACATATAATTTCTTTAACACAGGTGACGAAAATGATTTACTCATGGAATCCTTATTGAGCTGGTCCATCTCTCCATTTTCTGCCATCTCTATCCACCCTCCGACGGTTTCTCTACTGATGGTATTATTACGAGAGAGTGTCAGCGCTAATACTAGCTTTTTCACCTTTTGAGAATACTTGATAGCAAATAACTGAGCAATCATACCTCCCTGTGATATGCCTATGATAGAGGCATTAGCAATATGCAATACTTCCAAAGAATGATAGAGGTCATCAGCCATATTTTCAATAGTAGTGTCTTCTTCAAAAATATAGACCTTGTACTCCTTAGCATATTGATAAAACAAGGCGTAAGTGGCAAGGTTAGACAGATCACTTAAACGTTGCAAACTTAATCCCGTAATAATAATGAGAGTTTTGTCTCCCTTACCAAAAGTGACATAATCTACACCTGGGTCCGACAAATGATTTCTTTGAATGGTGAACATTATCTACAGTCTTTCATTGAAATGTCTAGGTTTTAGGTCTTATCGAGATAATGGCATATCATTTGAAGCCATGATGACATCACTCACCAAGACGACAAAGAAAAGCTGCCAGGTGATGAAAGCCATGAAGTCTTCACTTTTGAAGAAAATCGGTGCAACCCCTAATAGAATTAAAAAGGCAGCATTTTTTCGAAGGACCTTTTTAAACGTTTGCCAAAACACTCTGAATGAAATGTTTGCTCCAATCTTACGAGCTATCACCACATGATAAACAATCTCGAGAAAAGCAACCACACCTACCGTAGTTAGAACCTTAGTAAATGGTAGAGCCATCTGAAGTCCTAGATAAAGGACAATCAGCTGAGCAAAAACAATCGACACCATAACACGAATATGATTAGCCATGATAAAAACCTCCTAATAAGTTGCATGCCAAAGCAAGAAACAATAAATATTTTTAGTAGTCATTACTATAGTATTTTCCTACTCATTATACCATAAAACAGAACTATCATTAGGAGTCATTCTACCATTATCAAGCATAGTAGCTATAGCCATATCAAACGGTAAAACACTGAATGTCAAAAAAAGGAGTCACACCAATCATGGCGTGGCTCCTCTGTTATTAGGATAGATTGATGCTTATAGCAATTCGTCAATTGACGTGTAATTTCTGTTTAATCCTTCGGCAACTGGTTGGCTAGTGATGTGTCCTTGGTAGGTTGTTACACCTTGACGAAGACCTTCATCATTTTGAATTGCCTGTTTGAAGCCTAGTCCTGCCAGAGCTTCAATATAAGGAAGGGTAACGTTGGTAAGGGCAATGGTTGATGTACGTGCCACGGCTCCTGGAATATTGGCAACGGCATAGTGAAGGACACCGTGTTTTTCATAAACTGGTTCATCATGAGTCGTTACACGATCCGCTGTTTCAATAACCCCACCTTGGTCAACCGCTACATCCACAATAACAGAACCAGGACGCATCTGTTTAACCATTTGTTCAGTAACTAGTTTAGGCGCTTTAGCACCTGGAATAAGGACCGCTCCAATAACCACGTCAGCATCACGGACACTTGCTTCAATATTGAAAGGATTTGACATCAGTGTTTGAATTTGACTACCAAAGACATCTTCAAGGACTGACAAACGTTTGGCGCTAATATCAAGAATCGTTACTTGGGCTCCGAGTCCAAGCGCAATACGGGCTGCATGTGTCCCTACGACACCCCCTCCGATAATGGTAACCTTACCTTTAGGAACACCAGGCACTCCTCCTAGAAGCACACCAGAACCACCCTCTTGCTTAGTCAAGAAGTGGGCACCAATTTGTACAGCCATGCGTCCTGCAACTTCACTCATTGGAACCAAAAGTGGCAAGTGGCCTTCTTGATCACGAACCGTTTCATAGGCCACACCTGTTGTCTTGGCATTAACCATTGCATCTGCCAAACCCGGAGCTGCTGCCATGTGCAAGTAAGTAAAGAGTAAAAGATCTTCACGAAGGAAGCCATATTCTTCAGCAAGTGGCTCCTTAACTTTAACAACCAGTTCTGCTGCCCATGCTTCTGCAGCAGTCGCAACGATTTTAGCACCTTGATTGGCATAATCTGCATCCGCAAAACCAGAGCCAAGGCCTGCATTTGTTTCGATTAACACGACATGTCCCTTAGCCACAAGACTTTGGACACCAGCAGGTGTTAGCGCCACACGATTTTCATTATTTTTGATTTCTTTTGGGATACCAATTAACATATTTTCTCCTTACTTGGAAGTCATAAGGCAAAGGATTCCTATAAAATACTTGACCACTTCCTAACATATTTTTAAAATGACAACGCTTTCATTTTATCGAAAAACAAAAGGAAAAGCAAGAAAAAGGAAATCTCACTTTCTCATCACCACATTCATCACGAAACAAGAATAGCGTCCAACCAACCGGCTGGACGCTCCAATGGTATATCCTCCAAGGATTAGTGGTTATCCTTAAAATAATCAAGTAGGAAGAGGGCGTTTTCCACATAGTAATTAACAGCTGCAGGTAAGGCTTCGTCTTTCACAAGGAAATCATCATGGTGCCAGTCGGCAGCATCATCGTCACCATTAGAACCAATGAAGGCAAAAACACCTGGGATTGCCTTCTGATAAGTCGCAAAGTCTTCGCCACCTGTTGATGGCAAGGTTTCAATCACTTCTGCGAAAGTCTTAGAATTTTCAAAGATGAGAGGTGTAAGCGTCAAATCATTGTAAGTCACAAAAGGAGAATTGCCCCAAACAATCTCAGCCTGAGCACCAAATTGGTCTGCTGTTGCCTGAACGACCTTTTCAAAACGAGCAATGACATCCTCACGAATCTTAGGATCAAAAGTACGGATTGTTCCCTCAAAAAAGCCTGATGCTGGCAGAACATTCCAGGTATTGCCAACTTCGATATGAGTGACTGACAAAACAGCTGAGTCAAAAGGCGAAATCGTTCGAGCTACGATTTGCTGCAAGTTGTTAATGATGGTCGTAGTAACCAAAACCGTATCCACACCCAAATCAGGGCGAGCCGCATGTGAAGAAACACCCTTGACGTCAACCCTAAACTGCTCCACACCTGCCATAATCGCACCTGAACGAAGACCAATCTGTCCAGGTTTCAAGTGAGGATTGTTGTGGTAACCGATGATAGCTGACACACCGTCAATACCACCCGCTTCAATAATCTGGTAGGCCCCTTGGAAATTTTCCTCAGCTGGTTGGAAAATCAAGCGAACTGTCCCTTTCAGCTCCGCTTCTCTTTCTTTTAAAATCTGTGCTGCTCCAAGGAGAGAGGTTTGGTGAAAATCATGACCACATGCGTGCATGGCTCCATTTTCACTGGCATAAGAAAGTCCAGTATTTTCCTGAATTGGAAGCGCATCGATATCAGCACGTAAAGCAATAATCGGGTGGCCTGACCCAATTTCAGCAATCAGTCCTGTCTTTAAAGGATAATTTAAAGGTTCAATACCTAATTTTCTCAAATACCCTTTCAAAAAAATGGTTGTCTCGTGTTCATCTTCAGAAACTTCTGGATGTTGATGAATTTGCTGACGTGTCTTTGCTAAATCCTCGTAAAATACATCTGTCATAATAGACCTCCCTCTTTCACTGTCCTAAAACAGTACATGAAATTGCACTAACTAAGCTTGCCGATTAAATTACTTCTATCATACCACTGTATTGACCAAATGAATAGTTAAAATTACTTATGGGATGCCATAACTATTACTTATAGTTAGCACTTCCACCGTAACATAACCTAAATAACCAAAAACTAAAATGGCTCAGTTTAAATACCTCTTTAAGATGCTCTTTTCCTCCTCGGTCAATGGACGATAGCTTCCCCTTGGTAACTTTTCGTCCAAGACAAAATCTCCAAAGGAAATACGTTTGAGGTAGGTCACCTTGACCCCATAAGCTAAAAACATCTTTTTCACTTGATGAAACTTTCCTTCTGAAATCGTGATATGAGCACAACTCTTGTCACTAGCTGAACTCAGAATTTTCAGATGAGCCGGTTTACAAACAGTACCATCCTCAAAGACAACACCTGACTCAAAAAATGCAGGTGCCTCAGGCCCAAGAACATCATTGACCTCAACATAATACCTCTTAGCCACATGATAACGTGGGTGAAGCAGGGCAAAGCCCAAGGGTCCATTGTTGGTAATCAGCACCAGACCTTCTGTATCCCTATCCAAACGCCCCACAGGATAAAGCCCTTCTCGCTGATCCTCGGGCTTAATCAAATCAATGACCGTTTGGTGTTCCTTGTCTCTTCGAGCTGATACCACTCCTGATGGCTTATTCATGAGATAGTAAACTTCTGGCGCATGTTCCAGTTCCTTTCCAGAAACCGTTATGGTCTGGAGACTAGCATCCACATTAAGATTATCTCTATCCGCCAAGACACCATCCACATAGACTTGCCGACTGCGAATGAGCTTCTTGACCTGATTGCGAGAACCATAGCCCGCCTGTCCTAATAATTTATCTAAACGCATAGGCCTATTGTACCATGGATAAGTCTGGTCTAGTAGACTAAAAAAGCCTACCTACAAAAGGTAGACTTATCATCTTGTTAACCATTACACATTCACAGGGAAGATATGACCTACTGCAAAGGTCACGAGCATGGTCAAGAGACCTACTGTCAAGTTACGCAACATCGCCTGTTTAACAGGTGCTTTTCCAAGCTTGGCACTAACATAACCAGTCAAGAGCAAGGTAAGTGCAACCACAACCACCGTTACAGGGATACGATAAGGCTCAGGGAAAAGCAGGATAGCTAATGTTGGTGGCAAAGAACCCACTGAAAAAGCAAAGAAACTAGATACGGCAGCATGCCATGGATTTGTGATTTCTTCTAAATCAACGCCATATTTTTCTTCAACCAAGACCTTGATAGGATTTTTACTAAAGGCTTGATTGACCTTGACTTCTGCTGCTGTTTCGCAATCCCCCTGACTGAGGAAGGTTTGATACAAACTCTCTCTAGCTGCATCAGGTGAACGATCCAAGAGAGCCTGTTCCTTAGCGATGGCAGCTTCTTCGGTATCTTTTTGCGTTGACACACTGACATATTCGCCACCTGCCATTGAAAAGGCACCGGCAAAAATCGCTGACAAGGCTGAAATCAAGATAAACCAAATGTTTGATGTCGCACTGGCCACACCGATAACCACTCCCGCAATGGAAATGATACCATCATTGGCACCCAAGACACCAGCTCTCAAAATATTTAAACGTTCTGCAAAATTCTTATCTTCCAAATTTATTACTCCTTATTTAGAATCATTCTAAATATTACTATAACAGTTATTTAGAATGATTACAAATAAGAAGCTTGAAAAAGCCGAGATTTCTCTCAGCTTCTTCACTCTTTAAACTTAGGCTGGTGTTACATCCAAGCTCTCACCAATAGCCGCAAGGCGTTCGACAACTTCCTCTTGGCTCAAACCATTTTCAGAGACATAACGGTTACGTGGATGGACACGACATTCATGTGAGCAGCCACGGAGGTATTTATCTTCATTTTCCTCTGAAGCAAGGATACGACGGTTACAGAATGGGTTACCGCAGTTGACATAGCGTTCGCATGGCGTGCCATCGAACCAATCCTTACCGACAACGACAGGATCTACATGGTTAATGTCAACGGCAATACGCTCGTCAAAGACATACATCTTACCATCCCAAAGCTCCCCTTGAACCTCTGGATCCTTTCCGTAAGTTGCAATACCACCGTGCAATTGGCCAACATCTTTGTAGCCTTCACGGACCATCCAACCTGAGAATTTCTCACAGCGGACACCACCAGTACAGTACACAACCACGCGCTTGTCCATGAACTCTTCCTTATGGTCGCGAACCCATTGTGGTAATTCACGGAAGTTTCGAATATCTGGACGAATGGCTCCACGGAAGTGACCAAGGTCATACTCATAGTCGTTACGTGTATCAAGGACAACAGTGTCCTCATCTAAAAGGGCGTCTTTAAACTCTTTTGGTGACAAGTAAGCACCAGTAGTTTCAAGTGGATTGATGTCGTTGTCAAAGTTATCATCCTCTAAACCAAGGTGAACGATTTCCTTCTTGTAGCGAACAAACATCTTCTTAAAGGCTTGCTCTTCTTCCTCATCAATCTTGAACCAGAGGTCCTCCATCCCTGGAAGGCTGTGAACGTAGTCCATGTATTTTTGAGTGGTTTCATAGTCACCAGAAACCGTTCCATTGATCCCCTCGTCAGCGACCAAGATACGTCCTTTCAAACCGATTGACTTACAGAAAGCCAAGTGATCAGCCGCAAATTGCTCAGCATTTTCGATCGGAAGGTATTTATAATAAAGCAATACTCGAATAGGTTTTGCCATTGTATGTCCTCTTTCTTTATGAAATATCTATATCTGTTGTTTGATAGTCAAAGTCAACTTAACTATTATAGCGCTATCAAAGAGGACTAGGCAATTGATTTGTTTGGAGGAGAATTGTCACAAAAGAAAAAGGCTGAGTACCAGATGCCTCAACCTGAGTTTTGTGGGATTATTTTTCGACAAGATAGTATTACAATTCTTTTTGTAGTGTTCCTAAGATAAGCAGTTGTGTCAGAAAAATCCAGAAAATAAGAACTCCTATATCTACAAGCGAAACAGTTCCATGTCTATAAAAGCTAGCTCTAAGAAGATTCGCAGAAGGGACAAATGGAAGTAAAAAATAAAGTTGATCTAACCAATCTGGAAGACGACTTGCCGGATACATGATAGGTGAAAACATAAGACCAATCATTAAAATAAGCTGAGACATTAGCGTGACAATATTGTGGGAAAATATATAAGCAATTGAGAATCCTAGACTAATCATTGTTAGGCAAATAAGCAACATCACAAAAACAGACAAAATTGACAAATTTAATTGGACAGAAAAGCGGAGACAGCCTAATAAAAAAGAGAAGAATACACCTGGTAAAATAGCAATTAACCATATACATAGGTCAGCTAAAGAAATTAGAATTCTAGGAATAGGTAAAGCTCGAATATAGTCCACATGACCTTCTGACTTGGCATTGGCTATAACAGGAGATGAAATCGTACAGCCAATAGAAATGACCCCCATTAAAACTGATCCAGAGGCAAGATAGTAAGCAGTTGTTGTGTCCATCTTACCAATTACCAACGGATACCCAAAAAGAAGTGAAACGGACAAAAGCACTTGAGCTAGTGTGAATAGAATGAATAGATTTTTTTGTCGAAGATAGTTCCAACGAAGTAAGTAAAAAAATTGAGTCATATCAGTTAACAAGCTCCTCTTTATAAAGATCGGAAATAGATAATGTTTTCATCTTAACTGAAAGGTTTGAAATAAGCCCTTTTTCTAGACCTTCCTTAACTTGAATGAGTATTCGGGTTAATTCACTTTCCTCAATTTCCATCTGACAAACACAACCATTGACTATCGTAAAATGTTCGAATAGACTTAAAAATTCTTTACTAACAAAATTGAAAGAAATTTGATAATGATTTTTATAAGACATTTGGTTTACTGGACCAGATTTTAATAATTTACCATGGTTAAAAAGAGCAAAATTATCCGCATATTTTTCAACTTCTAGTAGATTGTGGGTAACAATGATAATAGTGTGTCCTTTATAAGCCAGTTTTTGTAACAATCGCCACTGTTTTTCACGACGTACAGGATCAACATCGTTGGTTGGTTCGTCAAGAAGCATGATATCAGCAGAGCCAATTAATGCCATGGCAAAAGATGTAAGCCGTTTTAGACCTCCTGAAAGATTCTTCCCTTGTTTATCACGGTATTCTACTATTTCTAGATCTGCTAGAAGGTTCTCAATTTCTTTTTGGAGTTCTGAGGTGCTTAACCCTCTCATTCTTCCAATCATCTCTAAATTTTGCTCAACAGTTAACTTGTCAAGTGGTGCATACTGTTGTGACATATAACTCATCATTGTTCGAGCTTGTTTACGGTTATGTATAAAAGAAATATCTCCGTAGTGAACATCTCCCTGATCAGGCTTAATAAAGCCAATCATTTGCTTTAAAAGGGTTGATTTACCAGCACCATTATGTCCTAAAAAAGCTGTGATTTTTGCAGCTTCTAGCTCTAAGAAGATATGGTTATTAGCAAAATGTTGTTTATCAAATGATTTTGTTAGATTTTCAATGGTGAGCGGCTCAAAAGTCATAATTTTATTTCTCCGTATTGAAAAGATTTCCCAGCATACTTCATTTTTTATAGGGTTATTGTATAATAACCTTAAGAGAGTCTTATGATTATGTCATAATTGACCATTTTAACGTTATAACTAACATACAGAAATGAGTGAGGAGGTTTTCAATGTTAAAAGTTGCTATTTGTGATGACTCTGATAGAGATGCTAGCCAATTAGAACATTATTTACTTTCTTATGATAAATTTCCTCTAGAAACAAAACTTTATACAAATCCACAAAAACTGTTAAATCAGCTGACGCCAGACATCCACTGTGTCTTTTTGGATATTAATATGCCAGGAATCAATGGAATTGACGTAGCACAGAAGATTAGAAAATTTAATCCTTTCATTCCTATTATTTTTGTGACAAGTTATCGTGATTATATGGAGCAAGTCTTCGAAGTTCAGACTTTTGACTATATCGTAAAACCGATAGAACCTCAAAAGTTAACGAAAGTATTGGATCGTA
>OAZY01001135.1_pt1 | contig 10591 bp, 9 predicted proteins | sample 1494931 | NCBI WGS metagenome assembly OAZY01 (sample SAMEA2579921, study PRJEB22360) | human gut metagenome | biome: human gut; feature: human-associated habitat; material: faeces | place: Denmark | collected 2008/2010 | reverse complement strand
GGCACCGCGCAGCGGCGATTTTGTTCGCCAGAGCCCGGGGGTGCAGGGGGCGGCGACTGGCCGCCCCCTGCGCGCTCCTTGCGCCAGTGGCTTTATATGGCATTGCACATGAAAGGAGCGCAACAATGCTAAACACTCATAGAGAATTAAAAATCCCCCTCTGATGCATAACATTTCCTTTTAATTGCAACTTTACTCGTCCTTCCGCTTTCAGTAGTGTGTCATCGCGCATTTCGACTTCATCTTTGCAAGGACTGGGTTTTCATGTTTTCTGGGCTGTTAATCATTCTGGTTCCCCTGATTGTGGGTTACCTCATTCCTCTTCGCCAAAAAGCTGCATTAAGAGTTATTAATCAGCTATTAAGCTGGATGGTTTACCTTATTCTCTTTTTTATGGGTATCAGTCTGGCGTTTCTCGATAACCTCGCCAGTAACCTGTTGGCGATTCTGCATTATTCTGCCGTCAGTATTACCGTTATTTTACTGTGTAATATTGCCGCCCTTATGTGGCTGGAACGAGGCCTGCCATGGCGCAATCACCATCAGCAAGAAAAACTCCCGTCGCGTATTGCGATGGCGCTGGAGTCGCTAAAACTGTGCGGCGTAGTAGTGATTGGTTTTGCCATTGGTCTGAGTGGACTGGCTTTCTTACAACACGCGACCGAAGCCAGTGAATACACCTTAATTCTGCTACTTTTCCTCGTCGGTATTCAGTTGCGCAATAATGGCATGACCTTAAAGCAGATTGTCCTTAATCGCCGGGGAATGATTGTCGCCGTGGTGGTGGTTGCCAGTTCATTAATTGGTGGTTTAATTAACGCCTTTATTCTTGATCTTCCCATCAATACCGCGCTGGCAATGGCCTCTGGTTTCGGCTGGTATTCTCTTTCCGGTATTTTATTGACCGAATCTTTTGGTCCGGTAATCGGGAGCGCGGCGTTTTTTAATGATCTGGCCCGTGAGCTGATTGCAATTATGTTGATCCCTGGGCTGATTCGCCGCAGCCGCTCTACCGCACTGGGCTTATGCGGTGCGACGTCGATGGATTTCACCCTGCCCGTTCTTCAACGTACTGGCGGGCTGGATATGGTCCCGGCGGCAATTGTTCACGGTTTTATTCTTAGCCTGTTAGTGCCGATCCTCATCGCCTTTTTCTCTGCGTAATACCTCTCTGGCGGTAGATCCCTGCCGCCAAAATTGCGCTAAATCAATCTCCCTTAAAGTTGCATGAAAAATCCCTTTTATCCCTGCGTTAAGCGTCTTAACCTTAAACATGTATATTAAATATAACTTTAAAAGGTGTGATCATGTTTTGTGTGCAATGTGAACAAACTATCCGTACTCCGGCAGGAAACGGCTGCTCATACGCGCAGGGGATGTGTGGTAAAACGGCGGAAACCTCTGACCTTCAGGATTTACTCATCGCGGCGCTGCAAGGGCTTTCGGCCTGGGCGGTAAAAGCGCGTGAATACGGCATCATCAACCACGATGTAGACAGCTTTGCGCCACGCGCATTTTTCTCAACCCTGACCAACGTTAACTTCGATTCTCCGCGTATAGTCGGCTACGCTCGTGAAGCGATTGCCCTGCGCGAGGCGCTGAAAGCACAATGCCTGGCTGTAGATGCCAACGCCCGCGTCGATAACCCGATGGCTGACCTGCAACTGGTGAGCGATGATCTTGGCGAGCTGCAACGTCAGGCAGCAGAATTTACCCCTAACAAAGATAAAGCGGCGATTGGCGAAAACATTCTCGGCCTGCGCCTGCTGTGCCTGTATGGCCTGAAAGGTGCGGCGGCCTATATGGAACACGCGCATGTTCTCGGTCAATACGACAACGATATTTATGCCCAGTACCATAAAATCATGGCGTGGCTGGGAACCTGGCCTGCCGATATGAACGCGCTTCTTGAGTGTTCAATGGAAATCGGCCAGATGAACTTCAAAGTGATGAGCATTCTGGACGCAGGCGAAACCGGTAAATACGGTCACCCGACCCCAACCCAGGTCAACGTCAAAGCGACGGCGGGTAAATGCATTCTGATTTCCGGTCACGATCTCAAAGATCTCTACAACCTGCTGGAACAGACCGAAGGCACGGGCGTTAATGTCTACACCCACGGCGAAATGCTGCCTGCGCATGGCTACCCGGAGCTGCGTAAATTCAAGCATCTGGTCGGTAACTACGGCAGCGGCTGGCAGAATCAGCAAGTGGAGTTCGCTCGTTTCCCTGGCCCCATCGTGATGACCTCGAACTGCATCATCGACCCAACCGTAGGCGCTTATGACGATCGTATCTGGACCCGCAGCATCGTTGGCTGGCCGGGTGTGCGTCATCTGGATGGCGAAGATTTCTCTGCGGTCATTGCCCAGGCGCAACAAATGGCAGGCTTCCCGTACAGCGAAATTCCGCACCTGATCACCGTGGGCTTTGGTCGTCAAACGCTGCTTGGCGCAGCGGATACGCTGATTGATCTGGTAAGCCGTGAAAAACTGCGTCATATCTTCCTGCTTGGCGGCTGTGACGGCGCACGCGGCGAGCGTCACTACTTCACCGATTTCGCCACCAGCGTGCCGGATGACTGCCTGATCCTCACTCTCGCCTGTGGTAAATATCGCTTTAACAAACTCGAGTTTGGCGATATCGAAGGTCTGCCGCGTCTGGTGGATGCTGGTCAGTGTAACGATGCTTACTCAGCAATTATTCTGGCGGTAACGCTGGCAGAAAAACTGGGCTGCGGTGTCAACGATCTGCCGCTGTCACTGGTGCTCTCCTGGTTTGAACAGAAAGCGATTGTCATTCTGCTGACACTGCTTTCTCTGGGTGTGAAAAATATCGTCACCGGCCCGACTGCACCTGGTTTCCTGACACCAGACCTGCTGGCGGTGCTGAACGAGAAATTCGGCCTGCGTTCTATCACCACTGTTGAAGAAGACATGAAGCAACTGTTGAGCGCGTAAGGAGTTTGTCGATGACGATGCCAACGAATCAATGCCCGTGGCGGATGCAGGTTCATCACATTACGCAAGAAACGCCGGATGTGTGGACGATTTCCCTGATTTGCCACGATTACTACCCATATCGCGCCGGGCAATATGCACTGGTCAGCGTGCGTAACTCAGCGGAAACGCTGCGTGCTTACACCATTTCCTCCACGCCAGGCGTGAGTGAATACATCACCCTGACTGTGCGGCGGATTGATGACGGAGTCGGCTCCCAGTGGCTGACGCGCGATGTAAAACGCGGTGATTATCTCTGGCTTTCAGACGCAATGGGGGAATTTACCTGCGACGATAAAGCAGAAGATAAATTCCTGTTGCTGGCGGCAGGCTGCGGCGTCACGCCGATTATGTCGATGCGTCGCTGGCTGGCGAAGAACCGTCCGCAGGCCGATGTGCAGGTGATCTACAACATGCGTTCGCCGCAGGATGTTATTTTCGCCGATGAGTGGCGCAACTATCCGGTGACGCTGGTGGCAGAAAATAACGTTACCGAAGGCTTTATCGCTGGTCGTCTCACTCGCGAACTGCTGGCAGGTGTCCCTGACTTAGCTTCACGTACCGTGATGACCTGCGGCCCGGCTCCGTATATGGATTGGGTAGAGCAGGAAGTGAAAGCGCTCGGCGTGACGCGTTTCTTTAAAGAGAAATTCTTCACCCCAGTAGCGGAAGCGGCGACCAGCGGTCTGAAATTCACCAAACTGCAACCGGCACGAGAATTTTACGCCCCGGTTGGCACCACGCTACTGGAGGCGCTGGAAAGCAATAAAGTTCCGGTTGTCGCTGCCTGCCGTGCGGGTGTTTGCGGCTGCTGTAAGACGAAAGTGGTTTCCGGTGAATATACGGTGAGCAGCACAATGACGCTGACCGACGCCGAAATCGCTGAAGGTTACGTACTGGCCTGCTCCTGCCATCCGCAGGGGGATTTGGTTCTCGCATAATCGCCTTATGCCCGATGATATTCCTTTCATCGGGCTATTTAACCGTTAGTGCCTCCTTTTTCCCCATCCCTTCCCCCTCCGTCAGATGAACTAAACTTGTTACCGTTATCACATTCAGGAGATGGAGAACCATGAAACAAACGGTTGCAGCTTATATCGCCAAAACACTCGAATCGGCAGGCGTGAAACGCATCTGGGGAGTCACGGGCGACTCTCTGAACGGTCTTAGTGACAGTCTTAATCGCATGGGCACCATCGAGTGGATGTCCACCCGCCATGAAGAAGTGGCGGCCTTTGCCGCTGGCGCTGAAGCACAACTTTCAGGAGAACTGGCGGTCTGTGCCGCTGGCGCTGAAGCACAACTTTCAGGAGAACTGGCGGTCTGTGCCGGATCGTGCGGCCCCGGAAACCTGCACTTAATCAACGGCCTGTTTGATTGCCACCGCAATCACGTTCCGGTACTGGCGATTGCCGCTCATATTCCCTCCAGCGAAATTGGCAGCGGCTATTTCCAGGAAACCCACCCACAAGAGCTATTCCGCGAATGTAGTCACTATTGCGAGCTGGTTTCCAGCCCGGAGCAGATCCCACAAGTGCTGGCGATTGCCATGCGCAAAGCGGTGCTTAACCGTGGCGTTTCCGTTGTTGTATTACCGGGCGACGTGGCGTTAAAACCTGCGCCAGAAGGGGCAACCACGCACTGGTATCATGCGCCACAACCAGTCGTGACGCCGGAAGAAGAAGAGTTACGCAAACTGGCGCAACTGCTGCGTTATTCCAGCAATATCGCCCTGATGTGTGGCAGCGGCTGCGCGGGGGCGCATAAAGAGTTAGTTGAGTTTGCCGGGAAAATTAAAGCGCCTATTGTTCATGCCCTGCGCGGTAAAGAACATGTCGAATACGATAATCCGTATGATGTCGGAATGACGGGATTAATTGGCTTCTCGTCAGGTTTCCATACCATGATGAACGCCGACACGTTAGTGCTACTCGGTACTCAGTTCCCCTACCGCGCCTTCTACCCGACCGATGCCAAAATCATTCAGATTGATATCAACCCAGCCAGCATCGGCGCTCACAGCAAGGTGGATATGGCACTGGTCGGCGATATCAAGTCGACTCTGCGTGCATTGCTTCCACTGGTGGAAGAAAAAGCCGATCGCAAGTTTCTGGATAAAGCGCTGGAAGATTACCGCGACGCCCGCAAAGGGCTGGACGATTTAGCTAAACCGAGCGAGAAAGCCATTCACCCGCAATATCTGGCGCAGCAAATTAGTCATTTTGCCGCCGATGACGCCATCTTTACCTGTGACGTTGGTACGCCAACGGTGTGGGCGGCACGTTATCTGAAAATGAACGGCAAGCGTCGTCTGTTAGGTTCGTTTAACCACGGTTCGATGGCTAACGCCATGCCGCAGGCGCTGGGTGCTCAGGCAACCGAGCCGGAACGTCAGGTGGTCGCCATGTGCGGCGATGGCGGTTTTAGCATGTTGATGGGCGATTTCCTCTCAGTAGTGCAGATGAAACTGCCGGTGAAAATTATCGTCTTTAATAACAGCGTGCTGGGCTTTGTGGCGATGGAGATGAAAGCTGGTGGCTATTTGACTGACGGCACCGAACTACATGACACCAACTTTGCCCGCATTGCCGAAGCGTGCGGAATTACGGGTATTCGCGTGGAAAAAGCCTCTGAAGTCGATGAAGCCCTGCAACGCGCCTTTTCCATCGACGGTCCGGTGCTGGTGGATGTGGTGGTCGCCAAAGAAGAATTAGCCATTCCACCGCAGATCAAACTCGAACAGGCCAAAGGTTTTAGCCTGTATATGTTGCGCGCAATCATCAGCGGACGCGGTGATGAAGTGATCGAACTGGCGAAAACAAACTGGCTAAGGTAAAAAGGGTGGCATTTCCCGTCATAATAAGGACATGCCATGATTGATTTACGCAGTGATACCGTTACCCGACCGAGCCGCGCCATGCTCGAAGCGATGATGGCCGCCCCGGTTGGGGACGACGTTTACGGAGACGACCCTACCGTTAATGCTCTGCAGGACTATGCAGCAGAGCTTTCCGGTAAAGAAGCCGCCATTTTTCTGCCTACCGGCACTCAGGCCAACCTGGTCGCTCTGCTCAGTCACTGTGAACGCGGCGAAGAGTATATTGTCGGTCAGGCCGCGCATAACTATCTGTTTGAAGCCGGTGGCGCGGCGGTGCTGGGCAGTATTCAACCGCAACCCATCGACGCGGCTGCCGACGGCACGCTACCGCTGGATAAAGTGGCGATGAAAATCAAACCCGACGATATCCATTTCGCCCGCACCAAATTACTCAGTCTGGAAAACACTCACAACGGCAAAGTGTTGCCGCGAGAATACCTGAAAGAAGCATGGGAATTTACTCGCGAGCGCAATCTGGCGCTGCATGTTGACGGTGCGCGCATCTTTAATGCCGTGGTGGCTTACGGCTGCGAACTGAAAGAGATCACGCAATATTGTGATTCGTTCACCATTTGCCTGTCGAAAGGACTTGGGACGCCAGTCGGCTCGTTACTGGTCGGTAATCGTGATTACATTAAACGTGCCATCCGCTGGCGGAAAATGACCGGTGGCGGAATGCGCCAGTCCGGCATTCTGGCTGCCGCCGGGATGTATGCCCTGAAAAATAACGTCGCGCGCTTACAGGAAGACCACGACAACGCCGCCTGGATGGCGGAGCAGTTGCGTGAAGCAGGCGCGGATGTGATGCGTCAGGACACCAATATGCTGTTTGTTCGCGTCGGGGAAGAAAATGCTGCCGCGTTAGGCGAATACATGAAAGCGAGAAACGTGCTGATTAACGCCTCGCCGATTGTCCGCCTGGTGACCCATCTTGACGTCTCGCGCACTCAGCTGGCGGAAGTCGCCGCCCACTGGCGCGCATTCCTGGCGCGTTAAGGAGGGAGACGTGCCGCAACGCATTTTAGTTCTCGGTGCCAGTGGCTACATTGGTCAGCATCTGGTGCGAACACTCAGCCAGCAGGGGCATCAGATCCTGGCGGCGGCACGTCATGTCGACAGGCTTGCAAAGCTGCAACTGGCAAATGTCAGTTGCCATAAAGTCGATCTCAGCTGGCCGGATAACCTTCCGGCCCTGTTGCAGGATATCGATACGGTCTATTTTCTGGTGCACAGCATGGGCGAAGGCGGCGATTTTATCGCTCAGGAGCGCCAGGTGGCTCTCAACGTCCGCGATGCGCTACGTGAAGTCCCAGTTAAGCAATTAATCTTTCTCAGTTCGTTGCAGGCCCCGCCACATGAGCAGTCGGACCATCTGCGTGCCCGTCAGGCTACGGCGGATATTCTTCGTGAAGCGGGTGTCCCGGTGACCGAATTGCGTGCCGGAATAATCGTTGGTGCAGGTTCAGCGGCGTTCGAAGTCATGCGCGATATGGTCTACAACCTGCCAGTGTTAACGCCGCCACGCTGGGTTCGTTCACGCACCACGCCCATCGCGCTGGAAAACTTGCTGCACTATCTGGTGGCGCTGTTAGATCATCCGGCCAGCGAACATCGCATCTTCGAAGCCGCCGGACCAGAAGTGCTCAGTTATCAGCAACAGTTTGAACATTTTATGGCGGTGAGCGGTAAGCGCCGCTGGTTGATCCCCATCCCCCTCCCGACCCGCTGGATTTCGGTGTGGTTTCTCAATGTGATTACTTCCGTACCGCCCACCACCGCCAGGGCGTTGATTCAGGGGCTGAAACACGATCTGCTGGCGGATGACACCGCGCTACGTGCACTCATCCCACAACGGCTGATCGCTTTCGATGACGCGGTACGTCGCACCCTGAAAGAGGAAGAAAAGCTGGTCAACTCCAGCGACTGGGGATACGACGCTCAGGCCTTTGCCCGCTGGCGACCGGAGTACGGTTATTTCGCCAAACAGGCGGGGTTTACCGTTAAAACGTCCGCCAGCCTTGCGGCTTTATGGCAGGTGGTGAATCAAATCGGCGGTAAAGAGCGTTATTTCTTTGGCAATATTTTGTGGCAAACCCGGGCGTTGATGGACCGCGCGATCGGTCATAAGCTGGCGAAAGGCCGCCCGGAGCGTGAATATTTGCAGACCGGCGATGCGGTGGATAGCTGGAAAGTGATTGTCGTTGAACCGGAAAAACAACTTACGCTGTTATTTGGCATGAAAGCGCCGGGGCTGGGACGACTGTGTTTTACCCTGGAAGATAAAGGCGACTATCGTACTATCGATGTTCGCGCATTCTGGCATCCGCACGGTATGCCGGGGCTGTTTTACTGGTTATTGATGATCCCCGCGCATCTGTTTATTTTTCGCGGAATGGCAAAACAAATCGCCAGACTGGCAGAACAAAGCACAGATTAATCGACAAAACCTGCGTTATTCTTTCATGTTTCCCATTGCATCATGGGGGAAATCACGGAAGAATGCGCACGTCATTTTCTCAACAACAGTGGATTGATATGAAGGTACTGGTTACCGGCGCCACCAGCGGCTTAGGTCGAAACGCGGTAGAGTTTTTATGCCAGAAAGGCATCAGCGTGCGAGCGACCGGTCGCAACGAGGCAATGGGTAAATTGCTGGAAAAAATGGGCGCAGAGTTTGTTCCGGCGGATCTGACCGAGCTGGTCTCATCACAAGCTAAAGTGATGCTCGCGGGCATTGATACGCTGTGGCACTGCTCCAGCTTTACCTCGCCCTGGGGGACACAACAGGCTTTCGATCTGGCTAACGTTCGCGCCACTCGCCGCCTGGGTGAATGGGCTGTCGCCTGGGGTGTGCGTAACTTTATTCATATCTCTTCCCCCTCCCTGTACTTCGATTATCACCACCATCGCGATATTAAAGAAGATTTTCGCCCTCACCGCTTCGCCAACGAGTTTGCCCGCAGCAAAGCAGCCAGCGAAGAGGTGATCAATATGCTTTCGCAGGCGAATCCACAAACGCGCTTTACTATTCTGCGCCCACAAAGTCTGTTCGGACCGCACGATAAAGTCTTTATTCCCCGTCTGGCGCATATGATGCACCACTATGGCAGCATTCTGTTACCGCACGGCGGCAGTGCGCTGGTGGATATGACCTACTATGAAAATGCCGTGCACGCCATGTGGCTGGCAAGCCAGGAAGCCTGCGATAAGCTACCTTCCGGGCGTGTGTACAACATCACCAATGGCGAGCATCGCACACTGCGCAGCATCGTGCAGAAGCTGATCGACGAGTTGAATATTGACTGTCGTATTCGTTCCGTCCCCTACCCGATGCTGGATATGATCGCCCGCAGCATGGAGCGTTTAGGCCGCAAGTCAGCAAAAGAGCCGCCGCTGACCCACTACGGCGTCTCCAAGTTGAATTTTGACTTTACGCTGGATATTACGCGTGCGCAGGAAGAGTTAGGTTATCAACCAGTCCTCACCCTGGATGAAGGTATCGAGAAAACTGCCGCCTGGCTACGCGACCACGGAAAACTGCCGCGCTAATCCTGCCCGTATTTCTCCAGCAACGCTTCGGCAATCGCCTGAGTTTCTGCATCCGCTTCGCCGTTGTATAACGTCGGGCGGAAATGCATCTGGAACGCCATAATCACGCGCCGCTGCTCGCGCGGTGTCATATCAGGTTTAACGTCATAACCGTAGCGCGCCAAAAGCTCCAGCAATGACGCGGTATCTACCGGTGTGTGCGGCGCGCGCCCGGCAAGGTAAAAGTTCACCCGCTGCGCATCCGGCCAGGCACCAATCCCCTGCTGCGCCAGTTGTTGCCAGGGGAATAACGGCCCCGGATCGTCTTTGCGCTGCGGCGCAATATCCGCATGTGCCACTACGTTTTCCGGCTTGATGTGATAACGGGCAATAATATCTTTCGCCAGCGGAATAAGCGCCTGAATCTGTGCCTGTTCAAACGGGGCAAAATATTTCACTCCGGCTGATTTCTGCCAGCCACGGTTTTCCAGCTCAATGCCAATAGAGGTGTCGTTAAGGCGCGTTGCCCCGCGCCAGGCGCTAATCCCCGCATGCCAGGCCAGTTCTTCTTCCGGCACCAGTTGCCAGATGCGCGGTTTACCGTTGTATCGCGGTGGTACCGCAGGGACCAGATAATGCGAGCTGACCTGCTTATCGGTCAGTGTCGCCAGCGAGCTATCAAAATCATCTGCGGTGTAGTGGATCACCAGCACTTTAATGCGAGGATACGCCGCCTGCGCCTGGCGTCGGGTATCAAGCTGATATCCCTCTTTCTCGACAATGCCTTTTTCGCCTGCACACCCTGCCAGTAACAGAGCGGCGGCGACCAGCCAAAAGACTCTTCTCATCGACGCGTTTTCACCGCCGTACCGCTGACGCTAACCATCAGCATACTGCCGTTTTGCCCGACCGTTTCGTAGTCGATATCAATACCAACCACGGCATCGGCCCCCAGTGCCCGCGCCTGGGAGCCTAGTTCCTCAAAGGCGATCTCCCGCGCTTTACGTAGCTCTTTTTCGTAGGCACCGGAGCGTCCACCAACGATATCGCGGATACCGGCAAAGAAATCACGGAAAATATTGGCACCTAAAATCGCTTCGCCGGTCACCACACCGCAATATTCGACGATGGTCTGGCCTTCCAGAGTTGGGGTTGTAGAAAATTGCATGATCGATCTCCTTGTTTG
>OAZY01001130.1_pt1 | contig 10621 bp, 7 predicted proteins | sample 1494931 | NCBI WGS metagenome assembly OAZY01 (sample SAMEA2579921, study PRJEB22360) | human gut metagenome | biome: human gut; feature: human-associated habitat; material: faeces | place: Denmark | collected 2008/2010 | reverse complement strand
ATCGCCTGACAGCGGCTGCCCGCCCATCCACACCACGTCGATGCTGGCGCTTTGCACCGCCGGCAGCGAGGCTTGCGCGTCAACCAGCAGGTCGCCGCGGCTGATGTCGATTTCATCTTTCAGCACAAGGGTAATGGCTTCGCCGGCGGCGGCTTCCTGCAGGTCGCCGTCGAAGGTGACGATACGCGCCACGCTCGATTCGACGCCCGACGGCAGCACCTTCAGACGCTGGCCAACGGTAACCGTGCCAGAGGCGACCGTGCCGGAGAAGCCGCGGAAATCGAGGTTCGGACGGTTAACATACTGCACCGGGAAGCGCAGCGGCTGGCTCTCGACCACCCGCTGGATCTCCACGGTTTCGAGGACTTCCAGCAGGGTCGGGCCGCTGTACCACGGTATATTCGCGCTCTGGCTGGCGACGTTATCGCCTTCCAGCGCCGACAGCGGTACAAAGCGGATATCGAGGTTGCCCGGCAGCTGCTCGGCGAAAGTCAGATAATCTTCCCGGATCTCGTTGAAGCGCGCTTCGCTAAACTCGACGAGATCCATTTTGTTGACCGCTACCACCAGGTGTTTAATGCCCAGCAGCGTAGAGATAAAGCTGTGACGGCGGGTCTGGTCGAGCACGCCTTTGCGCGCATCGATCAGCAGGATCGCCAGGTCGCAGGTTGACGCGCCGGTGGCCATATTGCGCGTGTACTGCTCGTGCCCCGGGGTGTCGGCGATGATAAATTTGCGTTTTTCGGTCGAGAAGTAGCGGTAAGCGACATCGATGGTGATGCCCTGCTCACGCTCAGCCTGCAGGCCGTCCACCAGCAGCGCCAGGTCCAGTTTTTCGCCCTGGGTACCGTGACGCTTGCTGTCGTTGTGCAGAGACGACAGCTGGTCTTCATAGATCTGGCGCGTATCGTGCAGCAGACGGCCAATTAAGGTGCTTTTGCCATCATCGACGCTGCCGCAGGTCAGAAAACGCAGCAGGCTCTTGTGCTGTTGCGCGTGCAGGTAAGCTTCTACGCCGCCTTCATTAGCAATTTGTTGGGCAATTGTGGTGTTCATGGCGGCTCCTTAGAAATACCCCTGACGTTTCTTCAGCTCCATCGAGCCGGCCTGGTCGCGGTCAATCACGCGGCCCTGACGTTCGCTGGTGGTCGATACCAGCATCTCTTCAATAATTTCCGGCAGCGTCTGCGCTTCAGACTCCACTGCGCCGGTCAGCGGCCAGCAGCCAAGGGTACGGAAACGCACCATCCGTTTTTCAATCACTTCGCCCGGCTGCAGATCGATACGGTCGTCATCGATCATCATCAGCATACCGTCGCGCTCCAGCACCGGGCGCTCAGCGGCCAGATACAGCGGCACGATTTCAATATTTTCCAGATAGATGTACTGCCAGATATCCAGCTCAGTCCAGTTGGAGAGCGGGAAGACGCGGATGCTTTCGCCTTTGTTAATCTGGCCGTTGTAGTTGTGCCACAGCTCCGGACGCTGATTTTTCGGGTCCCAGCGGTGGAAGCGGTCGCGGAAGGAGTAGATGCGCTCTTTCGCGCGGGATTTCTCTTCGTCGCGACGCGCGCCGCCGAACGCGGCGTCAAAGCCGTATTTGTTCAGCGCCTGCTTCAGGCCTTCCGTTTTCATGATATCGGTATGCTTAGCGCTGCCGTGGACAAACGGGTTGATGCCCATCGCCACCCCTTCCGGGTTTTTATGCACCAGCAGCTCACAGCCGTAGGCTTTGGCGGTACGGTCGCGGAACTCATACATCTCACGGAATTTCCAGCCGGTATCGACGTGCAGCAGCGGGAACGGCAGGGTTCCCGGATAAAACGCTTTGCGCGCCAGATGCAGCATTACGCTGGAATCTTTCCCGATGGAGTACATCATCACCGGGTTAGAAAATTCGGCGGCCACCTCACGAATAATATGGATGCTTTCCGCCTCCAGTTGCCGCAGGTGAGTGAGTCGTTTTTGGTCCATAACCGTTCCTTAAGCCAGATTGACCACCGAAGCGTTAAACCCTTCGGCGGATGATGTATGTTGAAACCAGGCGAGCTGCTGATGCAGCTGCACCACTTCGCCGACCACCAGCAGGGCGGGCATCGGGGCGTCTTTCGCCAGGTGTTCGAGTTGTTGCAATGTGCCGGTTATCGTCTGCTGATCGTCGCGGGTACCGCGGGAAATCACCGCGACCGGCGTAGCGCTGTCGCGACCGTGGGCGATCAACTGGGCGCTGATTTCCGCCGCCTTCATGGTGCCCATGTAGATCGCCAGCGTTTGTTGGCTCTTCGCCAGCAGCGACCAGTCGAAGGGGGCGCTGTCCGGCTTGTAGTGGCCGGTGACAAAGACGGCGCTTTGCGCATAGTCGCGATGGGTCAGCGGAATACCGGCGTAGGCCGTCGCCCCGGCAGCAGCAGTGACGCCAGGCACCACCTGGAACGGGATCCCCGCTTCGGCGGCAGCCTGCAGCTCTTCTGCGCCGCGGCCAAAAATAAACGGATCCCCGCCCTTCAGACGCACGACGGTTTTCCCCGCCTTCGCCGCCGCCACCAGCAGCTGATTGGTTTCATGCTGCGGCACCGAGTGCTCGCCGGCGCGTTTGCCGACACAGATCAGCTCGGCATCACGGCGCACCAGCTCGAGAACCGGCGGGGTCACCAGATGGTCGTGGAAAACCACGTCCGCCTGCTGGATCGCCTGCAGACCACGAAGGGTCAGCAGCCCGGCATCGCCCGGCCCGGCGCCCACCAGAATAATTTCTCCCGTCTCGCGTTCGGGCTTATCCAGCTCATCCTGCAGCGCCTTTTCCGCCTCCGCATGATTGCCCGCCACCATCAGGCTGGCAAAGCGGCCGGTAAAGACGCGTTCCCAGAAGCGGCGACGCGCTTCGGTGGTCGTCAGACGGGTTTTCAGATGGTTGCGCCAGTAGCTCGCCGATTCCGCCAGCCGCCCGAGGTTCGTCGGCAGCAGCGCTTCAATTTTCTCGCGCAGAATACGCGACAGCACCGGCGCTTTGCCGCTGGAGGAGATCGCCACCAGCAGCGGCGAACGGTCGACGATAGAAGGGAAGACAAACGAGCACAGCGCCTGGTTATCCACCACGTTGACCAGCCGGTAGCGCGCGTTAGCCGCCGCAAACACCCGCTGATTAAGCGCCTCATCCTCCGTGGCCGCAATCACCAGAAAGACATCATCCACCAGCGACTCGCTAAATTCCGTCGCCCGCCAGCTAAGCGCCTGGCGCGCCGCCAGATCGGCCAGCGCCGGAGAGAGCGTCCCGGCGACCACCTGCACCTGCGCCTGAGCGCGCAGCAGGAATTTAATCTTGCGTTCAGCAATCTCATCGCCGCCGATCACCAGCACGGGCCTTTGTTTCAGTTCGGCAAAAAGGGGCAAGTAATCCACGGCGCAACAACTCTCTTACAATCAGCGATACTGCGACTATAGGGTGCGCCTGAGAGCAAATGAAATTACGAAATGGAATGAGTTGTGACGCAAAGGAATAACGCTGTGGAAATACAAATATCAAAAAGTGCTTAACGCGCTATTTTTCCGCTATTTAAGAGCAATTGAAATTGTTTAACCGCGGTCACAGTTTCATACTGTACGCGTCAAATTGTCTTGTTCGTGTAAGGACCCCTTATGTTTTCCGCGTTGTGCCGCCGTCTGCTTCCTCTGGCGCTCGGCACCGGTTTTGTTTTCGCCGCCGCCCCCGCTTTCAGCGCGCTGGGCGACGCCGCCAGTAGCCAGGCCCGTCATATCGCCACCGTCTTCCCGGGACGAATGACCGGAACACCAGCCGAGATGTTGTCAGCCGAGTACCTCCGCCAGCAGTTCGCCCAGATGGGTTATCAGAGCGACGTGCGCAGCTTCAATACCCGCTACATCTATACCGATAACAATCAGCGTAAGAACTGGCATAACGCCACCGGCAGTACGGTGATCGCCGCCCATGAAGGCCAGTCCCGCCAGCAAATCATTATTATGGCGCATCTCGATACCTACGCGCCGCAGAGCGATAAAGACGTGGAGAACAACCTTGGCGGCCTGACGCTGCAGGGAATCGACGACAACGCGATGGGGCTCGGCGTGATGCTGGAGCTGGCGGATCATTTAAAGAATATCCCCACCCGCTATGGCATTCGCTTTATCGCCACCAGCGGTGAAGAGGAAGGTCGTCTCGGGGCGCAAAATCTGCTACAGCGCATGAGTGAGGCGGAAAAGAAAAATACCCTGCTGGTGATCAACCTCGATAATCTGGTGGTGGGCGATAAGCTTTACTTCAACAGTGGCCGCCGCACGCCGGCCTCGGTGCGTAAGCTAACCCGCGACCGCGCGCTGGCTATCGCCCGCAGCAAGGGGATTGTCGCGGCGACCAATCCAGGACTGAACCCAGCATACCCAAAAGGCACCGCCTGCTGTAACGACGCCAGCGTCTTCGACAGCGCGGGGATCCCGGTGCTGTCGGTCGAGGCAACCAACTGGTCACTCGGTAAAAAGGATGGCTATCAGCAGCGCCAGAAATCCCGCGCCTTCCCGGACGGCACCAGCTGGCATAGCGTGCAGATTGATAATCAGCAGTATCTCGACCACGCGCTGCCGGGACGCATAGAACGCCGCAGCCGCGAGGTAGTGAAAGTGATGCTGCCGCTGGTGAAAGAGCTGGCGAAGGTGGAGAAGCCATCGTCTTTAAAATAATCGGTTAGTCAACACCGGCAACAAGGACTGTCGCCATGGTTAATTTTCGCTGTTCTGGCCTTCTTTTTCTGCTGCTGGCTGCCAGCGCGGGGGCTCTCGCCGACAGCCAGGTCTATATCTGGCAGCGCGTCTGGAATGACCAGCATAAAGCAGCGCTACGGCAAAGCCAGGATCTGTTTTCCACCTTGCGCGTTCTGGGGATCCAGTTTCATCCTCAGGAAGGCGTCCGCCTGGCCCGCGTTAATACTTCCTTATTACAGCAGGACGGCCGCCCGGTGTGGCTGGTCGTCCGCCTGGACGGTAGCCTGACGCAGCTTGATGCCGCCACAATACTGCCGCAGATAAAGCGTCTTGTGACCCACTGGCGCCAGGCGGGCGTTAACCTCTCCGCCATTGAAATCGATTATGATGCTCCCACTTCGCGGCTCTCCGATTATCAACGTCTGCTGATGGCCTTGCGCCAGGGGCTGCCTTCAGACATCACGCTCAGCATCACGGCGCTCCCGACCTGGCTCACCTCACCCGGGCTACGTCCTCTGCTGAAAGCGGTAGATAGCTCCGTATTGCAACTCCATAGTGTGCAAGCTCCCGGTCAGGGATTGTTTGACCCCACGCCGGCCCGACGCTGGAGCAGGCAGTATGCGCTTATCGCCCCTCATCCCTTTTACCTGGCGCTACCGGCCTATGGTTCAGCGCTGCTCTCTTCACCGGGACAGCCAGCCAGCGTCGAAAGCGAGTCGCCGCTGTGGATTGCGGCTGAAAAAGAAGAACTGAGCGTTTCACCGCAGCAAATCGACACGTTTATTCGCGAACTGGAACAACAGCCGCCGCATCATTTTTCAGGTATCGTCTGGTTTCGTCTGCCGCTGGATAACGATACCCGCGCCTGGTCGCTCAGCACGCTGGCGGCCGTCATCCGCCATCAGCCGTTAACCACCCGCTGGCAGTGGCTGGCGCTTCCTGACAAGACAAGCGTCAGCGCAGAGTCCACGCTCTACGAACTGGCAATTAAAAACGCTGGCAATATTGATGCCCCACTTCCGGCGAAAATGACGCTACAGGCGGAAGATTGCCTGGCCGCCGACGGCGCCGGAAGTTACCGCTTTAGCGAACAGACGTTCTCCCTCACCGCCCCTGCGCTGTTGCGCGCCGGGCGAACGCAAGCCATTGGTTGGGCAAGATGCCCAACGCCACCACAAGGAAAGTTTCATGTTAACCCGTAAATTACCGCTGGCCGCCTTACTGGCGACGACGCTTATCGCCGCCAACAGCCACGCCTGTGGTCCGTTTTTCCCCAACTATTTGTTAGCAGATCGCCAGGCCAATCTGCTGTATCTGCCGGAGGGGAGCTTTGCTTTAGAGAGCAGCCGCCTGGTGCCTGCCGACCCGCGGCTTCCGCAATGGCGTGATACCTCGGCCGATAAGCCTGCCTCCCCCACAGCGCAGGACATTTTGCTGAAAGAGGTCCGGGCCAGCGGTTCGCTAGCAGACGCGGAGAAAATGGCCGCTGACCTGCCAACCGCGAGCCGCCTGTACGTGCTCGGTGCGGTGGCCTTTGCCGAACGTGATAGCCGGGCGCGCGACTATTTTCGCCAGCTTCTGGCCTTGCCCATGGAACAACAGGGCGAGTGGGGGCTTAAGGCGCGTTATTCGCTGGCCCGCGATTTGATGCATGATTATCCGCTTGCCGACAGTCGTTCTTCTCACGGTAGCGAGCAGGAGTTGCGCGAAGCCTTCGATCTCTACCAGCAGATCATTGATGCCGTTCGTGAAGGTCAGCAGGATCCGGAGCTGCTCTCGCTGGCAAGTCTTGGGCAGCAGGGACGTATCAAACACTGGCAAAGCGACCCCATTGCCGCGGCTCATCTTTATGCCCGGCAGGCGGCGCAGGGTTCCCCCAGTGGTAGCCTCTCTTTACGCTATACTGTCGACGTCCTCAACCACCCGGAAAATGAACAGTTCCTGCAACCTGGCCTGGACGATCCGGTTATTCAGCAACTGCTGATTGCGAGTTTTTTTACTCGTTCGTCCAATTCGTTGTACGAGCCAGAACCGCGGCCTTTTGATCCGACAGAGATCAGAAATTATCATAATGAGCTGATAGCGAAGCTGGCGCAGAAAGTCGATCGCGATATGCCCGGCAGCGACCGCTTGATCGCCCTCGCCTATCGTAACGGCCAGTATCTGCTGGTAACGCTGATGTTGAAAAACGCCAAAGAAAACGGGCTCACTGCCTGGGTGAGAGCCAAAATGGCGCTGCGGGCGGGTGATGCCGCAGCGGCAGCGGCATGGTATGCCAAAGCCGCGGCGTCATTCCCGCCAAACGAAACATGGGGCTTCCAGCCGTATAGTGATGAGATTGTCGGCGAGGAGTTTGTTACTCCTGTCTGCCGTATTCACGCCGAGCAGGCCATCCTGGCGCTCAACCGCGACGATTATCTGCAGGCAATGCGGCTGATGTATCAGGCGAAAGAAAATTACTGGCCGGATGTCGCGCATATTGCCGAACGGGTGCTCACAGCCAACGAACTCATTGCTTTCGTGGATAAATATGTCCCAGCACCTTCTCCTTCTGCCCTTAATACGCCGAAAAATGCCGGACGCGATAGCGCCGATGCCAGGCTACGCAATCTGCTCGCCCGACGCCTGATGCGCGCGGGCCAGTATCAAAAAGCACTGGCCTATTTTGCGCTGGCCGAAGATCGAAATGCCGCCCAGGCGTTTATCAATACCTTGCCAAAAAAAGGACAAAAAACGGCTCAGGCGCAGGACTGGTGGCAAGCGGCGCTAATCCTACGTCATCAAGGGATGGAATTGACAGGCTATGAGATGGCGCCCGATTTTGCGCTGTATGGGGGCGGGTATTCATGGCCCTATTACAACCAGGGACCGGAAGATAATTCGGCGGCGACATCGTGGATAAGCGATGGTGAACGGCAACGCGTTCAGCGATCCCAGCCAAAGCAGGACGGTCATTTCTTACACTATCGCTGGCAGGCGGTGACGCTGGCGGAAAAAGCGGCCGACCTGTTGCCATATAAATCACAGGCCTATGCTGCCGTGCTGTGTAACGCAACAGGATGGGTATGGGGGCGGGATCCTCAATTAACCAAACGCCTGTATCAGCGCTATGTTAAATACGGCGCCCCGTTCTCATGGGCCGAAAATTTTGGTCGGGATTGCCCGGAGCCGGATTTTAGCGCGATCCAGGAGACGGTAAAAAAGCAGTGATATCGGCTAATTAACCGGTCATTCCGCTAAAGAGCGGCAGGTAGCGATACTTATTTTCAGTCGTCTTTCGTCCTCACCATAAGGCTCGATGAAGTTAGTGGCGGGTTTATCCCCGCGAATGCGGGGGAACACGCCTGCAGCTCTTTAGACAGGCCATCACCACACGGTTTATCCCCGCTAGCGTGGGGAACACCTCCATTCTGCCCTGTCTGAGGACATCATTACCGGTTTATCCCCGCTGACGCGGGGAACACTAACCACCGGGCAGTGACATTTGCCAGGCGACCGGTTTATCCCCGCTGGCGCGGGGAACACGTCATTATTCGACAACACGACAACCGGCCTGCCGGTTTATCCCCGCTGGTGCGGGGAACACAGTCGTATCGGCAGCCTGAAAGGATTTGGCCCCGGTTTATCCCCGCTGGCGCGGGGAACACATATCCGTCATATCCGGCGGGCATTAACTCTGCGGTTTATCCCCGCTGGCGCGGGGAACACACCTTTCTGGCGGCTTTAATTAACTGGCGAACCGGTTTATCCCCGCTGGCGTGGGGAACACTACCGCGCGCAGGGCTTCCCTGAGTGGTACATCGGTTTATCCCCGCTGGCGCGGGGAACACCAGGGCGAGGCGCTGAGGCTGTTCCGGGAGGCCGGTTTATCCCCGCTGGCGCGGGGAACACGACCCGACCTGGGTGGACAGCAGCCTCACCACCGGTTTATCCCCGCTGGCGCGCGGAACACCGTAACCCCAGACGGCGCTGTGCGCCTTCGCTCGGTTTATCCCCGCTGGCGCGGGGAACACATATGGCTGCCGACTGACGGCGACGCCGAGAACGGTTTATCCCCGCTGGCGCGGGGAACACGCAATGGATGCACCTGTTAGCCTGGATGACGGCAGGTTTATCCCCGCTGGCGCGGGGAACACGCGCTCTCAGGCGGGCTATCTGGCCCCAGTCGAGGTTTATCCCCGCTGGCGCGGGGAACACTTTTTTCCAGATGGCTTTCGCCACATCCGCCGCGGTTTATCCCCGCTGGCGCGGGGAACACGGCATGATTTGCACGCAGCTCATCATTTCGTCCGGTTTATCCCCGCTGACGCGGGGAACACTAAAGGTGACGATGGGAGATGATGGGGTGCCACGGTTTATCCCCGCTGGCGCGGGGAACACGCGAATTTCAAGATTTTTCATCACTGTTTCCGCGGTTTATCCCCGCTGGCGCGGGGAACACCCACAGCTCAGGTAATACAGATAATGTTGGCACGGTTTATCCCCGCTGGCGCGGGGAACACATGCGCGGGTGGATGCACGGCTCAGTGCGCTGCGGTTTATCCCCGCTGGCGCGGGGAACACAATCGCGTGCAGCGCTCGATTACCAATATGGCCGGTTTATCCCCGCTGGCGCGGGGAACACACATGCGGGAGCCACAGCACATGTCGAGAATACGGTTTATCCCCGCTGGCGCGGGGAACACTCAGTGTCGACGTGGTGGCGTTCGCCGATTTTCGGTTTATCCCCGCTGGCGCGGGGAACACTCAATGTCGGCGCCATATTCCAGCAGCAGGGACGGTTTATCCCCGCTGGCGCGGGGAACACCCGTTCTTCTTCACCAGCCCGATGTCGCTGTTCGGTTTATCCCCGCTGGCGCGGGGAACACGAATCCAGACCGAGATCAACCGCGACGGATCCCGGTTTATCCCCGCTGGCGCGGGGAACACAGGGTGCGGTCGGAGTAGCCCAGGGCGCTGGCCGGTTTATCCCCGCTGGCGCGGGGAACACTGGCATTCCGCTGGATCCTCGTCCCAGGTCGGCGGTTTATCCCCGCTGGCGCGGGGAACACCCCACCTCCTGGCGAATTTGTACCGGCGGCGCCGGTTTATCCCCGCTGGCGCGGGGAACACTCCGGCCTCGCTACGCTACACGAACTGGATACCGGTTTATCCCCGCTGGCGCGGGGAACACGCCGGGATGGCCAGCGCGCGGATGAGCCGATGCGGTTTATCCCCGCTGGCGCAGGGAACACAACCAGCAAGCTCATAAGGATAGGCAAGATAGCGGTTTATCCCCGCTGGCGCGGGGAACACGAGTGATAAAGGAAATATGCAGCGCCAGCACACGGTTTATCCCCGCTGGCGCGGGGAACACGGCGATCAACCACATCCGCCGCCCACTCCGGGCGGTTTATCCCCGCTGGCGCGGGGAACACACTAAATATATATTACTGTTTTTTTAATGCCTTTTTAAGGCACCAACAATCTACCAACTTTATTCCAACAATTTCACATTATTAAAGAACATCCAACTCATTGATTTTCAACGGGAAGGAATGAAACCAGTCGTAGGCCATCTAAATCTACCGGTATACGGCGGTTTTCTCCCCAGGTTTGAAACTCAAAACCTGATTCGCTGTTCGTCGCCCAGGCCATCACGACATTTCCACCGTCACTTAGCTCTATCACCTGCTGCCAGATCATTTCCCGGATCCGTTTTGAGGTATCGCCAACATATACCCCAGCGCGGATCTCAAGCAGCCAGATTGCGAGCCGTCCTCGCAGGCGAGGTGGAACATTTTCCGTTACCACCATAAGCATACTCATCAGCCATGCCCTCGATGCCCTTTATCTCCCATCGACTCGGGTTCGGGTATCGCAGGCGGCAGCATATCCGGCGGTGGTTGAGGCGGCTCAATTTCGCCTG
>OAZY01001127.1_pt1 | contig 10719 bp, 12 predicted proteins | sample 1494931 | NCBI WGS metagenome assembly OAZY01 (sample SAMEA2579921, study PRJEB22360) | human gut metagenome | biome: human gut; feature: human-associated habitat; material: faeces | place: Denmark | collected 2008/2010 | reverse complement strand
ACCCATGCCGGGCCGCGCAGGCTGGGCGGGCGGCCGCCAGACCTACCTGTGCGCCGAGCTCGCACCGGACTACGTGCGCCGCAATTTCGCCGAAATCGCCGCACACGGCATCAAACTCGACTGTGCATACTTGGATGTCTTCACCTGCAACGAAGGCGACGAATGCTCGAACCCCGAACACCGCATGACCCGCCGCGAATGCTTTGACCGCCGCGCCGAATGCTTCGAATATCTGCTCTCGCACGGCATCCTCTCCTCGTCCGAAGAGGTATCGGACTGGGCAGTGCCAAGCCTGATATTCTGCCATTACGCGCCATACGACTTCCAGATGCGCTCACCCAACGAGCCGCGCCAAGGTGTGCCGGTGCCGCTGTATAACCTCGTCTACCATGATTGCGTTATCGAGCCGTGGATGATGGAGCGTGTGGTGGACGGCGACGATTACATGCTGTACGCCTTGCTCAACGGCGGAGCTCCATACCTGATTCGCGATGCCGCATACATCGGCGTTGACGGCGACATGGACGACGAACAGCGCGCTCGCACGGAAAACGACATCGAACGCTGCCATACGGTCGCTGCATTCCATGAGCGGGTCGGCATGCAGGAACTGGTTCGTCACGAGTTCGTGGATGATGATCCGCTGGTGCAGCGTTCGGTATTCGCGGACGGCACTGCGGTCACTTGCGACTTCCATACGCAAACCTATCGCATCACCGACTGCCCGCATCACTGACTGAAAATACAATGACACACAGTGGGTTCCGATGGACTGGTGGCAAATTGCCGCCGATAAGCGAGTAATATAGCCAACAGTGTCACCGTCGAAACAGGAGTAGTGAAATGCCGAATCGTGCAGAACGCCGTGCCCAAGCCAAAGCAGGCCGCAGGGGAGTGCCGTCGCAGTATGACCAGACCCGTGGCCGTGGCCGTTCGGGAATGATTGACGAATACCAGCTGCAGCAGAAGTCCCAGCGTCTGCAGGACGGCACCGACGGCACCGAATGGAAGCCCAGCGGCGGTACGATTGCGGACACCGAAACCCTGCTGACCACTAACCCGAACTACACGAATCCGAAGATGTTCAAGGCACCGCATTCGCTGCGTCAGTGGTTCCGCGTGGGCAGCTGGACGCTGATCGCCATCGCGATTATCGCGTTCTTCGTGGTTATGTGGCTGCCAAGCCATCCGATGTGGCTGATCATCACCGTTTCCGCGGTGTTCATTGTGGGTGTGCTGAGCCTGTTCTTTACGGCTGGCGATTCCAAGCACAATCCGAATTTGGATCAGAACGGCACGGCCGTCTGATCTTTTGCCTGGTAAATCCGGCTTGAAAAGCAAAACGCACGACGGAAGTTGTGCGTTTTCTTGTATGCGGTGCCCTAAAGTAAGAAGTGCTTGAGTTTCTTTCTGACGCACGAAGGAGAGGCAGTCCGATGAAAGTTGATATTCTAACCCGCGAATACCCGCCGCATGTGTATGGCGGTGCCGGCGTACACGCCGAGGAGCTGTCCAAGGTTTTGGCCGAGCGCATTGACGTGACCGTGCGTGCGTTTGATGGCAAGCGCACCGAGGCGGACATTCCTGCTATCCCGAATGCTGCCGATGCTAAGGGCAGCTTGAAGGTCGTCGGCTATGACACGCCTTCTGAGCTGGCTGATGCCAACCCCGCATTGAAGACCTTCGGCGTTGATTTGCAGATCGCCAATGATGTGGACGCCGACATCATCCACGCGCACACCTGGTATGCCTGCCTGGCGGGCTACCTGGCCAAGATGCTGCACGGCACTCCATTGGTTATTACCGCGCACTCTCTGGAACCGTTCCGCCCATGGAAGCGCGAACAGCTCGGCGGCGGCTACAACCTGAGCTCCTGGGGCGAAAAGGAAGCCTACGAGCACGCCGACCGTGTGATCGCCGTGTCCGGTGGCATGCGCAAGGATATTCTGACTGCTTACCCGAACCTCGATCCGAACAAGGTGGTTGTGGTGTACAACGGCATCACCATGGCCGACTTCGCTACCCCGGCACCAGACGATCCGGGTTGGAAGGTGTTCGAGCGTTACCACATCGACCGTTCGAAGCCCACCCTGCTGTTCGTGGGCCGTATCACCCGCCAGAAGGGCCTGCCAGGAGCTCTCGTGGCCCCTCCCCCCCCCCAGGCGCCCCCTGCCATACCTGCTCAAGGCACTGCACCTGATTTCCAAGGACATTCAGGTGGTGCTGTGCGCGGGAGCGCCTGACACCCCGGAAATCGCCGAAGAGGTCAAGATCGCGTTCGCCAAGCTGGATGAGGAACGTGGCAACATCGTGTGGATCGAGGAAATGCTGCCGAAGCCTGAGCTGAACGCTCTGGAGCACGGCTGCGACGCCTTCATCTGCCCGAGCATCTACGAGCCGCTGGGCATCGTGAACCTTGAGGCCATGGCCTGCGGTCTGCCGGTCGTCGCATCCGCCACTGGCGGCATTCCGGAAGTCGTGGTCGACGGTGAAACCGGCTATCTGGTTCCGATCGACCAGTTGCACGACGGCACCGGCACTCCCACCGATCCGGACAAGTTTGTGCACGACATGGCCGCCGCCATCGACAGGATCATGGCTGACCCCGAACTCGCCAAGAAGATGGGTCAGGCCGGCTACGAACGCGCCCGCGACGTGTTCAGCTGGGAGACCATCGCCGACAAGACCGTGGAAGTCTACCAGTCCGTGCTCGACGAACAGAAGAAGTAAAAGCGAGACAGCGCAGGCTCGCGCAGCGTGACGGAGGGAGAGACCGTGCAATAAGCGGTGCTCTCCCTCCGTTTTGTACCACTGAGGAGAATCATGTCCCAAACCGTCCTCCAACTTGACAACGTCGAATTCCGCCGCAACCGCCGCGTCATCATCACCGACGTGAACCTCACCATCCATGCGGGGGAGCGTTGGGTGCTGTTCGGACCGAACGGCATCGGCAAATCCACCGCAGTCGGCATGCTGGCCACCCGCACCTTCCCCTCGGAAGGCCGCGTGTTCATTCTCGGCCACCAGCTCGGCAAATACGACGTGTTCAAGCTGCGCACCCGCATCGGTCTCGCCTCGGCCGACCTGGGTCGCCAGTTCCCCGAGTTCGAGGACCCGCTGGATGCCGTGGTCACCGGCCTGTCCGCCGTGACCGGACGTTGGCGCGACACCTACACGGACGAAGAATACGCCCGCGCACGCCAGCTGCTGCGTGATTTCCGCGTCTCCTATCTGGAAGGCAAGGAGATGTGGCGACTGTCCGAAGGCGAACGCACCCGTGTGTTGATCGCCCGTGCGCTGATGGGCGATCCTGAGCTTTTGATTATGGACGAGCCGACCACCGGCCTTGACCTGGGCGGCCGCGAGCAGGTGATGCGCACGCTGAGCCGTATCGGCGAGGAAAGCTCCGATCGCGCCGTGGTCTTGGTTACTCATCGTCTGGAGGAGATTCCGGCAGGCTTCGATCACATCGCTATTATGGGCCGCAAGCCGATTCCCGCCGAAGATGCCACCGAAGCGGGCGTGGATTCAATGGGTAATCCTGGTGCGGGCACCATCGTCTACACCGGTGCGCTGGAAGATGGACTGACCGACGAACGCCTTTCGGAATTGTTCGGTATGCCCATCGAAGTCCAGCACACTCACGGCCGCTGGGCCGCCTACGCCGTGTGATGCCGTTTTGGTCTCCGCCAGCGGAAGCCGTCGGCCAAGCCGACTGGGGGAGGTGTCAGCAGTACTTTTCCTTTTTCGGCAGGTTTTATTTTTCTCTTCGCCCCCTCTGGAGGGGGCTGTCAGCGTAAGCTGACTTGGGAAGGTTCGACATATGACGGAAAGCGACATGACTAGTAGCAAACTCGTATTCATTGATATCGACGGCACGCTGGCTGATGAGAATCATATTGTGCCGGAGTCGGCAAAAACGGCGTGTGCGCGGGCCCAAGCCAACGGTCACAAGCTCTTCATCTGCACCGGTCGATCCGTGCCGAAAATCGAACGCAACATTCTGGATCTTGGATTCGACGGTGTAGTTTCCGTAGCCGGCGCACAGGCGAATATCGGCGATAAGCTGCTGTTCCAGCACCTCGTATCGCCCGAAGCCATCGATGCGGCGATGGCCTATTTTGCCGAACATCATATCGAAAGCTACCAATGGCAGGGTGCGGACGGCATGTACATTTCCGAAGGTTATCGCCGCCATTTGGAGTCTAAGGGCAAGACCTGGAATCGCGGTGAGTTTGCGCGGTTCTGGCATTTGCTGGACGAGATTGACGTGCCGGCCGGCTCCACGCTGGGTCACACGATTCATGTGAGCAAGGGATCGTATTTCACCGGGCCCGAGCCGGATGTTTCCTTCGAGGACACTCAGCATGATCTTGCCCCCTGGTTCGAGCTCGTGCACGGCTCATACGACAAGATCTCGCCGAATAACGGCGAACTGCTCATCAACGGCATCGACAAGGGCACCGCCGTGCGCGACGTGGCTTCTTTGCTGGGGTACTCCGTTGCCGACACCATCGCCATCGGCGACTCCGACAACGACACCGCCATGCTCAAAGCCGCCGGCACATCCGTGGCCATGGGCAATGCCATCCACGGCATCCAAGCCTTCTGTGACTTCACCACCACCGATATTCACCAGGACGGCCTGGCCAACGCCTTCAAGACGTTGGGACTGGTGTGATGAGTGCGAAGTCCTTGCCAGTTGCTGTTGCGCAGTTTACGGTGACGGAGGAGCCGGAACGGAATCTGGAGATCATCGACGGATTTGCGCGTGATGCTGCGGCGGGCGGCGCGAAGTTGCTGGTATTGCCGGAAGGTTTGATTGCGCGGCGTGGCGATGACGATTCATATGCTGCCGCGCACGCGCAACCACTGGACGGGCCGTTTGTAGACGGCTTGCGGCGTATCAGCGCGCAGCGGCATATAGTGCTGATGGGTACCGTGCATGTTGCGCCGGAGCAAGGAACAGAACGGGATGCAGATTCCCGAGTTTCCAACACGTTCCTTGTGATTCGCGATGGTGAAATTATCGCTGAATATCGCAAGCTGCATCTTTACGATGCGTTCTCGGCCCGCGAATCCGACGTGGTTCTCCCAGGAGATGCGTTGCCGCCTATCGTCGATATTGACGGTTGGAAGATCGGCGTTATGACCTGCTATGACGTACGATTCCCGGAAACCGCTCGCTCACTGGCCGTGCGCGGGGCAGATGCGATTGTTGTAAGCGCCGCTTGGGTGCGCGGCCCGTTGAAAGAGCAGCATTGGAAGCTGCTGAATGCGGCTCGCGCATTGGAAAACACTTGCTATGTGTTGGCTTGCAGTGAGGTGAGTTCGCGGAACATCGGATGCAGCCGTATCATCAATCCGATGGGTGAGGTTGTCGCTTCGGCGGGCGATGAGGGAGCCGAGCTTATTGCTACTGGGCTTAGTCGCGAATGCCTTGCTTCCGCACGCCAGATAATGCCGGTTCTGCAGAATCGCCGTTTTGCCGACCCGCAGTTGTGCGATTAGTCGAGTCTTTCAGAGCCCGCTGCCGACGCTTTGATGGCATATTACTGTCGAATATAACGTGCCGAATTATTGACGCAATCAGTGGTCATCGAAAGTCTGTGATAGATGTCGCGGGCCCGGACACCTATTATGGGACGCATGACTGCTACTGTTCATGATTCCGCCCAAGCTCCTGTATACGCCCGTCTGCAAGAGGGGAGTGAGGCTCCTGATTTCACTCTGCCGGCGATTGTGCCCGGCACTGCGGAGAACGGCTTAATCAATCTGTTTGACGTGCTCGAGGACGGACGTAGGGTTGTACTGTACTTCTATCCGGCGGCAATGACGCCCGGATGCACCACTGAGGCTTGCGATTTCCGAGATAATCTCGCACGCTTGGAGTCGCAGAATGTTTCGGTGCTCGGTGTCTCCAAGGATTCACTCGAGAAACTGCGCAAGTTCGCCGAGCACGACCATCTCACATTCCCGCTGCTGTCTGATCCCGACCTGACCGTGCACAAGCTGTACGGCGCATATGGCGAAAAGAAGCTCTACGGCAAGATACACGTAGGCGTGATTCGCTCGACGCTCATCATCAATCCCGACGGTTCCGTGGCGCTTGCTCGCTACAACGTACGTGCCAAAGGTCATGTTGATTCGCTGTTGAAGGCACTGGAAAAGTTGGAGAAGCTGGAGAAGTAGTGCGTTCTCGTTGTTCGGACACAGTGGTTCGTGCGGTATGCGCCGTATGAACCACTGCCGTATGAACCACCGGTTGACTTCTCGGACTCACCGGCAAATAGTGAGACCGTGGGCGCGCAGTACGTCTATGGCTGGCATGTAATCGAGCGATGTTGCGGTGGGATTGAGCATCAGTTCGCGGATGGCGGCGGATGCTGAGGACTTGCTTGTCTTCGAGGATTCTGCGGCCGGGAACAGAGCGTCGGCGATTAGGGAGATGATACGGGAACGTGCATCGCCGGCATTGGCATTGTTGCTGCTGTTGCCGGCGTCGGCAGTGGCGGATTTGCCAATAATTGTGGAGCTGTTTCGTAGAATCGTATTCAACGCTGCGGCAAGCGGCTCGAGATTGTTCTTTGTCGCTTCGGCAATGTCATCGAGCTGATCGAATAAGGCGAACAGCCATGCACGGCGTTGCCCCTCATCGTTGCCGGTCGCAAGCCTTTCATTGGTGACGCGCACGAGTTCATCAATCGGTACTGCTGGCGTCTTTGCCGGATCGCGATGCTCGCGGTTGTCTTCGATATCTCCCATCAGATGCTGGATTTTGCACTCGTCCTGCAATACGGTGGTCTCGGCAAATGCGGTGGCGATGGCGTCCGCATCGATGAACTTGCCACCCTCGGACTGGAAGCGCACGCGCTTAGGCTCGCTGTAATAATGCGACATGCCGAATGTGATGTACTGCGGCATCTCGTCCTGCAATTGCTTGACCGCATCCGCCACTTTGCGCATGTCCGCAAGCTGCTGATGCACCACAATAAAGGCAAGCACTGCTTTGGCGTCGGCGAGAGTGAGCGGCTGACCGATGCTGGCTCCATGATGGTGCTCATGATGCGCGAACATGTTCTTCAGCGAATCAAACAATCCCATAATGTCCTCCTTCGGACTGGGCGAATTAACTGTATCTGCCATTCACACTAGTCCGGAATGTATGAGAATCATCGTGGAACGCCGAGAGCGAATTATTGACGCTGCACGCAGCAACGTGAGAACTGAACCGACACCAAGAACACAGGGCATACCTGCAGCATGTCGAGCAATGCGATGGCTCTATTTGTTAAGAGCTCGAAAATATCGCACAGGACGTAGAAGTGCTTGTCCGAATCATGTATGGCAAGAAGGCTCTACAGTTTGCTTGTGAACGACTCCACTGGTTAACTGGTAGAGAAGTAGCGGTTTGGTATACGCAAACAGTGCGATCGGCGATGAAGATGACTGTGGGGTTGTCATGTGTATTCCTCAGAACGATGAGCAAGAGCCATGGACTTGGTGCGTAATAGCAAATGTCGTAGATGAGCATGAGGTTGGTGTTGACCATCATATTGGGCATGGAACGAAGATATTCAGTCCTGGAACAAAAGTGTATGTGTCGACTGAATGGAGGACGAGCCTAAAGGATGACGGTGGAACATTGTTTGTGATTGGGAAAGCGCGTAAGCAATGGCGAATGGTAGGTATGTTCATTCCACGTAATCGACTGACGAACTTTCGAGTTGGACGAGTATTCGATCCACGTGTACTGCGGCGTATGGCTAAGGATTGCAGGCAATCAGTGCCAGATCCGTCTGAATGGGGTTGGCGCTGGTGGGGCAATGATGAGGATGCCCACCAAACAGTCATTAAGAGGGTTGAATACTTCAGTCAAGATGGATTTTCGTTGCCAGAAGCTGGGGCTGAAGATGATTAGAATCAGGTGAGTAACACGATGCTGAAGAATTCTGATGCGTCTAGTCTTTCTTCTTGAGGGACCTTCCACCGCCAACACCGCGACCAGGACGGCTTGCATTCCAATCATCTATTGTTCAGGTAGCTAACCTTTAGTAGTGCCATATATACGTCAGGTTCCGGCAGCTTATATTCTGATGCGTTCTTGACGCCGAGGCGCTCGCTAACTTCTTTGGTGCTGAGAAACCTAAGTGCCATTTGAGTTCCTCTCATCTTCGTGGAGATTTCAGTACGTCGGTATATTGAGCATACCTGCATATTAGCGAGGCAAATCCTCTAGTGAATTGAGATCTTGACTCACTGATAGGCGGTTAGTGAAGCGATTCTGCGGTTAAGTCGAGCTTTTGCTTCGCTGAGCAGTCTCAGTGAGGCAAATCCTCGGGCGGACCGAGGCATTGCTCTACTAAAAGGCCACTTAGCGAGGCTTTTCCTCTACTAACTCTCTGAGTTGCTTCGCTGACGACGATTCAGCGGGGTATTCCCTTGACCTATCCGTGTTTTCGCTCTGCAAAGTAGTTCTGAGCGGCGGATCGATACTCACACAGATGTGTACGGTGTGCTGTCAGCGTCTTTGTAGTTTCGCCGGTCAGTTGCTTGGTAATCCAGGATAAGTCAGTCATGGTTCCTTACTTCCGTGTGAGGCGGTACACTTGGGTACTGCCTCTATTGAGTGCATTGATAAAGGTCAGCCCCGCAAGTATTGCTAGTGCTTGCGGGGCATTTATGTAGCGGCAGTGCCGCCGTCGTGCGTAGTCAGGGATTGCACCTGATTAAGCCGCTAACCGGCCTACGCTCAAAGATTGAGTTAGGGCACACAACTAGCTTTCACTAGTGTTTTCTTTCGGCTTCTCAGCCTCTAACAGTTTGCGAGGATTACTCACGCGCAACACGTCACATATCTCAATGGCCTTATCAAGACTCACGCCGCCGATAGGCCGCGCGCCTGTCTCGATAGCGGCTATACGCTCACGTGTATAGCCGAGCTTATCGGCTAGTTGCTTTTGTGTCAGCCCTCGCTTTAACCTTAATTCCCTTAGACTCATTACCCACCTCGCTTATGCTCAGTGGGCCCGATTATACCTATCGTTGAAACATATGTAGAGTGAGGGGCATAAATCGAAAGGCGTCAATGATGAACGGAACATTCGAGCAGTTAAGAGCAGCCGTGTGTGGCCAAGCAGTCGGTGATGCCTTGGGCGTGCCTTATGAATTCATGCCGAGAGATACCTTCCGATGCGAAGGTATGACGGGATACGGTACGCATAACCAGCCGATTGGCACATGGTCGGACGATACCAGCATGATGCTCGCCACATTGGACTCGCTGATCGCCAATGAATGGCAAGTCAATACTGAAGATATGCGAGAGCGATATCTGGCATGGCTGAGTAATGGCGAATACGCGATTGACGGACGAGTCTTCGATTGCGGGCGAACGGTCTCCATCGCGTTGCAGCAGCGTGTGGGCTTAAGCGGTGAACGAGACAATGGCAACGGCTCACTGATGCGGATCATGCCGTTGGCGTTCGCGGATGCTTCCGCGGATGACGTACGTGCCGCATCTGCAATCACGCACGCTCATGCAATCTCGATGGAGGCCTGTTCGAGCATGGTGGATGTGTTGCGCGACGGACTCATCAAAGGCATATGGCCGCAAGAGCTGGATGATGAACCGCTACGCGGTATGCCGCGTGATGAAGTTGGTTCGAGCGGCTTCGTCAAAGACACGTATGAGGCGGCGCTCTGGTGCCTCGCGAATACCGATGATTATGCGAGTTGTGTGCTCGCCGCTGTCAACTTGGGTGACGATACAGACACGACCGCCGCCGTCGCCGGATACCTGGCCGGCATCAAATATGGATTCGATGCCATTCCCGCTCAGTGGCTGGCGGTATTGCGCGGGCGTGAGCTTATTGAGGATGTGCTTGGACGGACGGAGTCGGCGTGGCATTAAGGCGCTCGCGGTGAGTAGCAACCTACTGTTTCCGTATGCGATGAAGATGGCCAGTACGCCACCATCAACAGTGAGGACTCCCTGCCTACTGTTCTCCACGATCACGCCCAAGCACTGGACGCTCCCATGTCTCGTTCCGCTGAACATTGCCGAGAACTCCCTTCTTCTGGATGCGCATCATCGAATCCCACTTGCTCGACGCCCAGACTGCTTTGGACGGGGATGCGCCGCTAGTGGGGGACAGAGATTGAGACGCATTCGGGTTCGAATAGTGTGAGGGATTTGGCTTTGCCAACGGTTGTTGGACACATTCCATACGGTGGTGCCTGTGTTGTTCGCAAAAGTATGTCTATCTAATCGTTAATCGAGGATGACGATATGGTGAGTTTTTCTGCCGCTATAATGTAGGATTATTAACAGGTCACGGCTGAAGAACTGATTACAGTATTAGAACATTTTTTTCTGATATATGTGGTTGGCGTAGATGTGGCATATGCGAGGGGGCATCCTATGGCGGATGATGAAACTCATATCGGTCGAAATAACGAGGAACGCAAGGAAGACGAAAACCGTCGCATTATGGGAAAGGCGCTGGAAGGTGTTGCGGCGGAAACCGTGCAACGCTTTGGTTCTGCCATCAAGGAACATTTAGCGGCCTATGCGGGTGATAGAGAGAAACCTGCTGATGAGAATTCCAGACCCCCGGGTTCTAAATAGAAGTGCAACACCTTGTCTAAGGTTGGAAGTGTTCAGTTTCTAACTTAAGAAGGTGTTGCACTCATGGGTCAACAGTATTCGCACCTGTC
>OAZY01001124.1_pt1 | contig 10767 bp, 9 predicted proteins | sample 1494931 | NCBI WGS metagenome assembly OAZY01 (sample SAMEA2579921, study PRJEB22360) | human gut metagenome | biome: human gut; feature: human-associated habitat; material: faeces | place: Denmark | collected 2008/2010 | reverse complement strand
GCGGATCCAGCGCATCCCACTTCTGCTGCAGCGTGCAGGTGCGGCGCATTTCAAGCACGTCGGGCGAGAGCGTATAGGCGCGGTCGGCGTGCGCATGCGTGTTGACCCAGCCGCCCGCGGCTTTGATCGCGGGCTCGATCATGTCGCGGATCGTCAGAGGGGCGTTATCAGTCGTGGACATTGACGAAACTCCTTGGGAGAGAGAATAGTGGGAATCCTAACTCTATGAAAACGCCGCGCCCGTGGGCTTCACGAATGCGCGGCTTAAACTTTCGAGAGTTTATAGAACGCTGTTATTCTTCGCCAATGATGGCAATAAATAGTTACATATTCTTTCAGCCGGAACGGCTTTTCAGCGCCATGCCGGCTGATGCATGAAATCGATTGGATGTTGTTTAAGCGGATAGATCTTATTGATTTTATTTATAAAAATTGCGGATGCGTGACTGACGGAAAACCAGAATAGTCAGCCATGAAAAGAGTCCGCAGCCGGCAACAATGGCGCCCGCCCGCATCCAGGGTTCTCCCCATGCCATGCGCTGAAGAACAAGTTCCCACGCTGAGCGCAGCCATTCAATGCCCCAGAGGACGAGAAGTGCGCTTTGCAGCCAGACCATCCAGCGTTTCGGAATGAAAAGGAGCGGCACGGCGAGGAGCGGCAGCACTGAAACAAAGAGCCCCAAGCCATGAAAGAGCAGGTGCGCCGCAAGCAGAATGTGAGCGAGGACAGGCAGGATAAGAAGCAGAAAAGGCATGGTTACTTGCTTTTATTGTTTTTTGGGGGCTGGGACGCTGACGGGGTTTGGGCTGCGGGTTTTACTGCCGGTTTAGCCCGGGCGGTGTTGCGGGGCTTGTCCGGCGCTTTGTGGACCAGTTTGTCGACGACGTGACCCACTGCCATCAGCGGGTGAGAAAAAATCAGACGGGGGCCGGCCCAGCGCATGACTTGCCGTGCAGTTTCCCGTTCGGCGGGTTTGTAGCAGTGAATCTTGCAGCTGCCGCAGACGGGTTTCTCTTCGCCGTAGGGACAGCAGGCAAGACGTTTTAAGGCATAGTCGAGAAACGCCTGACATTTGGGGCAGAGCATATGGCCGCTCGTGCCATGGTGATAACTGCAGAACTCCTCGACCATCACCCGCATGGTTTGAGCTTCACTTTTCAGACGCGGGAGATCCTGCAGTCTTGACATGCGGTCCGGACGCGGCGCAGTTCGTGCATTTGATCCCGCCGGTTGGGATTTGGGATCAGGCGACGGAGCGGAAGAAACAGAAATTGGCGCAGGGATTTCAGACATGGCAGAAAGAGCAGACGAGTGCCGATTTTTTTCGCCGCCGGCCGAGGTCTTTGGCGGCGGGAAGGAAAACAAGTTTGCTCGAGCGTAACATTGACGGATCGAAGAATACCTTAATTATGCTTTTTTGATGCAACATTTTCGTCAAACAGCATTCCGGGCAGACATTTCTACTTCAAAGGAAAAAACGATGACGATCTATGACCCGACCGCGCTGCGCCGCGAGCTCCATGAAATGCCGGAACTCGCGCTCAACGAGAAACGTACCAGCGCTTATGTTGCTGAAAAACTGAAGGCCCTCGGGATTGAAACGCATGAGAATGTGGGCGGATCAACGGGCGTCGTCGGCATCATCCGCGGCGCGGAACCCGGTCCCGTTTTCATGCTCCGCGCTGATATGGATGCGCTCCCCTTTGTCATTGACGGGAAGCCCTGCTGCATTCATGCCTGCGGCCACGACGGGCATACCGCTATGCTCCTCGCTGCAGCGAGCAGACTGAAGGACAAAATCAAACGCGGCACGCTCAAGCTCCTCTTTCAGCCGGCAGAAGAAACCCTTCAGGGGGCGCCCGTCATTATTAAGGCCGGCGTCATTGATGACGTGGATTACGCTCTGGGCGCCCATATTCGCCCGATTCAAGATGTCCCGGCCGGCATGCTCTGCGCTGCAGTTCGGCATACCGCCTCAACCACGCTCACGATTGTCATTAAAGGGCGCGGTGCTCACGCATCCCGTCCGCATCTCGGCATCAATGCCATTGACGCGGCGTGCGCCTTAATGAACGGCATTCAGGCGATCTGGCTGGATCCGAAGATGTCTTGGTCGGCGAAGGCGACGCAGATTCATGCTGACTCAGGAGCCACCAATACGGTGCCGGATCTTGCCCGCATTACTTATGACTGCAGGGCGCAGACCAATGAACTGATGGACGATCTGCTCGCGCAGATCCGCCGAGTGGCAGCCTACGGCGCCGAGGCGGAAGTGATTCTGCGTGATCAGAGCCCGGCTTGTCTCTATGACGACGATTTTGTGGCGGAAGTGGCTGACGCCATCAAGGAAACCGCTGGTCCAGATAAGCTCGCGCCCGACTGTGGCGGCGGCGGGGAAGACTTCCATAACTACAAACTGGCTCGTCCAGAAATCAAGGCCGCCTATTTTGGCGTGGGTGTCGGAGCAGCGCCGGGACTTCATGCCTCCACGATGCATTTTGACGATACGCTGCTGCCGCTCGGCGTGGCAGTTTTTGAAAACGTTGTGCTTCGTCATCTCGGCTGAGCGGCGTTTCGGGCGATTGAATGGCCCGGTTCCGGCGCAGTGAAGCCGGAAGCGGCATAAAAAAAGGCCGCAGTTCATGCTTCATTTGAACTGCGGCCTTTAAATTTGCCGGCAGAAGGATTAAAGACTCATACGCAGAATCTCAAGGACGCCGCTGCGGCTGATCGGGCGCAGGGCGCCGTCAAATGACCACCAGATCTTGGCCACATGATCAGCCATTTCTTCAAAGTGCTTGTCGTCGATGCCGACTTCGGAGAGCTTAGAAGGCAGGCCGATGGATTTGAAGAATTCGGCCGTTTTTTCGATAGCCTTTTGAGCGTTTGTCATGACGTCGTCCTGGGGATTCAGATGCCACACGCGAACGCCGTACTGCGCAAAGCGCGGAGCCGTTTCCGGCGTCAGACTCCAGCGCATCCAGTTGGGCGTGAGAATAGCGAGACCGACGCCGTGGGTGATGTCGTAGAAGGCAGAAATCTCATGCTCCATGCCGTGGCAGGGCCAGGGACTCGGCGTACGGCCGATCGAAAGGAGGCCGCAGCAGCCAAACGAACTCACCATCATGAGCTGGGCGCGGGCTTCATAATCGTCGGGAGCCGCAATGGCCTTGGGCGCATACTCAAAAACTGTCCGCAGAACCCCTTCGCACATAGCATCCGTGAAGGGATTGCCTTCTTTAACGAGATACTGCTCGAATGTGTGAGAGATGATGTCCGCCGATCCGGCCGCTGTCTGATTGGCCGGCACCGTGAAGGTGTAGGTCGGATCCAGAATGGAGGCCTGCGGAAAGAGATTTGAGGCGGCGAGGAACATCTTTTCATTCGTTGCCGAATTGCTGATGACGCCGGAATTGTCGTAGTCGCTGCCCGTAGCCGACAAGGTGAGCACGGCGCAGAAAGGAATAGCGCGGCCAATGCGGCTGTGGTCGAGCACTAAATCCCAAGGGTCGCCGTCATAGTAGGCGCCGGCAGCAATGCACTTCACCGCGTCAATCACGCTGCCCCCGCCGGCAGCAACGATGTAGTCGATTTTTTGCGCTTTGCAGAGTTCAACAGCACGCCGAATCGTGGAAATTTTCGGATTGGGTTCGATGCCGGAAAAATCGAAGACTTCGTAATCAGAGAGCAGCTTACGCAGTTTGTCGTACAGACCGATGCGGCGAATGCTGCCGCCGCCCATCGCAAGCAGGATGCGGCTGCCTTTGGCGGGCAAAAGAGAAGGCAGCTCGTCAATGCGTCCGCGGCCGAAGATGAGATGTGTGGGCAGATAAAGATCGTAGTTTTCCATGGGGATCTGATTTTTTTCAAGAGGAAATAACCCATCAAACCCCCTTCACTTGGAATGGCGTTTGAGGATTGAACTGTTGAGCAGTATTCTGTCGCTCGGCGGGGACGGCGAAAGCGCGTTTGCAGTCAAAGAACTGCCTGAATTTCTCACCAGTCAACTGCAGCCTTTTTTCGCTTGCGGCATGCTTGGGCATGCAGTTAAAGACCATGGGTTCCGAGCGAAGGGTTGTTTAATGGCCCCAAGCCCAAAATTCAGCCCTCATATTGGTTAGGGAGGCGAAGCTTCCAGTGCCGCGCTGGCCATCGGCCGTCCTCTGGACGGCCGGATATTCGAGACTAAAAAAGAGATCAAGGGCGGCTAGGCTCTTGAATGGATAAGAGGCTAGGCAAGTTGAGCGCACTGCTAAAAGCCTCGCGAGGAAGTCACAGCTGAGTCACCTTGATGCCGGCACGTTCGAGAAAGTCCAGTCCCTCACGGCTTCTGTAAAGCTCGTGATAGAAAACTTGTGAAATGCCGCATTTTTGAATCAAAAGCGCGCAGTGGATGCAGGGGCTGTGCGTAATAAAAATCGCAGCATCTTTGGAGGAATAGCCGTTTTCGGCGAGCTTCGCGATGGCATTGAGCTCCGCGTGCTGGACCTCCGGACGGGTGACGAGTTTGCCGTCAACTTCCATTTCACAGCAGTTGTCGTACCCCGTCGGCATACCGTTCCATCCAAAAGAAATAATGGAGTGGTTTTTCACGATGACGCAGCCAACCTTGAGCCGCTTAGCATAGCTGCGCTCCGCGGCAATCTGTGCGATACGCATATACATCTGGTTGTCTTTGACGATATCCATTCCATTGCTCCAATGACAGCTGTTGCGGTGAGCCGAAGCGAAGAATGAATTCTAGCGAGTCAAAGCGTGGGTTTCAGAGGGGAGCTCAATAAGCTTTTTGGGTATCTTGCAAAAGACGAACGCCTTCCAGACCGCTGTCGGGAAGGCGTTGAGCAGCTCAATGTCTGCGCTTAGTTCAGAGTGAAGGCTTTTTCAAGATTAATCGGGAAAGCCTGGTAGCCAAACGTGTCCCAAAGGACAATATCGACGACCGGTGTCGTTTCTCCCCACTTGTATTCACAGATATGAGGATTAAGGCGGCCGAGCTTATTGCCTTTCTTTTCCGGAGAGGCGCCGAGACCAGCTGTCGACCAATACACCATCATCGTGTCGGTATCTTCCATGTACTTAGTGAGACCCGTCACAGGACTGAAGTACGGATGGCCGAGTTCCTTGCCGACTTCCCAGATCTGTTCGACCGTCATCTTCTTTTGATCGATTTTATAGATCACCGCGCGCGAGTACTTCATGTCGGGCAGCGGGGGCTGCTCCATGCCGCGCGCATCACCGTTATCAAAAACCGAGAGGTACAGCACGTCTTTATTGGACTTGGAATCAATTCGCCAGGCGGTGTGTTGAGTCCAGGACCAATCAAAGCTGCCTTCGCACTTAGAGTTTTCGCACTTGATGGGTTTGCCGTTGTGGTCGACCGGAGTCAGAACTTTTTCTGCCCAGCCTTTCTTCCAGCCTTCCGGAGATGCCAGAATCCATTTGACCTTCTTATCACGGCCGATTTTCACGATGCCTTGGTGACGAGAGGAAATAATGATTGCATCGTCGGTCGGATCATAGTCAACGGAGTTCACATGCGCCCAATTGCGTCCAGGACCCGTACCGGCGATATCGCCGAATTGTCCGTTGGCATCCATCTTGGCGAGGTCTTCAGCCGATAGCGTCTGCCCCGACTTTGATTCGTCAATATTGAGGCATACTGCTCCCTGATCCATTGCTTGAACCACATTGGAACGGTACGGGTCAAGAATATCAAACAGTCTGAAGTCGTCGACTACACCGCCGTTCTGATCAATTTCGACGATGACATCTCGAACGGTATGAACGCGTTTGCCGTCAGGACGACGGTAGTCAGAAGAGGCTACACGCAGGAAGCTGTGTCCATTCTGAGCATTGTCGAAGGCGTGTGAATAGTCCGAATAACTTTCCGGCAGACGGCGATTGAAGATCTCTCGTCCCATCAGATCGTATTTGACATAGCGCTGACCAAAGCCCCAGGTAAGTGCGCCGTCATTGGTTTGTTGGAAGCCCATCATGAAGCCGGAGGTCCAGGGATCCGCCGGGTCATTGATGATGCCGTTGAGAAGATACCAGCGCAGATCACCGGAAGTATCAATAATGCCGACCTGAGAGTTGAAAGCCCACTCCAGAGCACCGCCGGACGGATTATTCCAAGTGAATCGAGCGCCGTGCGGCGAAATCGGCGAAAGCTGATTGTCGACGAGATAGAGGCGATTCTTAAACTGAGGATCTACCTTGATGACTTCAGTTTGGAACATCGTGCCTTTTTGTGCAGGCATGCCATTGGACAGTGTGAAAACGGGCGGTGCATAGAACTGATAGCTTTCAGAGAATTTTTCAGCTTTCCCATTGAATAGGCGTGTGTATTTCACCTCAACCGTATTGAGATAGTCTGGATAAAGGCCAAAAATGGGAATGCCGGCATTATTTTTCAGCTGTCGTTTGGAAACTTTATATTTGATTTCCTGTCCGTTTTGCTTGGGCACAATCCGAACTTCAACATCCTGCAGTTCATAGCCGCCGTTGCGAATGATGGCCGTGAGCGGGGCAAGTTTGTATGGGTTGACAATGACTTCACCAATGTTGCCTTGAACCGCAAAAGTGACCGCGGGCCCTGAAGGGCCGCCGCTTGCGGAAACAAGACCGGGCAGTGATAGGAGACCTGCAGCGCAGAGCGCAAGCGCCGTCTTTTGAAATTGCATAAACGTGACTCCCTGAGGTGGTTTGACATCGTCGAAGCTGAGCTTTATTCGACATAAAAAGTCTATTAATTCAGGTCGTTATGTTGTATACTCTTTTATCCGATATAAAAATGAAAGGTTGCAATCCTTTTTTGCGAAAAATAAAACGATGATTGACCACCAAGATCTAGATCTGCCTTTGAGTATTCGGGATGAAGCGTTTTGTCAAATTCTGAGACTTATGTGCGGACTTCTAAGGGAGCCCGTTTTGACGCGCGCTGCGGAGAGCTTAGGCATCACAACACCAACGGCATCACGACGACTTGCCCGCGCGCGCGAGTGGTTCGGAGATGACCTCTTCATTTATTCTGCGGGCCGTATGGTTCCGACGCGCCGAATGATTGAACTTGAACCCGTGTGCCGGCGCATGATTGAAAATTTAGACGAACTCTTTACTTCGCCGCACCCGTTTGATCCTCACAAGGCCGAAGGCGTCATCCGTATCGTGGCTGTCGACAATGCTTTCCTTACGCTGCTTTCGCCGTTGATTGTTGAACTAGAAGCGACAGTTCCCGGCGTGAAGTTTGAGATCTACGATCGCTATTCGAACATGCTTGAATCCATGCGCGATGCCAAGATAGACCTTGCCATCTATTCAACTGAAGGGAAGGCTGTGCCGGCAGGATTCATTGAAATGCCGCTTTTCACATCTGACCATGTCTTGCTTGTACGCCGCAATCATCCGCTGAAGGCCATTGCTGCGCATAACGGCGGGCTGACTTTCGAAGACACAGCTCGATTCAAACATATCGGTATTGCACTGGCGATGGGGTCCACTGAGAATCGGTTCATTATTGGTCAGCAATGCAATCTGGCTGACAAAATTTCGTGTGAGATGCCTTATTTCGTGGCCGGAGCCTGCCTTTGCTCTGAATCTGATCTTTTAATGCGTATGCCAAGAGAGACCGCATTGAAGCTAGCGCGTTATTTTCCTGTTGAAGTCCTTCGGCAAGAGCGAGGTCTCAAATTACCTTGGCGTCCGGGTCTTTTTTGGTACCGCAGCTCAGATACGCCGTTGCTCACTTGGGTAAGGTCAAAAATAACCATTGGCGCGAAGCGGATTTTTGAAGAAGCCGAGGAACTGCTGCCTTTTGATCGTTGATGTATTTGCAGTTTCAGATTAACCCCGTGCAAAGCAGGACTGGCAAAAATATAAAAGCCCGATCCATAACAGATCGGGCTTTCACGAACGGAATCGCTCTTTGCTAATCAAGCAGAATTACTTGACGCGGTTGCGGTATTCGCTCGTGCGGGTGTCGATTTCGATCTTGTCGCCGGTGTTGACGAAGGCCGGAACGGCGAGTTCGAAGCCGGTAGCCAGCTTGGCGGGCTTCATAACCTTGCCGGAGGTGTCGCCCTTGACGGCGGGTTCCGTGTAGGTGACCTCGCGAACGAGGATCGTCGGGAGTTCGATCGAGATTGGACGGCCTTCGTAGAACACGCATTCGGCGGGCATGCCGTCTTCGAGGTACTTGAGGGCTTCAGCCATCACGTCGGCGTCGACTTCGTACTGGTTGTACTCTTCGTCCATCCAGACATAGTGCGGATCAGCGAAGTAGGAGTACGTGACTTCCTTGCGTTCGAGCACGAGGTCTTCGAACTTGTCGTCAGCGCGGAAGACGGTTTCGGACGTGGCGTTCGTCAGAAGATTCTTCATCTTCATCTTGACGGTGGAGGCACCGCGGCCGCCCTTGGAGTATTCAGCCTTAACGACGACCATCGGATCCTTGCCGACCATGAAGACGTTGCCGACGCGCAGTTCCTGTGCGGTTTTCATTTGAATAAATTCCCTGTAGCAGAGTTTGCGAGCCCCGGCGCTGTGAAATGTGCGCAAGGACGAAAAATCTTTAAGCGGCTGATTATAGCCGACTCAGCGCTGCTTAGAAATCTCCGGAGGGCGGCTTTCGCTGTATATCGCCTTTTCACATGCCCAATTCTGCCCGTTCAAGCATATGCCGTGCCAGATCACCTCGCTCGAAGAGCTCTCTGCGCCAGACGTCAAATCCGGGGGCATAGCGGCGGGCTTCAAGCAGAAAGCGGCAGATGTCCCCGCTCGCTGCCGAACCTTCGAGCCAGTCTTGAGCAAGCTTTGTGTACGAGGCGCTTAATCCCCAAGGCGCGAGTTTGGGCGCAAAACGGGCGAGCCAAGCGTCGAGTTTCACGCGATGGGCATGATCTTCAGTCGGATAAGTGGACCAAAGCATGGGGAGCCCGGCGAGCTGCGCGCGTATGAAGCTGTCCTCGCCGCGAATAATGGCCGCATCCGAAGCCCACAGGAGCTTATCGAAATCCTTTTGCGCAACGAAGGGCGTGCGCACTGTACGGAGTTCACTGCCCGCGTGGGAGAGAAGTTTCTCAAGCATGTCGCCGGCTTCACCGGGCGCGAGCAATGCATTCATCGGCCGATTGGCGGCCGCCTGCCGAAGGGCTGCGGCAGCGGTTTGCAGGTCGTTCACCGGATACGTGAATATAAAGACAGTGGTGCGCTGAGGATCTGCACCGAGCTCAAGAAGAAAATCCTTCTTTTGCAGTGCAAATGCCTGCTGACGCTTTTCATAGTCGTCTTCAATCAGTACGCCGCCGGTACGGTCGGTGACGCCGGGGAAGAACCAAAGTTTCGGCAGGAAGACCGACCATATTGTGGCTTCCTTCCACCCAGTCTTCTGCGGAAAGATAGTCGAGATTGAAGTAAAAGGGCGGTGTTTGGCGCGCCGCAAGACGCTGAGCCCGCAGTTTGGCCGCCGCTTCGTCATAAGCTTCGGGGAGCCGGCATCCGAAGGTTTCAATGATGAGTTCTGACGGCTGAAAGCCGGGCTGAGCGGCTGCTTTTGCAAAATCATCCCAAGCAGCAATTTGGGCTTCCTCTGCGGCATGAGGGGCAATAAGCTGCAGCATGTCCGGACGATCTGTGATGAAACGCACGGTGATGCCGAGGGACTTCAGTCGGCAAGCCAGACGCCAGCAGACGCCGGCATCGCCGAAATTGTCAATTACGCGGCAAAAGATGTCGGCGGAGGGAAATCGAAAGCTCATGGCAGCAATTAAATAGGGTTTCGGGTCCTCAGCAGCCTTTCGGCGGAAAATGCCAGGCTTCGAGGCGCATCAGTTTAAGAATGGCCGGACAACTTATTCCGCGCGCCGGGCAATGGGTTCCCCGTTGGCGTTAAGCAGTCCGGCAAGAATACAGTTGCGGCCGAGACAGCGGAAATCCGCTGCCGCCGCAGGTTCATAGCGATGCGCTTCGCCGGACGGAAAGAACCACCGGCGCGGGACTTTGGGTTCGCCTGCCAGTGCGGCGAGCTCCCACTGCGTTCCTTTGGGACAGGCTGAAACGGTGCCGTCGCGGCGAAGTTTGGCGCCGAGAATGACCCATTGATCCAGTTTGTCGGCGGTTTCCCCCGGATTCAGCGCAGAAGCGCCGTTCGGCGGGTTTTGAGTGTTGCGCATGCTGAGGCAGAACCCTTCGACGTGTACTGCCGCATCGGCTGACTGCCGCACCTTCTGAGCTTCATCATCAAATGCGTAGCGCAATGCCATGAAATCCCCGAGGAGCATGTCTCTCGGGTCGGCAGGCACCAAACGCACAATACGGGACTGGCCATGCTCGAGCAGGTCAATGCGGTTCAGGGCGGTGAAGGCGACTGCGGCTGCAGTAATCATCAGTGCAGCCAGAGCAAAGCCCTGCTGCAGGCCAAAACCAAACATTTTGACGTTTGAGCCGGAGAATCGGCGCAGGCAGAGCGCCAGGCTGCTCAAAGCAAATGCGAGCCCCATGACGCCGTAGATTTTTGCTGCCTCCAAGAGCGGATTGATGCCGGGGGCTGCTGCTCTCCAGAAAAGATCTGCTGCGCAGAATAAGAGGCCGCCGGTGGCAATGAGCGCTGCCGCAGCGAGTCGTTTTCCGCCAAGCGACAGAGCGGCCAAAATGGCAGCAGAAAGAAGGAGTAAATCCGATGCTGCCGGCAGCGTCCATACAGCGGCGACGGCCGCTGCTGCAGCGGCTATAAAAGCGGCGCCTCGCTGAAGTGAAAGAGAGCGTTGCCG
>OAZY01001116.1_pt1 | contig 10838 bp, 8 predicted proteins | sample 1494931 | NCBI WGS metagenome assembly OAZY01 (sample SAMEA2579921, study PRJEB22360) | human gut metagenome | biome: human gut; feature: human-associated habitat; material: faeces | place: Denmark | collected 2008/2010 | reverse complement strand
TGTAGCCCAAGGAGGCCAGATCGAACAGGCCGCCGAAGCCGCCGATGCCGCCGACCACGCCGGGGCGGTTCGTGCGGGCCACGTGCGACTTGATGCGCTTGACGACTTCGTACCCGGCTTCGACGCTCACGCCGGCGTTCTCATATGCTTTTGGCATTTGGTTGGCCTTTCTACTTATTTTGGCTCCCCTCTGGAGGGGAGCTGTCGGCAAAGCCGACTGAGGGGAGGCAAGCGCCTCTGGTTCAAAGAATTGTTATTGAGCGGATTGGTGGTGAGCTATTCGGCGTCCGGCTGCACGGTGTTGTACTCGTTGCCGATGTACTTGCTCTTGTACAGCGCGAATTCAGGCAGACGCACACGGTCCTCGGGCGTGAGGGACTTCAGGAAGTCGGCCTCGTAGTCGTCGAGCGCAGTGGGGTAGTCGCCGTTGAAGTAGGCGACGCACAGGCCACCGTATGGGGCGTCGGCGTTCAGTCCGATGGATTCGACCAGACCGTCGAGCGAAAGGTAGGCCAAGGAATCCGCGCCGATGTATTCACGGATTTCCTCCACGCTCATCTTGGCTGCGATGAGTTCCTTGGTGGTGGAGATATCAATGCCATAGAAGCAGGGGTACTTCAGCGGCGGGGAGCTGATGCGCATATGCACTTCAGCGGCGCCGGCTTCCTTGAGCAGCTGCACGATGCGCTTGGACGTGGTGCCGCGCACGATGGAATCATCGATGACGATAACGCGCTTGCCTTTAACCACGCTGCGCACAGCAGAGAGCTTCATACGCACACCCTGCTCGCGCAGTTCTTGCGTGGGCTGAATGAAGGTGCGGGCCACATACTGGTTTTTGATTAGACCCATTTCGTTGGGCAGGCCTGCTGCTTCCGCATAGCCGGATGCGGCGGACAATGAGGAGTTCGGCACGCCGATAACCATATCGGCCTCCACCGGGGATTCGGCGGCGAGACGTGCGCCCATGCGCTTGCGGGCGGAGTGCACGTTGACGCCATAGATATCGGAATCCGGGCGGGCGAAGTAGATGTACTCCATCGAGCAGATGGCCAGCTGCGTGTTGTTGGTGTACTGCACGATCTTGTAGCCGTGATCGTTGACCACCACGATTTCACCCGGGCGAATGTTACGCACCAGCTCGGCGCCGACGACATCCAGTGCGCAGGTTTCGGAGGCGAGCACGTAGGCGCCGTTCTTCATCTTGCCGAGGGAGAGCGGGCGGAAGCCGTTCGGGTCGAGTGCGCCGATCATGGCGTCTTCGGTCATCAGCAGGTAGGCGAAACCGCCATGCACCGTGTTGAGCGCTTCCTTGAGCTTGTCCATAAAGGTGCGCTGCATCGAACGGCGAATCAAGTGCATCAGCACTTCGGTGTCGGAGTTCGAATGGAAGATGGCGCCTTCGTCTTCAAGCTTGCGGCGCAGTGACGGGCAGTTCGTCAGGTTGCCGTTATGGCACAGAGCCACGTCGCCGTCATGGAAGCGGAAGATGAACGGCTGGATGTTGTCCGTGGTGCCCGAGCCGGCCGTTGCGTAACGCACGTGGCCGATGGCGCAATTGCCCTTCAGTCGTTCGATTTCGCGCTCATCGCCGAACACCTGGGTGAGCAGGCCGAGTCCGCGATGACCGATGAGATGACCGTTATCGTTGGAGACGATGCCGGCACCTTCCTGACCGCGATGCTGCAGCGCGTGCAGGCCAAAATAGGTGAGTCGTGAGGCGTCGGGGTGGCCCCATACGCCGAAGATGCCACATTCCTCGTGAATGTCTTCGAGTTCAGCCGACAAGCCAAAGCTCCTTTTTCAAACAGGGGATTAACTATCTATCAACCCTACCAATCGGCGGCTACATCGCGTGTTGTGGGGTGGTGGAACTTGTTGGGGTTTGCGGACGCGGTTTAAGCACCAGATCAGTCAAGTATGAATAGTGGCTTAGGATTTTGGCCTTTCGCTGTTTGTGGTGGGTGGTTGTGGTGTGGGGTGATGCCGACGGGTAGGTTGGAAGCATGGATACCTCTTACCTGTTCACCGCCGCATTACCTGGTGCTCCACTTTGTGCTCAAGCGTGATACCGAATTGTCGGTGTGACGTGATCGGTTGACTTTCGTCAACGCAATTTGAAAGGCTCCGACGGTATTATCCGTCGGAGCCTTTCGTCGTATGAATCCGGTGCTTGTTTTTCGGCTTCGTCTCAGTGCCTGAAATGGCTGAAGAACTCGATGGTCTCGGGATCCTGCGACTCGTCCATCACCTCAGCGGGTGTGCCGTTCTCGGCGATGACGCCGTGACGGAGCAGTACGATGCGGTCGGCCGCTTCGTGGGCGAAGCTCATTTCGTGCGTGGCCATGAGGATTGTGGTGCCTTGGGCCTTTAACTCGGCAACCATGTTGAGCACTTCGCCGACCAGCATCGGATCAAGAGCGGATGTGATCTCGTCAAGCAGCAGCAGTTCCGGGTCGGTCATCAGTGCGCGCGCAATCGCCACGCGCTGCTGCTGGCCGCCAGAGAGCTGATCGGGGTAGGCACTGGCTTTATCGCGCATGCCGATGCGTTCAAGCAGTTCCATAGCGCGGGTTTCGGCGCGATCCTTGCTCCAGTGGTGAACCTTGATTGCGGCAAGGGTCACGTTCCTGAGCACCGACATGTGGGGGAAGAGGTTGAACTGCTGGAACACCACGCCGATACGTGCGCGAATCTTGTCCTGGTCGGCACGCGGGTCGGTGATATCGGTATTGCCCAGCCAAATCTGGCCGTCATCGACCTGTTCAAGCAGGTTGACGCATTTCATCAATGTGGATTTGCCTGAACCGGAAGGCCCCAGCAAAGCCACCACCTCATGTTGGTGAATGTCAAAGGAAATGCCACGCAGCACCTGCGTGTTTCCAAAGGATTTGCGCACGTCATCAAGACGCAGCACCGTCTTGTTGCTCACGGGGGAGTCACTCGCCTCGGTGGTGATATTGGTCATTTCGCTCATACCGTTCCTCCGCTGAGTTCGCGCTTACGCAGACGTTCCGTGTACCAGTCGTTCAGCAGGATGAACGGCACGCTCATCAGGATGAACAGCAGGCTGGCGACCACATACGGCGTGAAGTTGTAGGTGCTGGCCACGTCGATCTGTGCGGCGCGCACGGCATCCACCGCACCCAGCACGGAAATCAGGCCGACGTCCTTTTGCATGGAGATGAAGTCATTCATCAGTGCGGGCGCCACTTTGCGCAATGCCTGAGGAATGACGATCAGTCGGGTCGTCTGGCCGGAGGTCAGGCCCAACGAGCGGGCCGAGGCTCGCTGAGAAGGATGTACGTCGTTAAAACCGGCACGCAGCACCTCGGAGACGTAGGCGCTGTATCCCATTACCACTGCAATGGTGCCGAGTACCGAGGGATCGATACGGCCGAACAAGCCTAGGCCGGGAATGCCGAAACCGATTAGATACAGCACGACGATAATAGGCACGCCGCGCATCACAGTCGTGTAGATCAATGCCAGGATACGCAGCGGGAACAGAATAGGGGAGCGGCTGGTGCGCACCAGCGCGATCAGCGTGCTCAGAATCGCCACGCCGACCACTGCGACGAGCAGAACGCGGATGTTGAGCCATAGGCCGTCAAGCACATGGGGAAACGATTTGACGAAGTATTCGCCGGAGAAGAAGGTCTCCTTGACTCGTGGCCAGCCGGGGGAGAGCTTCAAGCCGATGACGATGACCACCACGAACACAATGGTGCTGATCAGACTGGTAATCGTCGATTGAATTTGCTGATGAACACGATATTGGCGTCGTTCGAGCTCGACCTGACTTACCTCGTGTCCGTCAGGGGCATTGTGCTGCCTGGTTTCGGTTGGTGCTGCGGTCATGTGATGAATGTCGCTCGCTTCCTGAATGCCGGGATGGCCGGGTGCCACAGGAAAATTCCCGCAGCGCCCGGCCAAGGTGTTGTGACCTTATGATGTAAGCCTACTTCACTTACTTCTTCAGTTCGGTCAGGTCGGTGGTGTACTCGGCCAGCCACTTGTCCTGAAGCTTCTTGATGGTGCCGTCGGCGTTCAGGTCATCCACTGCCTTGGTCACGGCTGCAGTCAGCTTGGAATCCTTCGGCAGCACGATGCCCATGCCGCTCTTGTCTTCGGAGTCAGGCAGACGGCCGAGCACCTTGGCGTCCTTGACCTGCTCGGACTGCACCATGTACACGCATTCCACGGTGCTGGTGACCAGTGCGTCGATCTGACCGGCGTCAAGTGCCTGAGCCAGTGCGGCATCATCATTGAACGTCTGGATGTCGTCCTTGATGTTCGCCTTGGCGTAGTCGTAGGCAAGGGTGCCGACCATGACGCCCACGGTCGCATCCTTCAGATCGGATACCTTGGTGGCGTTGGCGAACTTGCTGTCTTTCTTGACCACGACGGACTGGCTGTCGTTGTAGTAGCTGGACGAGAAGTCAACGGCCTTCTTGCGCTCGTCGGTGATGCCGAACTGCTGGATGTTGAAATCCCAGTCCTTGGCGCCGGGAGCGATGGCGGTGTCGAATGCGGTGCGGGTCCACACCACGTCGCTCTTCTTGAAACCGAGCTTGTCGGCCACTGCGTAGGCGACGGCCGCCTCGTAGCCCTCACCGCTTTCCGGCTTGTCGTTCATAACCCACGGCTCGTAGGCCGGCTGTCCGGTGGCGATGGTCAGCTTGCCCGTCTTGTACGTCTGCTGGGTGATGTCGTCCGAATCGGTGGAATTGGATGCGGTGGACTGGCCGGAACCGCAGGCTGCGGTGAACGACAGAGCCAGGATGCTGACGGTGGCCGCAATGGTACGGACGATGTGTCGCTTATTGAACATGGGTTTCCTCTCCTCAAGTGTTCGTCATGCACACGGTTCAAACCGTGCTTGATGCATTCGCGCCAATTGTATGGCTATTGGGTTACAAAACATCGATATTTTCGGATGCTGGCTATCGCCATTGCTTATGGCCGACTAGAGCCGCGCAATCTGGCGCGTAAGCGGACGGATATCTCATATTGGCGCAGAGCGAAATGGCGTTCACTGTTCGAGTGTGAAGCCGTCGAATACGAATCCCGGACTGACCACACAGGAGACCAGCGCATCGCCCTGGCCTGGCACTGTGCGCTGCCAGACGCCAGCCGGTACGACCGCATGTCCCGATACGGTTACGTCGGCCTGATCGGTGGTGATGCCGGAACCCAAGGTGATTACGGTTCGCTTGGATTCGTCGGATTCCGGAGTCTCGTCGCTGCCGCCGAGCTCCAGTTTGACCGATGCCGGGCCATGCCACAGCCAGACCTCATCCGCATCGACCTTATGCCAGGCGCTGGCATCTCCCTCGGGCAGCAGGAAGTAAATCAGTGACGATAGCGGTCGGCTTGAGGCCTCATCCGTGTGCGGGGATTGCCAGTCACGCGTGTACCAGCCGCCTTCGGGGTGGGTTTCCAGTCCAAGGCGTTCCACTATGGACCGGGCGTATGGACTCATGTCTTGCAAAGCGACGCTCATAATGAGATCTCCTGTTCTTGGCGGGTTTGCTGGTTTTTGGCTTCTTGATATCAGGTCAGGTCAGCGGTGTCACCAGGCGTTGTTGTAGGCTTCGCGCCCGGATATCACCGTGGCTCGGTTCGTGCCTGCGCCGTGCCTCACCAGTGTTTCCAGCGTTTCTTCGATGCCGGCCGGAGATGATGTGTCGACGGGGATGTCGAAGAACGCGAAATCAGCCAATGCGCCCGCGTTGATTTGTCCAATGCGGTTGCGGCCCACGTGCATGCCCATGGAGGCGGCGCCGCCCAGCGTCATCATACGAATCAGGCGATGTGTCAGATCGTCGCTGGCATAGCCTTGTTCGCGGGCCAGGTCGTAAAGCATCGACACGTCATCAAGCAGATCGAGGGTCGGCGTGCTGGAGAGCGAATCGGTGCCCACGCTTACCAGATTGCCTTCCTCGAGGTATTCGCGCACCGGTGCATCTTTGCCGGTGTTGGTAATGCGATTCGATCGGGGGCACAAGGCCACGCCCACGCCGCGCTGACGTAGAATACGCCGATCCTCGCCATTGGCCCACACGCCGTGTGCAATGTGCACATCCGGTCCAAGCGAGCCAAGCTGATCGACGAACTGGATGGCGGAGGCACCTTTGCCCACTTCCTTGAGCTGCCGGTAGCTTTCCCAATCGTGGTCACTCCAGTCGGCCGCCGAATAAGTGGTGAGCACCGGCGGATAAGTGCCGGCCTCGAGCGGGGTCTCCGCCAGATGGATATGCAGTCGCATGTTCAGCTGACGAGCAATGTCTGGAAGATCAACGAACGGTTCGGACTCCAGCGTATACGGAGCATGCGGGCTGATGCCGAGGTTTGGCAGCTGCTCCTCGTTCATCCGGCGCAACTGCCGGATGAGCTCAGTGCGGCCCTTTTCCATCCATTCGGCGTTGTGCCAGCCCATTACCTCCCAATAAGCGATGCCGTGCATGCCCTGCGAAGCCAGCGCGCCGGCGGCGTCCAAATCGGTGACGATGTCTGCGGCGGCCGTCGTTCCCGATTCGACCATCTGGCGAGCGCCGTCCTCGGCCCACTGCTTCCATGGCTGGGTCTTCTGCGCCTCGGCGTACACCTCGTTGAATGCCAGTTCCCAGGCGCGGAACCGATCGTAGGAGCCTTGCCCGACCTGCACCATGCCGCTGTACTGCAGATGAGTGTGCGCGTTGATCAATCCGGGGGTGAGCACCCCATCCCAATGCCGTTCATGGATGGTGCCGTGAGCCGTCATTTCCTGCTTCAGCGCCTTCAGCACCCAGCGGCGTTTACCTACATGAACCACGCGGTCGCCATGTATGGCAACTGCGCCATCGATGATGACGGGGCCCGTCACGGGGATGATGAGTTTGGCGGAATACAGTGTCACATCATCGATAAGCTCGGTATCGACGGTCGGCCAGGTGTTGTCGGTCATATTCTCCTCGCTGCGTTGTGTTCGGTGCCGTGTCTATGGCTATCGGTCGGCGTTCTCTCGGTCGTTTTCCGCGAATCTGGTCAGTCGCCAATTGTAGCCGTTGTCCTCCACGGCATGGCTGGCTCGGTATCCGCGCGCCTTGAGCGCGCTGGCGGCGATGCGCTGGTCGGTCGCTGCGTCAAGTCTGATAAGCGTGTGATCCAGTGTGCCTCGATGTTCCAGAAGATATGCGACGGCGCTGGCCTGTACGGCGAAGCTCAGATCCATGATCTCGATTGGATTGCCGCCTCCCACCGTGTAGTTCACGCCATCGCCGTCGGCGATTAGCGTGAGCGTTGGTCCGTTGGGAACATTGAGTTGCACGGTGTCCCTGTTGACCTGTGGGGTGAAGTCGCTTACCTCGTCCAAGGCGATTTCGTTGGCGATGCCGCCGATCACTGCGAGCGCCGCACCCTCGTGCATTGCGCGCATGTGCTCAAGTGTGACCGTATGTCTCACGCCAGTGGCGGACACCACCATATCCGCGCAAGGGAGTGCCTCGTCAATGTCTTGTGCGGCGAAGCCGTCGAACACCGCTTTGAGTGAAGCCACTGGATCGATATCGCAGATGGTGACTTCGGCGCCAAGCGCGCGAATGCGCCGTGCGAAGCCTTGGCCGACCGGGCCGTAGCCGATGACGGTGACGTTCTTACCGTCGAATGCATGCTCGCCGAGAATGCGCTGCATGGTGGTCACGCATGTCTCCCCAGTGCCGTGGGCGTTGTCGAATCCGGTTTTCAGCACACTGTCGTTAACGGCTACGACCGGGTAGGTGAGGGCTCCCGCTTCCTGCATCTGCTGGAACGCGCGTACGCCGCTGGTCGTTTCCTCGGCCACTCCAATGAGGTTCGCCGTGAGTTCGGGGCGTTCGAGCGAAGCGAGACGGGCGAAGCTGGCACCATCGTCGATGATGATGTCCGGCTGTATTTCGTCCAGCAGGTGCAGGGCCGCCTCGTGCGCCTGTTCCGCGGTCCAGTCTCGGCTGGATTCGACCGTGATTCCTTCCCGGCGCAGCTGTTCCGCCACTCGGGGATCCGTGGAATCCGGGCCGCAATATACGCCGACGATTGCGCCGGCGGCCTTAAGCTTGCGCAGCAGAATCGCGGTCTTTGGCTCCAGTATCAGACAGACGGCAATACGAATGCCTGAGAAATCGACGCGAGTGGTGAGGCTATCCATGGTGTCGCGTAATACCGGCATGTGCTGTTCCGCGTACTCCATTGCCTCCAGTCCGCTTGCCTTGCGCATATCGGTGATGGAATCGATGCTTTGTGTGCCGTCGCATAGGAATTCCTCGTTGTGCTCGTCGGTCATCGTGGCATCTTCGACGGTCATGCCCCATTGCTGGGCCTGAGACTTGATTTCGGCATGCTTCTGTGGCTCCGGAATCGCGAGTCGGGCTCCTGCCAGTGATCGATTCGTCTTCTGGGATCGGGCTGCCGCCCACGCTGCAAAATCGCTGTCTGCTGTAATGCTTTTCTTCATATTCCCCATGGTACGCATGCATGCCGCTGCTCCGCCGCTGCGCGTGTGGCGTGGGTGAAGAGCGTGCTTGGGCGCGTTGCGTGCGTCGACTTCGGCAGCTTCGAACAGGCATGTTGCATCGAACAAATGTTCGACTGTGTTGATATGCTGGTCGGGCCAGCGGTGGTAAGGAGGTGATGGCGATGGGCAGCGGAACGGTATCGATGCAACGCGAGCATACCTATATTGCCATTGATCTCAAGTCCTTCTATGCCTCGGTGGAGTGCGTGGCTCGTGGGCTCGACCCGTTGACCACGCATCTGGTGGTGGCCGATGAAACCCGCACCGATAAGACAATATGTTTGGCGGTCTCACCCTCGCTGAAGAACTATGGCATTCCTGGCCGTGCGCGGCTGTTTGAGGTAAAACAGCGCCTGAATGGAGTCAACATCGAGCGCGCGGTCCATGCTCCCGGCGGCCGATTAATCGGGGAGTCCTGCGATGCGTGCGACCTGGAACGCTCGCCGGGGCTCAAAGCCTCGATGGTCATCGCCAAGCCGCGCATGGCGCACTATCTGGAAATCAGCGGGCAAATATATGGCATCTACCTCAAATACGCCGCACCCGAGCACATCCATGTCTACTCGATTGACGAGGTGTTCATCGACGCCACGCCATATCTGCGCTCGCTGGGTATGGGGCCGCATGCGATGGCGCGAACCATCGTGCGCGAAATCCTCACCAAAACCGGCATCACCGCCACTGCCGGCATCGGCTCCAACATGTATCTGGCCAAAGTCGCCATGGATATCGTCGCCAAGCACATGCCCGCCGACAAGGACGGCGTGCGCGTGGCCGAACTGAATGAAATGTCATATCGTCGGCTGCTTTGGGATCATCGTCCGCTCACCGATTTTTGGCGGGTTGGGCGCGGCTATGCCAAGAAGCTCGAGCATGCCGGACTGATGACCATGGGCGATATCGCCCGATGCTCGGTGGGTCGTGCTTCGGATTACTACAACGAAGACCTGCTGTATCGCATGTTCGGTGTCAATGCCGAACTGCTCATCGACCATGCGTGGGGCTGGGAGCCGTGCGAAATCGCGGATATCCGATCCTATGAGCCAGGTGCGCACAGCATTAGCAGTGGGCAGGTGCTCACCGGCCCCGCCGACTATGCCACGGCCCGGCTGATCACCAAGGAGATGGCTGATGCGCTGGCCCTCGATCTGGTCGATAAAAGCGTGCTGACGAACCGACTGACGCTCGCCGTCGGCTATGACATCGGCAGTCTTGATTCGTCAAAGCTCGATTCGTGCGCTGATTATGCGATGAAACGTGCCGCTGAGCGGGCGGCGAAAAGCTATCAAGGGCCGGTGACCATCGACCGATTTGGGCGCAAGGTGCCCAAGAGCGCGGTCGGGTCGATTGGTTTGGGTGATTTCACCTCGTCGTCGGCACGTATTCGTGAGGCTATGACGATGTTGTACGAGCGCATTGTGGATTCACGCTTGCTTGTGAGGCGGTTGACCGTCATCGCCGATGATGTGGCCACTCCGGAGGAGCTGGCCGCCGGCAAACGCTATGAACAGCTCGACTTGTTCGGTGATGACGGGGCCCAATCGTATGGATCCGATTCCACCAGCGAAAAAGATGGAGAGCATGATATCCAGCGTGCGCTGCTGGATGTGAAACGTAAATTCGGCCGCAACGCCGTCATCAAAGCCATGGACATGGAAGACGGTGCCACCGGTCAGGACCGCAACCGTCAGATCGGAGGCCATCGCGCATGACCCTGCAAGAGACCCGTGCGTACGACGACATCATCAACCTGCCACACCATCAGTCGCGCAAGCATCCGCACATGTCCCGCCACCAGCGGGCCGCGCAGTTCATGCCGTTCGCGGCCCTGACCGGCTACAACCAAGTCATCGAGCAAACAGCAAAAAACGCCGAAACCGCCATCGCTCAGGCCGAAGCCCAAGGCGATACCGATTTCGGCGCTTGACAATCGCTCTCGTTGGAGGAAGTCTCAGATTCGTCAGCCTACGTGACGTTCGAAGCGGTGGAAGCCGGTGATCTTGTCGATTTCGGCCATCGCGTCAGCCGGAATCACAAAGCCCGCGGCCTTCATGTTGTTCTCCAGTTGGCTGGGCTTGGAGGCGCCGGCGATCACACAGCTGATCTCCGGGTGCTGCAGGATCCATGCCATGGAAAGCACCGGCAGGTTCGTGCCGAGCTCGTCGGCCACCTTGCGCAGCTGCTCGACCTTGTCGAGGTTCTCATCGGTCAGCAGATCGTTGATCTGGTGGTCGGACTGCCAGGTGGCGCGCGAGCCGGCCGGCAGCGGCTTGGCCCCTCGGGGGCTGCCCGGCCCGAGACCTTG
>OAZY01001110.1_pt1 | contig 10916 bp, 13 predicted proteins | sample 1494931 | NCBI WGS metagenome assembly OAZY01 (sample SAMEA2579921, study PRJEB22360) | human gut metagenome | biome: human gut; feature: human-associated habitat; material: faeces | place: Denmark | collected 2008/2010 | reverse complement strand
AAGTTTCAATAAATTTTTATTATCAATCATTTTTTATTCCTAACAAAAAGAGACAGGTTACCTTCCTGTCTCTTAATTATATATAAATTCTCTCTAAAACATATGCGCCAAAATTGGTAATAGCCAAATCCAGAAAATACAGCTGACTGCAAAGAAGACAGTTGAAACTGCAACTGAACTTGCACCTTCCTTGACATAAATATTGTAGCGGCTGGGAATAATAATTTCAGAAAATGCTGGTGGCAATCCGGTTGCCAAACAAAGCATTGAAATCTTGGTAGGATCTGATCCCATACCGCAAAGATATGCTGCTGCAACAATCACTGCCGGTGTTAAGAATAGTCTAAAGAAAGTATTCCAAATAACTTCTTTGTCAATTGAAAATTTAACTGTAGATAAGGCAAGACCAGCTGCTAAAACAGCAACACCCGCGTTAGCCTTAGCAATTAAATCAAAAGTTGGGGCCCAAGAAGTAGGAATTCTAATTCCAATTAAAACTAAAATAACCGCAATTAATGGAGCCGCTGCAACTGGTTGTTTAATTGCATTAATAACTGATTTTAAAGTTGGGTTCATCGGCTTATGAGGTTCATCAGCATGATCAGCAATTTCTGCTCTAGCTAAATCAATTTCACGCTCAATCCCCTTTTCTTTCAAAGCCTTAGCTTCCGCATCAGTAACTGGAACACCATCGGGAATAGTTACTACGACCTTCTTCTTAGTCTTATTTAAGCCCTTTCCCTTTATGTCTTCTACTTCAACTTTAGTTCCCTTATTATTTGGATTTGCTTTAGCTTTCTTCTTAGTTAAGGTTTGACCTTTGTTAATTAAAGCTAATCCCAATGGAATGGTAATAGCATTAACCACAATCGATACAATTCCAATAACTAAGTTAGTTGTTGCATTATTTCCATAAATAGGATCTAATACAGCAAAACCAAGGAAACCAATTGTTGGGGAACCTGCAATCAAAGCACAAACAGCTGCTTGTTGCGTAGTTCTATGGAAGAGCAATTTATCCAAATAATAACTCAGCATAAATAGCCCAACAACACCAACAATAGAAATCAACGTTAATACGATATCTTGCGCAAACATTTTTCTGGTAGCTTTAACAATTGAAATAAATAAAGCTGCTGGTAATGCGATATCAAGCACTAATTTATTTAGTCCTTGTCTCTGATCATTATCGAAAAAGTAAAACTTTCCGCAGAGATAACCGAGTAACATAATCACTAAAATAGGGATTATGTCATTTACTAAGATACTAATCATCTTTATACCTCGTTCATATTCTGATCAGTTTAATTACTCCCGATGAAAACTTCCTTCATCACAAACTAAATATAGACTTTATCAAGATATAAGCAAGTGGAACGATTTCATAATTCTGACAAAATCGTTATTTTAAATTCACTGTATATCAGAAGCAATACATAAGAAACAATTAATAGAAGATAACTATTATATATTCATACTTAGAAAGCGCTTTTTATATTGAAATAAAAGTTTTTTTATAGTTTTTTTCTTGCTAACAAATTCAAAAAAAGTTATAAATTAGTTGTACGCAATCCCATTTTGGAATAGCGCTTTTATATAAAATAGTAATTATCATTACCATGGAGGTTACGTTATGGTAGATGACTCTTGATGACTCTTTAAATAGAACTGGTGCCAGTTTATTAATTGACGCTTTACAAAAAAATGGTATTAACAACTTATACGGAGTTGTAGGTATTCCGATTACTGATTTAGCTAGATTAGCTGAATTAAGAGGAATGAAGTATTATGGCTTTCGTCGTGAAGACTCAGCCGTAGACGCTGCCGCAGCTGCCGGATTTTTAACTAAAAAACCTGGTGTAGCAATGACTGTTTCCGCACCAGGTTTTTTGAATGGATTAACTGCTTTAGCACAAGCTACTAAAAACTGTTTTCCATTAATTATGATTTCTGGTTCTTCAGAACGTCATATTATCGACTTAGCTCAAGGTGACTACGAAGGTTTAGATCAATATAATGTTGCTAAGCCTTTCTGTAAGAAAGCTTACCGTGTTGATCGAGCACAAGATGTTGGTCTAGCAGTTGCACGTGCTATTCGTACTGCTGTATCTGGTAGACCAGGTGGTGTTTACCTTGATTTACCAGCTGACACTATTGCCCAACTTAATGATGACCTGGGTGAAAAGAACATGGGTGTTTACAAGTTAGTTGATCCAGCTCCACTTCAAGAACCAAGTGACGATGCAATTAACCGCGCAGTTAACATCATTAAACAAGCTAAAAAGCCTTTGATCATTCTTGGTAAAGGTGCTGCTTATGACAGAACTGAAAAGCAAGTTCAAGAATTGATTAACAAGACTGATATTCCATTCTTACCAATGTCAATGGCTAAAGGTCTTGTTCCAGATGACGACAAACACTCTGCTGCTGCTGCTCGTTCATTATCATTAAAGAATGCAGACGTAGTAATTCTAATTGGCGCAAGATTAAACTGGATGCTTTCATATGGTGATGCACCACAATTTAACCCAGATGCTAAGTTTATCCAATTAGATATTGATGCAACCCAATTTGATTCTGCACAAAAGATTTCTGCACCACTTCAAGGTGACTTAACCTCTATTTTAAATAAATTAGTTCCAGCTCTTACTGCAACTGGCTACAAGGTACCTTCTGACTGGCTTGATGCAATTGCTCAAGATACCGCTAAGAATGACGCTAAGTTCGCTAAAAGAATTAAAGCTGGGGAAACTAACCCAGAATTTGGATATTATGGCGCTATCGAACCTATTAATGATTACTTCCAAGAACATCCAGACACCTACCTTGTAAGTGAAGGTGCTAATACCCTTGATATTGGTCGTGACATGATTGGTATGAAACTTCCTCGCCACAGACTTGATACTGGTACTTGGGGCGTCATGGGTGTTGGCATGGGGTATGCCATCGCTACTGCTGTCGAAACTGGTAAGCATGTTGTTGCCTTAGATGGGGACAGTGCATTTGGTTTTGACGGTATGGATGTTGAAACAATGTGCCGTTACAATTTACCAATTACTGTTGTCGTTATTAACAATGGTGGTATTTATAATGGTGTTGATAATGTTGTTCCAGATCAATTGGGTCCAACTACACTTGATCCAACTGGTCGCTATGACCTAATTGCTAAAGCCTTCGGCGGTGATAATTACTACGTAACTAACTATCAAGAAATGAAAGATACTTTTGCTACAGCTGTTGACTCAGGCCGTCCAAGTATTATCAACGTTCAAATCGATCCTTCAATGGGCAAAGAATCAGGCCACATTGGTAATTTAAACCCAGAATTAAACTTAAAGCCTCTTGAAGAAGCTGAACAAAAGAAAATTGATGAGGAGTAATTAAGATGAGTGAAAACGAAAAAAACGAACAAAATGAATATGCTCCATTAAAAGGTATTAAAATTGTTGACTGGACTCAAGTCCAATCAGGTCCATCATGTACTCAACTTTTAGCTTGGCTCGGTGCTGATGTTATTAAAATTGAACGTACTAATACCGGTGACCCAACTAGAAATGAATTGCTTGATATTAAAGATTCATGGAGTCTTTACTACTTACAATTAAATGCCAACAAGAGATCTTTAACTTTGGATATTAAGACTCCTGAAGGTAAAAAGATTATGTACGATTTAGCCAAAAAAGCTGATGTCTTTGTTGAAAATATTGCACCAGGTTCAGCTGATCGTAACGGCTTTGGTTGGGAAAAGCTTCACTCCATCAATCCTAGATTAATTTATGCTTCATTAAAGGGATTTAACGAAGGATCACGTTTTGAAAATGTTAAAGCCTTTGAACCAGTTGCTCAAGCTGCTGGTGGTTCTGCATCTGCAACAGGTTGGAACAAAGGTGCAAACAATGTTCCTACTCAATCTGCAGCTGCTCTAGGTGATTCAAATACTGGTATGCACTTAGCTATCGGTATTTTAGCTGCTTTATTACAACGTGAGCACACAGGTGAAGGTACTTTTGTTTATCAATCAATGCAAGATGCTGTTCTTAACCTTTGCCGTATTAAGTTACGTGACCAACTTATGCTTGATAACTTGGGTGCTTTACCTCACTATGCAGTTTACCCTGACTGGAAGTGGGGCAAGGCAATTCCGCGTGCTGAGAACACTGAAGGTGGACAAGTTATCGGTTGGACTTACAAGGCTAAGGGTTGGGAAACTGATCCTAATGCATATGTATACATCGTTATTCAAAACGAAAATAAGAAATGGGATAAGATGTGTGAAGCCATGGGTCACCCAGAATGGGAAAAAGATCCAAGATTTGTCGACTGGCAACACCGTCAATTACACAAAGAAGAATTATACCCATTAATTGAAGCCTACACTAAGCAATACGATAAATATACTCTAACTAAAGAGCTCGGTGCTGCTGGCGTTCCAGTTGGACCAGTTCTAGACTGGCACGAACTTGAAAACGATCCAGATCTAAATAGCGATGGTACAATCGTTACTATCGACCAAGGTGGTAATCGTGGTAAGTTCAAGACTATTGGTTTACCATTCAGTCTTTCAAACTACAAACCAGCTTATGACAGAGCACCTGACCTTGGTGAAAACAACAAGGAAATTTTAACTGAACTTGGTTATGATGCAGATCAAATCGAAGATTTAGTTAACAAGGGCGTTATTTCTAAAGCCAAAGGTCCAAAGAATCCTCGTGTTCACGTTATCATTGATGGAAAAGAACACTAATTAAGATTAATAAATTTAAGTATATACACTAAAAGGCGGCTAGGATTAATTTCTAACTGCCTTTTAGCGTAATAATTTTTTTAATTATTAATAAAGTTTAACTAATTTAATAATTGATTAAAACTATAACTTAATCACTATACTTTCTCTTAAAATGTGGCTATAATATCATTCAGATATAAATAAAAGAGGTGGATATTTTAGTCATGAAGGATAATTACACAATTGACCATGATATGTATCTTATGAATCATAAAAATGGCGATGTTCTGAAGGTAACTGTTGATAATAAAGATAAGTCATTAAAGAATTTGCAGCTTTATCGTCAAGATGGCCTTGGAAATTACTACTATGACAAAAACTCACAGTTAAAGCATCAAGATAATTTAGCCACTAAAAAAGACATTGTTAAGGCAAGTAAAGAAATTGGTGCACATAATACCCACCATATCGACAAGTGGCATCACAAAGTTACGCCAGTATATAATGCTGAACACAAGATTACTGACTTTGAGCCCAAACTTGCTTTAGAGCATCATGCTAAGATTAAGAACGCTAAAAGATATTTGCGTCATTTGAATCATCATCATGCAGATTTTTTATTCTTAGCTAATAAAGGTTTGTTAAGACAACCTTTAAATTATCTCAAAGATGCGATTTATACTGACCGTAATAAAGAAATGGTCATTGCACATAAGGTACATAAGATCGCTAAATAATGAAAAGACCAGTGAACACTTCAAGTCACTGGTCTTTTTGCTAGGCTTAGAATTGATATATATTAAACAAAAGAGGATGTATTTCATGCAAACTATTTCTTACTACAATTCACCTATTGGAAAAATATTGCTCGCTAGTGACGAGCAAGGTCTAGTTGGTCTATGGCTAGATACTGATCGTTACTATGGAGATATTCTTGCAAAAAACTATTCCGAAGGAGAAAACAAATATCTATCTTCTGCTAAAAAATGGTTAAATATTTTTTTCAAGGAAAAGAGCCTAATTTTATTCCTCAATTGCACCTTACTGGTACTGATTTCCAGAAAAGAGTTTGGCAAGCATTGTTAAAAATCCCTTATGGGACAACTACTACTTATAAAGATACCGCTATGAAAGCTGCACAAGATAAAAAACATTTACCTATTAGAGCAACTGGTGGGGCTGTTGGTCGAAATCATATCTGCATTATTGTTCCTTGCCACCGTGTTGTCGGCGTTAACCACAATTTAACCGGTTATGGTGGTGGTATTGATAAAAAGATTAAACTACTTCAACTTGAAGGAGTAGACATAAGCCAGTTTAAAAAGCCTTAATAAAAATAAACTTGTATATAATTTTACTGAGTTTCCATTTTTATCATTCTTTTCAACTTAGCAAAGTTTAGACTATAATTTTAAGTAATCACTATTTAAGGTAATTACTTATGAAAAAATACTCTATAATTCAAAAATTTAACGCACTTGTTCAAATACAGACAATTATCATTTCAGCCTTGCCATATATTATTGGCTCATTAATGGCTAGTTACTATTATCACCATTTCAATTTATCTTATAGTCTTTGGCTTTTTCTAGCCGTAATTTCTTTTCATTTAGCCGTTAATGGTCATAATCAATATACTGATTATCTTCGCTATAAGAAAAATCATGTTACTAGTTACAATAATATTTTAGAAAAATTCAACATCTCCCGAAAATGGGCTAGAAATGTAATTATTCTATTAACCCTTGTTTCCGCGACTATTGGCATCATACTTAGTTTTAAAGTCGGTTGGATAATTCTCTTAATCGGTTTCTTTAGCTACTTAATTGGTTATTGCTACTCAGGCGGTCCTTACCCAATTCTGAAAACTCCTTTTGGCGAACCCGCCTCTGGAATTACAATGGGCTATAACATCACTCTTTTAGGTATCTACGTCAATATTTACAACATCCATCCCTTTGATAGTTTTTTCTGGGCTAAAGCAATCATTGTTGCCTGCCCTGCGATCTTTGTTATTGCCAACGTAATGCTAGCCAACAATATTTGTGACGTAGAAGAAGACGTTAAAATTGGTCGTAAAACTCTCCCATTTTATATTGGTCGTAAGAATGCTTTGATTGTTCTATGCATATATTACGTTTTAGCATATATTTTTTTAATTCTAAGCGTTGTCTTGCACTATCTACCTACCCTTGCTTTAGGCGGTTTACTCACCATTCCACTAGTCTATCGTTCAACTAGAACCTTTGTTAAGGATCCTCATAAAGAAACTACGTTTAAAGGAATTTTAACGAATGTTTTGTTAGTACTAGTCAGTGAAATCATCTTCTCGCTTATAGGATTAGTATGGTAATAATTAATCTAAGCATAGTAAAAAGCTCGCAATTAATTGCGAGCTTTTTGGCATTAATTATAAAATATAGTTTTGATTTAGAACCATTTGGTTATATATAAAACTGAATTTGTTTTGCATTAAAGTATTTCAACCAGCTTTCACAAATCAAATCGTATTGCGCCGTAATAACATCAATCAATTTATTAATATCATGACTGCTAAGATTACTTCCGTTACTAGCCAGCACACATCCTCCAGATTTAGTAAGCCAAACTTTGTTGCATGAGCGTTTGGTCTTCCTTTAGATACGTGAACATGAATAGGTTCATCATTCTCATTTGACTAAAAATATATATGATATCCTAAAGTACTAAAAATATTAGGCATTATCTATTCCACCTAATCTAGCATATTTATAAATTACAGCAGCATTTTTATGTGCAAATTGAACAAAGAACTTTATTTGTTCATTACTAAAGCCGTCATTATATAACCACTTATAACTTGGCAACTCAATTCTTGCTTCCCTAAATCCGTCATCATAAGGCTGTTCAAAATTAATCAAAACGGAGTTATTTTCTAAAATTTCCGAATGTGTAATAATCGTTTCATCTGGCAACTCAATGTATGGATATAACATTCTCTCACCTTTTCTCATCAGTAAAATCATTATCTTCTCCTTTCTATTTTACCTATCTATATCTAAATTACACAAAGCTATTACCTATTAATTCTCTGGACAAACAATAACTAACTTAGATTTAAGCATCTCAGTCAATTCTTCTGATTGCTCATTTCGAAATGAAATAGTGTATTTTTCTCTTCCATTTTTCCATGGATCTACTGGAGTTAACAAAATAAAATAGGTTCTGCAAAGCAATAATTCATTTCTCATAAAACGATAGACTTCATCTTTCAACATATTTTGAAGATAGTTTAAACCACTCGGCCAAGTTTCTTTATCAGCTACAAGCAGTCCAATCATTATAGTTTCTCCATCAGCAGTTTTAGCAAAAATATTTCGATTATCCTTATCTTCGGGAAAACAAAATCCGGCTGAACAACATGTTCTTCAGGAAGAATTTCTTGCATCAATTTTAGTAATACATTCTCTTCATGAATCTTCTTACCAAACTCAACTTCATTGTACATTTTTGGATCAGCAAATAATTTTTTAATATATTCCATGATTTTTCCTCTTCTACTAAAAAATTTATTTCTAATCCTTATTACGCAAAAAACTCCCAATTTTTGTTGGGAGTTTTAATATTTTATTTAAATTTTTATTGCGAGCTTTTTATCTTGTTCGTCTTCTTTTACAAACACAGTTTCTGTATAATTATTTCCGCAGAAAGTTTTATGAGCGGCGGTTGTTTTTCCTCCCGGAGGTGAGGCCTATGGTCAACACACTGCAGAAAGGGTTCAACCATGTCGGTTTACGAAAGTATTTCTTTAATGCTTTTGTTTGGTACGTTTTTGCTAGCTTTGCTAACCTACATCGACCACCACAAAAAATAAAAAACCGCTCAATACTATAACTTTGGTAGGGTTATATTGAACGATTTTTCGTACAAAGTATTATAATTTTTACCACCGCTCTTAAAGCGGGCTGCAAGGAGATCTTCGGATCTCCTTTTTCTTTACACAAATTATAGCATATTTTTATTAATGGATCATGCGTTTCCATCTTTACAAATCCTTTAATGCTTGAATTAAATCTGCATCTTCATTTAAGATCTCGCTAACTTTTTTCTTTACATCGTCTGATACTTCAGGCTTTTTTAATGTAATCGACATCCGACCTCTTTGATTACCTGATATTCAGGTTTAACTTTAAAGATAGCAGTATCTTGCTTAGTTAACCTAATTGCTTCTGAATTTCCTGCATTAAAAACTTTGGCTGTTTTATTATTTTCTTTACCTTTCAAAAAGTCCATAAGACTACCTCCCAATCATTTTATGTGATTACATTTTATCATTTTGTAGATACATGTGGCGTCATTTAGCCTATAAATAGATGGCTGCAACTAATAGTTGCGTGCTAAGCAATCAAAAAGTGGTTGTCTGCAACCAAGATTTTTTATAAATTAAGATCAATAAAAACAGAAAGGACGATCTATTATGAGATTAGGTCAAAAAATCGCAGACTTGCGGAAAAAGAATAATCTTTCTCAAGAAAGCTTAGCTGAAAAAATGAACGTTAGTCGCCAAGCAGTTTCAAAATGGGAAAGTGAACAATCAATTCCAGATATTGAAAAAATAGTTAATTTATCAGAATTATTTGGTGTAACAACTGACTATCTATTAAAGAGCGGCGAGCCCTCATTTGAGCTTAAAAATGAAGATATTAATGATAAAGATAAATTACCTGTTTTATCTGATGAATTAGTTAAAAAATATTTAACTGCTAGTCAGAAAAGTTCCAAATTACGTGCTTTAGCTATTGCCTTAATTATTTTTAGTCCTGTGTGGATATGTTTTGCATGTATCTTATCTATCTTCTTCGACCACGACAGTCACTATGAAACTCCTCTAACTTTCACAATTTCTCTCAGTGGCTACGTAGCGGCTATTATTACTATTGCCATTGCATTGGGACTTTTTATTTATAGTCTATTAAATATGCGTGAGTTCAAACAAATCAAAAAGCAACACTTTGATTTGACTGAAGAGAGAAAGAAATTAGAATTCACAATTAAATTATTTCACCAAAATAATGATAAATACGTAGTCTTTGCTAGTATTTTAGCCGTTTTAAGTATTATCGGACCAATGATTAATTGGTTCAGTAATTTTTCAAGCTCCAGCATAGGATTTATTATTACCTGGGGAATAACTTTTATAATTTTTAGTGGTGCTTCATATTTATTTACTTTTTATTTATTCCAAAGAAATTATCTTTCTATTTTGATTAAGCATAAAAAGCATTTGCCAATTAAGCTCCACAGATTGTTTGTCTATGGCAGTTGGATTTATGCTTTCTGTGTCCTGGGTATTTTTTATATTACTACTAGACTTCCTTATGGCTTGTATATACCCTTTTTTAATCCTACACTTTTCATAGACTTCAGTATTATTGTTTACTGTCTATTTACATACTTCTTTATTAAAGAAAAAGCTGAATAATTTACTCAAAAAGCCCGCAAATTTAATTGCGAGCTTTTTAATTTATTAACCATAAAGTTAATTATTTGAACTTTGATCATTTTTATTTGCGCTAGTTGATGGATCATCCAAGTCTACTTTTTTACCGGGATTAAAGATCTCATCATATTCTTTTTCCTCATTACTTGTCTTAGTAAAGACTTGTTTAGCTGAATTATTATTTTCAGTCATTGTCAAAGTTTTACCATCTAACACCAAAGAACCTTTAGTATCTACTTCTTGATTATTATCATCTCTGTGTGACATGGTAATTGAAAATTTATTGTGACCTTCGTAATGCCAATTACCAGAATCATTTTTTGAACCATCATTATGGTTCTTAGTTTGGTAATACCATAATGTATGTCCATTTTGTAACACAACTGCGGCTGTCTTATCTTTATTTACATATGTTCCAACTATATCCGTGATAGTTAACTCATGGCTTGAACTTTGATTAGTTTTACTTGATTTACTAGACGTAGCTTGATTGTTAGAACTATTAGAAGAAGTATTATTTGCACAACCTGTTAAACCGACAGTAAGGAGTGCAATTGCCCCCCCCAAAAATAATTGTTTTTTGAAATTCATTTAATCAAATCCTCCAAAATTTTATAAACTAGTTATACCATAAATAAGAATAGTATCAACACCACGCGATGATGTTCATTAAAAAAGTCCGCAAAGTTAATTGCGAGCTTTTTATCTTGT
>OAZY01001106.1_pt1 | contig 10978 bp, 10 predicted proteins | sample 1494931 | NCBI WGS metagenome assembly OAZY01 (sample SAMEA2579921, study PRJEB22360) | human gut metagenome | biome: human gut; feature: human-associated habitat; material: faeces | place: Denmark | collected 2008/2010 | reverse complement strand
CGTATGCTCAACTGACTTAAGTCTATATGTTCAAATTTTCAATTTGAACAGGTAAAACAAAAAGCAAAACTTTCGTTTTGCTTAATTATAATCATCTTCAATCGTAGAATCGACATCCTCTTCTAATTCTTCTGTTTCTTCTTCATCAGCATAAATATCATTCATATCAATATGAACATCACTAAATTTATGACGACTTCTTAAATCCCAGGCATTTTCACCAACCGTGATAAAACGTCCGTCTAAGGTAATATTAGTATAAAACAAAGATTCTTTATCTTCTTTTTGTTCGTCATCAAATTTCTTCATTTGACATACTTCTTCCCATAATTTGAAAAAATTAACTGCTGATTTCTTTTTAGACATTAATTCATATACTACATCAACCATAGACATATTATAATATTTATCCATACTATCCATTCTTGATTATCCTCCTACATCTTTTCTGGGGCACTAACACCGATTAAATTTAAAGTGTTAGCCATTGTAATTCTTGTAGCTTCAACTAAAGCTAATCTTTGTCCACTTAATTCAAGATTATCTTCATCGATTACATAACATTCATTATAAAAACTATGGAATAATTGTGCAAGTCTTTGAACATAATTTGTAATTTTGTGAGGCGTACGATTGATCGCACTATCAATAATTACGTTTCTAAACTCATTAATATGCTTTACTAATTCAATTTCTTTAGGATTAACTAATAAATCATACTTATCACTATAATCAATGTTTGCTTTAGCAGCCTGTGCTTTAATCGAACACATTCTAGCATGAGCGTATTGAGCATAATAAACTGGATTTTCATTAGACTTTGATTTAGCAAGTCCAATATCAAAATCAAATGGTGTATTAGCAGCTTTAGAAACAAAGAAATAACGTGTAGCATCAACACCAATTTCTTCGATTAAGTCTTTAATAGTAACAGCATTTCCAGTTCGTTTTGACATTTTTACTGGTTCACCATTATTCATCATTCTAACCATTTGAATAATATCAATATTTAACTGGTCAGCATTATAACCTAAAGCTTGAATAGCTGCTTTCATTCGATTAATATAACCATGATGATCAGCCCCTAATAAATCAACTAAATATTCGTATCCACGATCTAATTTATTTAGATGATAAGCAATATCAGGCGTCAAATATGTATACGATCCATCACTTTTAATTAAGACCCGGTCTTTATCATCACCAAATTCAGTTGATTTGAACCATAAAGCCCCTTCTTCTTCATATGTATAACCAGCAGATTTTAATTTTTCAATTGTTGGTACGACCCGATCATTTTCATATAATAATGTTTCAGAAAACCAAACATCAAACGACACTCTAAATTCATTTAAAATATCTTTAATCTTTTGTAATTCATATTCTGTTCCTTTATTTCTAAAGAAAGCAATTGCTTTACCTTCATCCATTTCAAGATATTTATCACCATCGATCTCTTTGATCTTTGTTGCAATATCAATAATATCTTTACCATGATAACCATCTTCAGGCATTGTAACATCTTGTCCAAATGCTTGTTTATAACGAGCGTATAGAGATAACGCTAAATTATGAATTTGATTCCCTGCATCATTAATATAATATTCACGAGTCACATCATAGCCAGCAGCACTCATAATTCGGCAGATACTATCACCCACTGCTGCCCCTTTAGCATGTCCTAGATGTAAATCACCAGTTGGATTAGCTGAAACAAATTCAACATTATATTTAGTTCCTTGACCATATGTTGTGGTACCATATGCTTCTTTTTCTTCTAAAACTTCTTTAATGATTGATGTCATTGCATCTTTTGCCAAGAATAAGTTAATAAATCCCGGTCCCGCAATCTCTACTTTTTCAATATTGGCATTTTCTTTATCTAAAGCCTCAATAATTGCCTCAGCAATTTGGCGAGGATTTCTCTTTAATAATTTTGTTAGCTGCATTGCTAGATTAGTTGAATAATCCCCATGTGATTTATCTTTAGGAATTTCAATTGTAATACTTTCTTGATCATATTCTTCAACAAATCCACACGCTATTATTGCTTGTTTAAGCGCCCCTTTTAAAGTCGCTTCAATTTTATTAATTGCCATCATTGCCCTCCTATCTTCTAATCACTATATCTTAATTAAATTACCATTAAACCCTCATGAAGTCAATGTTTTTATAACAATGGTGCAAATAATCTTAAGATTGCTTCTAGCCACCCTCTAAAGCGCCCTTTAACGACATCTTCAGGGGTCATTTCCTTACTCACAGCAATCGTTTTCAAGAAGTCCTCTTTAATATCTTTAATTGCTGGAACATCATACATATAGACTCCACATTCAAAGTGCAGATAAAGACTGCGATAATCCAAATTAATTGTTCCAACAGTAGCAATTTTATCATCACAAACAAAGTTCTTAGCATGAATAAACCCAGGAGTATACTCGTAAATTCGTACTCCGCCATTTACAAGTGGTTCATAGTAAGAGCGTGTTACTTTAAAGACCATTTTTTTGTCTGGAATTCCAGGTGTGATGATCCTTACATCTACTCCCCGGCGAACAGCTAAACACAAAGCATTTTTAATTTCATCATTAATGATTAAATAGGGCGTATCAATATAAATATATTTTTGTGCTTGATTAATCATATTTAAATAAACGTTTTTCCCCACCGGCTTATTATCCAATGGTGAATCGCCGTATGGTAAAATATACCCATTTGGACTTATTTCGGGACATATATAATGACGAGGATGATATTTATCATAATCTTCAAATGTATTTAATGATGCATTCCACGTTGTTAGGAACATCAGTGTTAAATTCCATACAGCCTCACCCTTGATCATTACCCCCGTATCTTTCCAATGTCCATATTTCACTTTAGCATTAATATACTCATCAGCCAGATTAAAACCACCACTAAAACCAACATTTCCATCAATCACCGTAATTTTACGATGATCACGGGTATTCATTACTGCCGAAATAAATGGAACAAAATGATTAAATGCTATACACTTGATTCCATAACTTTCCAATTTTTGATAATAACGAAATGGCAGCATTGTCAAAGAGCCCATATCATCATACATAAATCGTACTTCCACACCCTCTTTAACTTTTTGCTTTAATATCGTTAAGACTGTATTAAACATCTCACCTTCTTCAACAATAAAATATTCCATAAAAATAAAATGTTTTGCTTTAGCTAATTCTTTCAACAAATCTGGATATGTATCATCACCTAAAGGGTAATATTTAATCTCACTATTATTATAAATAGGAAAATTTTCTTGAACTAAATAATTAGCTTGTCCTTTTGCAATCAAATCCTCAATTTGTTCAACCATCTTATTTGGATAAATAAATGGTCTAATAGCTTCTTCTTGATTAGCAAAGGCTTCTTGAAGCTTTTTAGCTGGCTTTTTATTACCAAAAACAACATACAACAAACCACCAAAAACCGGAAAAGATAAGATGGGAATTAACCAAATAATCTTATAACTGGGGTCATCATCGTCATTGTTGATAATATATAAAGTTACGATCACACTTAAAAAAATAAAAACTCCTTTTAATAAGGTCGCATCAGTAAAAATATAGCGCATAAATAAAGCTAGCCATAATATCTGAACACATATTAAAATAATCGATACAACGATCCGGTTTGATAAAAACTTTAGTATTTTCATCTTAGTTCTCCAATATTAAATAATTGAGCATGACATATACTTGACTAATCAAATTAGTTCCATCATATAATTCATACTTTATTTTCACATTATCCCCGTTATCATAACTAATTAATCTAGTTTTTAAAGCAATTGCTCCATATGGAGTTTCATATTGATTTAAAATATCACGATCTCTTACTAAATGCAAAACACTAGCCCCATTATGAAGTTTAACTTCATTTTCACTTAATTCAATTTTTATTTTATTTTCATCTTGATAACTGACTACAATTTTATCATCACCTATCTCCAGATGACCAGAACCATCATATTTAACAGTTTCTTGATGTTCTTCATATTTAAAAATACTTCGATAATTTACTTTAATTATTTTTTTCATTCTATCACCGTGCATATTATAACACAAATCCGTCAAGAATACTTTTGGTGATATGATGAAAAAATTAGTAAAAATATTTGTAACTATTTTAGCAAGTTTAGCCGGCATACTTCTATCACTATATGTTATTGCATATTGCATAGGGGAACCGGATCTAAACAAGAATCGTTATTTAAAATTATACGATGATAATCAAGAAATTTATTATCAGTCGATCAACGACTATACCGGTCATTATGTAACTTTAAATAATGTTAGTAATTATTTTAAAGAAAGTATTGTAGCTATTGAAGATCAACGCTTTTATGACCATCGGGGTTTTGATCCAATTGGAATCATGAGAGCCCTCAAAGTAAACTTCACAAATCAAAAAAAATCTCAAGGAGCGAGTACGATAACTCAGCAATATGCACGCTTATTGTACTTAACTAACGAAAAATCCTGGTCGCGAAAAATTAAAGAAGCTTTTTTGACAATGCAGTTAGAAACACGTTTATCAAAAGATGAAATTCTCGAGGGATATATTAATAACGTTTATTTTGGTCATGGAATTTATGGTATTGAAAATGCTGCACAATATTTTTATGGTAAAAGTGCTAAAGAACTAGATTTAAATGAAAGCAGTATGTTGGCTGGAGTAGTTAATGGCCCAACCTATTACTCACCCTTAAATGATGCTAAAGCAGCTCGAAAACGACAGTCAATCGTTTTAAACGCTCTAATCGACTGTAAGGAAATTACCGTAACTCAAAAACAGCAGGTTCTTTATAGTGATCTTAATCTTGCTGAAACGCATAAAGTAGATGATAATATGGCTAATAATTACTATAAAGATACCGTTATTGATGAACTCGAAGAACTTGGTTACTACAACAATACATATTTGAATCAAGGTTTAAATGTGTATACAAGTTTTAATCAAGATTACCAAAAAGTAGTGGAAAAAAGTGCTAGTGAATATACTAAGGATAGTAAAGTCGAAACCTCGAGTATCGTTGTTGAACCATATACCAGTAAAATCCTTGCTATTATCGGCGGTAAAGACTATGCCAGCTCACAATTCAATCGTGCCACTCAAGCTAATCGACAAATCGGCAGTACAATCAAACCTTTGTTATACTACCTGGCGCTAGAAAACGGTTTCACTCCGGCAACCACATTTTTATGTGAACCTACTACCTTTAAACTTGACGATAACAGCACTTACAGTCCTAGTAATTTTAACGATAAATATGCATATAAAGATGTTACGTTAGCTCAAGCTATTGCTGTATCTGATAATATTTTCGCCGTTAAAACACATCTATTTTTAGGAACTGATAACTTAGCTTCATTAATCAAAAAATTTGGAATCAAGGACGTCAAAGCAAATGCCTCACTGGCACTTGGGACTTTAAATACAAACATATATAATCTTGCCAATATGTATAATTGTCTCGCTAGTGAAGGAAAATACAATCATCTCTATACAATTGAAAAAATTACTAATGATGCTGGTAAAGTCCTTTACCAGCACGAACAAGAAGATAAACAATTGCTGGAGCAAGATAGTTGTTTAGAATTATCACAGCTATTAACATCTACATTTAATAGTACATTTAGTACCTATCTTCAAGCAACAATGGCTTCTTATCAACTTGATAATATCAACGCCTGTAAAACTGGTAGTACCGATGTTGATAACCTGGCTGTAGCTTATAATCCACAAGTCCTGGTTGCCAGCTGGGTCGGCTACGATGACAATCGTAAAATGGAAACAGCTGATGACAAAACTGTTGCTAAAAAAACCGTTATCGATGTTTTAAACTATACCAATGAAAACAAAGATGTTACATGGTATCAGCCAACCGAAGACCTACAGCAGATTGCAATCAATCCACTAACCGGTGATTTTGATGAAAATGGTACAGTCTATTGGTTTAAAAAAGACTAATCCCGAAGTTTACACTTCGGGATAGAAAATCTTATGATCATTTTTATTTTTCTTAGAATTTACAATTGCCCCAACAATTTCTGATACTTCTGGTAAAAACCGGAGTTCTTCATCAATTAATATTTCAATTTCACTGAGTTCTTCAGTATTTCCATAATAACGATAGGGAACTTGGCTTTGATCATCACTTACAACATAATAACGAGGATCATAGCCTTTTTTTTCATAAAATGATTCAGCTAATTGTTTTTCATGTTGATCGAGCAGATCATGATAAATAAACAATCGTCGATCTAAAAAGCGTGTACATAAATCTTTCAAAATCTCGTCATTGCCTTCTTTTAAGACTGTAAAATAATAAAAAACGATCCCCTCATCTAATTTAGTATAATCATTTTCATCGACATGTCCATCAAGAAACGGCTTTAAATAACGAATATCTCCAAAATCATAACCAGCTGCATAAAGATCTTTCATTCTCCTAAAAATACTAATTAATACCTGTTCATAACTCCGGGCTGTGGGGTGATAATAAACTTGCCAATACATATGATATCTGGCTAAAATATAATTCTCGATTGCTTGTACACCAGAATTCTTAAAAACGATCTTTCCATCACAAACAGCCATCACTCGTAAAATTCGGGATAAATCGAATTGCCCATAAGTAGTACCACTAAAATAAGAATCTCTAAGTAAATAATCCATCCGATCAGCATCAAGTTGACTCGAAACCATCTGTACTAAAATTTTATTAGGATGTGTTTTTTCAATAACACTACTTACTCTATGTGAAAAACCATGATCAAATTTTTCTAAAAGATCATGTACTTCAGTCTTTCCGTTAATAATTTTAATTGTATATGCTTCGTGGTTTAAATCAAAGGCATCTTCAAAACAATGCGAAAATGGACCATGACCAATATCATGGAGTAAAGCTGCACACATTACTGTTAACTTATCATAATCATTTAAATAGGCTCCGATTGCACTATTAAAAATCATTTTTCGAGCAATAAAGTAAACCCCTAAAGAATGACAAAAACGCGAATGTTCCGCACTTTGATAGACCTGATGCGTCCCGCCTAATTGCTTGATTCTCCGAAGTCGCTGCATTTCATGACTATTGATTAAATCTAATATCAATGGTTGATCTACATGAATATAATTATGTACTGCATCACGAAAAACCTTACTATCTGTTAATTTCGTCTGTTCTAATCGATATGCCGCTTGATTCATCAGTCTTCCTCCTCGTACTCCTCAAAACGATATGTTTATTCTACATTTGGGTACTTCTTTATATCAACTTTTGATAAAAACATTTCTAAAGAACGAATAAATATTTTTTATCATCATACATAGCTTGATAAATAACAACTTCCTCCAATGTTTCACTATCTAACCCAATATTCATAACATAATATAGTTTGCCTTTGAAATGTCGATATAAATGTCGAGTCTTTAATTTTCGTTCCACGTTCTCACCACTTTTTATATTTTCATTATAATACATCTTAAAAGTTTATGCTATAATTGAGTCTAGGAGGTATGACATATGTACATTAAAATCAATGAAGCAACAAATTATATTAAGACCCAATATCATGGAAAAATTGATTTAGCAATCATTCTCGGTTCAGGTCTAGGCCCACTTGCAGATGAAATTGAAAATCCTATCGAATTAGATTATCGCGATATCCCCCATTTCCCGATTTCTAATCTCATTGGACATGCCGGCAAGTTAATTATCGGTACATTAGAAAATAAAACAGTAATTGCCATGAAAGGACGTTTTCATTATTATGAAGGCAATGACATGGATATTGTTACACTGCCAATTCGTGTATTTAAAAGACTGGGAATTGATAATTTAATTTTAACTAATGCTTGCGGAGGAATCCGTGAAGATTTAAATCCTGGACAAATTATGCTGATTAAAGATCATATTGGTTTATTTGCCCCAAGCCCACTACGTGGTCCTAATCTCGATGAATTCGGCCCTCGTTTTAAAGATATGAGTGAAGTCTATAATCGAAAATTAGGAAAACTTGCTCATCAAGTTGCCGATGACAATAATATTAGTTTAAAAGATGGTGTCTATGCTTTTTTTAAAGGCCCAATGTATGAAACACCAGCAGAAATATTAGCATATAGAGCCTTAGGTGCTGATGCAGTGGGAATGTCCACTGTACCAGAAGCCATTGTTGCTCGTCACTGTGATATGAAAACTCTGGGAATTTCGTTGATCACTAATAAAGCCGCAGGACTTTCAAACCAAGAATTAAATCACCAAGAAGTTGTAGAAGCGGCTAATAAAGCAGAAAAAGACCTAGTTACTTTAGTAAAAGGCATTATAAAAAATTGGTAAACTAAAAGCATCATACTAAACTGACCCTATAGAAAACACATTTATCGTGTTTACTCTATAGGGAACAATTTAAAGATGCTTTTTTATTTTATTTGCACAGTATTTAATTTTCGATTAACTTCACTAATGTCTTTATCATCCATAGCCCGAAGATACTTAATTGGTTGATTGGAATCATAAACATCTATTTGATCGACCCCTAATAACCTATCTCCATCTTCACCGTAAATATATCCTTGTCCTGCTAAATCAATGTTTGATTCATCAAAAACAGAAACAAGCTCATATTTGTTTGGATCCTTAAAAACATCATAGTATCTAACTACTGCTTTCACGACAACTGCCTTACCAACCATTTGATCATTTACCCTAATATGATTTCCTTGATAAAAATATACTCCCTCCAGACGATATCCATCCATAGCCTTAACTTGCTGCTGTGCAAAATTTGCCGCCCATTCCTTATCATATGCTATTTTTTCTTGACAGGCTGTCATTATAAAAAGAAATAGTAATAAACAAATAAATTTCTTTAATTGTTGCATTATCCTCTCCTCCACAAGCTATTATATCATAAAAATATTTTTTTATTTTAAATAATCTTTATATTATCTAAGTTCTAATGATATTTACAAAATCTATAAAAATAATACAAATCCTAATAAATACTAGTCATTTAACCGATTAACGGACTAATCGTAAAGCTCATTATTTTTAATAAACCATAAAAAAATTTCAAGTCTTGAAAAAACAAAACATTTATTTGAATAAACGTGTATGCTTTATGTGTAAAATAAATATACGGAGGAAATAAGATGGAAAAGAAACCTGTAAAAATTGTAACAATTGGTGGAGGTAGTAGTTATACTCCTGAATTAATGGTAGGATTTATTAAAAGATATGATGAACTTCCAATCAAAGAAATTTGGTTAGTAGATATTGAAGCTGGTAAAGAAAAACTAGAAATCCTTGGTGCTATGGCACAACGTATGTGGGACGCTTCTCCTTACGATGTTAAAGTACATTTAACTTTAGATCGTCGTGAAGCTTTAAAAGATGCTGATTTCGTTACTACTCAATTCAGAGTTGGTTTATTAAACGCTCGTATTAAAGATGAAAGAATTCCATTCTCTTATGGTATGTTAGGACAAGAAACAAATGGAGCTGGAGGAATCTTCAAGGCATTTAGAACAATTCCTGTAATCCTTAGCATTGTTGAAGACATGAAAGAATTATGTCCAAATGCATGGTTAGTAAACTTCACAAATCCTAGTGGTATGGTTACTGAGGCAGTTATGAAATATGGTAAATGGGATCGTGTAATTGGTTTATGTAACGTACCAGTTGGGGCTATGATGGCTGAACCAGAAACAATCGGAACAACTTTAGATAAATTAATTTATAAATTTGCTGGATTAAACCATTTCCACTGGCACCGCGTTTTTGATTTAGACGGTACAGATGTAACTGGAAAAATCATTGATGCAATGTATGAAGGTAAAGATTCTGGTATTCCTGCAAATATTCATGATATCCCATTCTTTAAAGAACAATTAAAACAAATGAATTTAATTCCTTGTGGATATCATAGATATTACTATCGTCAACAAGAAATGTTAGCTCATGGGCTTGAAGAATATAATGGAATTGGAACTCGTGGACAACAAGTAAAACAAACTGAAGCAGAATTATTTGAATTATATAAAGATCCAAATTTAAATTACAAACCTGAACAATTAACTAAACGTGGTGGTACTCACTATTCAGATGCTGCATGTGAAACTATCGCATCAATCTATGCTAATAAAAATACTCACCTTGTTGTAACTACTAAAAACAATGGTGCTGTACCTGATCTTCCTGCTGACTGTGCTGTAGAAGTATCTGCTCATATCGGTTCAGCTGGAGCTTTAGCTATCGCTTTTGGACCATTAGAACCTGCTCAACGTGGTTGGTTACAATGCATGAAAAATATGGAATTATGTGTTGAAGAAGCTGCTGTAACTGGTGATTATGGATTAGCTTTACAAGCATTTATCTTAAATCCACAAATTCCTTCTGGTGAAAATGCTAAACGTGTTTTAGATGAATTATTAATTGCTCATAAAAAACACTTACCACAATTTGCTGATAAGATCGCTGAATTAGAAGCAGCTGGTGTTACAGTAAAAGATGAATTCGCTAGAGATTTAGACTAAATAAAAAATTCGTGAATTTGATATGATCTCTCTAAAATAGACAACTTAAATAAAGTTGTCCATGAAAAGAGGGATCTTTTCTTATGGCACGTAATATACAATAAAAAAAGATACAAGCAGTTTTAGAGTATAAGAACAGAATTAAAGAAATAAAACAAATAATAATTCAAGAGCATTTAAATAGTAAAGATTCTTTGAGAGATTTAAGCAATAAATACAATACTCATTCTTCTTCATCTTTATGAAGTTGGGCTACCAGTTATAATAGTCACTAAAAATTAACAGATTATGATCCTAAAGGAGGTGCGAGACGTTCGTACATGAAAAGTGTACGCACATCTCAAATTTAAAAATATTGAATTTGAAATGGAGAACTGAATATGTGATTAGTCGAATGATAAGG
>OAZY01001102.1_pt1 | contig 11020 bp, 7 predicted proteins | sample 1494931 | NCBI WGS metagenome assembly OAZY01 (sample SAMEA2579921, study PRJEB22360) | human gut metagenome | biome: human gut; feature: human-associated habitat; material: faeces | place: Denmark | collected 2008/2010 | reverse complement strand
TTTTTAAGAAAAATATTTTTAATGTTATTTTTTCCATTTTTAATTTAATTTTTTATAATATTTTATAGGCAATAGATGAGTATTTTATTTTCTCAATTTATTGCTTTTTTTTTAGGCATTATAATATTTTAGGAGGTTGCTTTATGTTAAAAAGAAAAGATTTGCTTGAAATAAAGTCTTTAACAGAAGACGAGATTTTGTCTATAATACATACAGCTAAAGATATGAAAAAGAGAATAGATAATTCTTGTCTTAGAGGTGATGAATTAAAAAATAAAAGTGTTGTAACTTTATTTTATGAAAATAGTACAAGAACAAAAATGTCTTTTATGCTAGCAGCCGATTATTTAGGTGCGAAACCAGAAGATTTAGGAATAGCAACAAGTAGTGTTAGTAAAGGAGAAAGTCTTATTGATACTGGTATTACTTTAGACCAAATGGGTATAAATGCTATGATAATAAGACATTCTTTTACAGGAGCTAGCCATTTACTTGCAAAAAGTGTAAACGCATCTGTTATAAATGCTGGTGATGGTAGCAATGAACATCCAACACAAGCCCTTTTAGATATGTATAGCATATTAGAAGAAAAAGGGAAAATAGATGGGCTTAATGTAGCTATAATAGGAGATATAGCTAATAGCCGTGTAGCTAGAAGTAATGTTTTTGGCTTAACAAAACTAGGAGCTAATGTAACATTAGCAGGTCCATCTACATTGGTATCTAAAAATATGGAAACTTTGGCTAAAAATGTTAAAGTTGTAAATAATATAGAAGAGGGAATAAAAGAGGCTGATGTTATAATGGGGCTTAGGGTTCAGTTTGAAAGACAGAAAAAAATGCCTTTTCCTAATACTAGCGAATATCATCAAATTTTTGGTTTAAAACAAGATATGTTAAATCTTGCTAAAGATGATGTTACAATAATGCACCCAGGACCTGTAAACAGGGGTGTTGAGCTTAGTACAGAAGTTATAGATGGAAAAAGCTCTATAATAAATGAACAAGTAAAAAATGGTGTTGCTGTTAGAATGGCAATTTTAAAATTATTATTAGAAAATAAATAAGACTGGAGGAAAAATATGAATATATTAATAAAAAATGGTAGGCTTATAGACCCTTATAATAATATTGATGGAAAAATGGATATATTAATTAGCAATGGAGTTGTTGCTAAAGTAAGTGAAAATATAGCAAATAATAATGTAGATAAAATTATAGATGCTAATAATATGTGGGTTGCTCCTGGTCTTATAGATTTACATGTACACCTTAGAGAACCAGGATATGAACACAAAGAAACAATAGCTACTGGTACAAGAAGTGCTGTTATGGGAGGATTTACAACTATATGCTGTATGCCAAATACAAGGCCAGTTACAGATAATCAAATATTGGTAGAATACATTAAAATGAAAGCAGAACGTGAGGGAGTATGTAGAGTATTACCTATTGGTGCTATAACAGTTGGGCAAAAAGGAGAAACTTTAGCAGAAATAGGTAAAATGGCAAAAGCAGGGGCTTGTGCTATATCTGAAGATGGGTTTACTGTTGAAAATGCCTCTTTAATGAAAACAGCTATAAAATATGCAGAAATGTTTAATATACCAGTTTTTTCACATTGTGAAGATGTAGACCTTGCAGGAGGTAGTATGAATGCTGGAGATACTGCTACAAAACTTGGATTAAAGGGAATATCCAATGAAAGTGAAGACGTTATTGTATCTAGAGATATTATTTTAGCAGATAGCTTAAAAGCTCCTATACATCTTTGTCATATAAGCACAAAAGGTTCTGTTGATTTAATAAAAGATGCTAAAGCTAGAGGTTCAAAAGTTACAGCAGAGGCTACTCCTCATCATTTTACGATTGTAGATGAAGACATAACAGAATATGATGGTAATTTTAAAATGAACCCTCCATTAAGAAGCACACAAGATAGAGCAGCTATTATAGAGGCTTTAAAAAATGATACAATACAAGTTATAGCAACAGACCACGCTCCACACCATATAGATGAAAAAAATTGCGAATTTGAGCGTGCTTTAAATGGTATTGTTGGGCTTGAAACTGCTCTTAGCCTTAGTATATCTGAGCTTGTAGAAAAGGGCGTTTTAACACCATTTAAAATGATAGAAAAATTTACAAAAAATCCAGCTGAAATTTTAAGAAGAAAAGATTTAGGACATTTATCTGTTGGAAATAATGCAGATGTTATTATAATAGACCCTAATGTAAAATATAAAGTAAATGTAGAAAATTTTGTATCTAAAAGTAAAAATAGTCCTTTTAATAATAGAGAAGTGACAGGAAAAGTTTTATATACTTTAGTAGGTGGTAAAATAATTGTAGAAAATGGACAACTTAGAGAGGAGTTTAAGTAATGGTTATAGATAAGCTTATAGACAAAATTAATGAAACAGGAAATCCTACTGTTGTAGGATTAGACCCTAGAGAAGATTATATACCAAGCTTTATTATAGAAGAAAAATATGAAAAATATGGGCATAGCTTAAAAGCTGTAGCAGAGGCTATGTACGATTTTAATAAATATATAATAGATGAAATATACGACCTTATACCAGCTGTTAAACCTCAAATAGCAATGTATGAAAGATATGGTATAGAAGGACTAAAAGCTTATCTAAAAACTATTGAATATGCTAAAGAAAAAGGATTAATTATAATAGGCGATATAAAAAGAAGTGATATAGCGTCTACAGCAGAGGCCTATTCTGATGGTCATATAGGAAGAACAATTGTTAAAGAAAATAGTTTTGATGTTTTTAAACAAGATTTTATTACACTTAATCCTTATTTAGGCTCAGATAGTATTGAACCATTTTTAAAAGATTGTAAAGAATATGAAAAAGGGTTATTTATACTAGCTAAAACATCTAATCCTAATAGTGGAGAAATACAAGATTTATTAGTAGATGGTAAACCCTTATATGAAAAAATAGGTGCTCTTATTGATAAATGGGGTAAAGAGCTTATAGGGAAAAATGGTTATAGCGAAGTTGGAGCAGTTGTTGGGGCAACTCATAAAGAACAAGCCGAAAGACTTAGAGAAATAATGCCTAATAGCTTTTTCCTTGTTCCAGGGTATGGTGCACAAGGCGGAAAAGCAGAAGATTTGTCAGTATGTTTTGATAAAAATGGACTTGGTGCTATTATAAATTCTTCAAGAGGTATTATTGCAAGCCATCTTAAAGAAGAATTCAAAAATCTTCAAGGCAAAGACTTTGCCAAAGCTAGTAGAAAAGCTGTTATTGATATGAAAGAAGATTTAAGGAGGTGCATTTAATTGAATAAAAAATCTATTAAAGCAAAGTTAATATTAGAAAATGGAAAAGTTTTTAATGGAAAAGCTTTTGGATATATAAAAGAAACAGTAGGAGAAGTTGTTTTTACGACAGGTATGACAGGCTATCAAGAAACTTTAACAGACCCTTCTTTTGCAGGACAAATAGTAACTATGACATACCCTCTTATAGGTAACTATGGTATAAATCTTGAAGATATGGAAAGTATTAAGCCTTATTTAAAGGGGTTTGTTGTAAGAGAAAAATGTGATTTACCTAATAACTGGCGTTGTGAAATGGAGCTTGATGGATTTTTAAACCAACATAAAATAATGGGTATAGAAGGTATAGATACAAGAGCATTAACTAGAACTTTAAGAAACAGTGGTACTATGCGTGGTATCATTACTATTAGAGAAGACTTGACGCAGTCACAAATAAAACAAAAGTTTGATACTTATACAAATAAAAATGCTGTAAAAGAGGTTACTATACAAGAAAAATATACTATAAATGGAAACGGAACTCATCTTGCAGTGTTAGATTGTGGTATTAAAAAAGGTATTTTAAAAGAGCTTGAAAAAAGAGGGTGTAAACTTAGTGTATTCCCAGCTTTTGCCACATATGAAGAAATAATGGCAGTAAGTCCAGATGCAATCTTTTTAGGCAATGGACCTGGAGACCCTAAAGATATACCAACTGTTGTAGAAGTTGTAAAAAAACTTATTGACACTAAAATACCAGTTTTAGGTATTTGTTTAGGCCACCAAATTTTAGGATTAGCTTTAGGTTGTAATACAAAAAGATTAAAATTTGGACATCACGGCGGTAATCATCCAGTTAAAGATTTAAAAACTGGTAATGTATTTATAACATCACAAAATCATGAGTTCGTTGTATGCGATTTATCAGATAATGTAGAACCAACATTTATAAATGTAAATGATGGAAGTATAGAGGGTATTAAACATAAAACTAAACCTATTTATAGTGTTCAGTTTCACCCAGAGGCAAACCCAGGGCCACTTGATATGCAGTTTTTATTTGACAGGTTTTTAAAAATTATAGAGGAGGGTAAATAGTATGCCAAAAGATATATCTATTAAAAAGGTGCTTGTTATAGGGTCTGGTCCTATAGTTATTGGACAAGCAGCCGAATTTGACTATTCAGGAACACAGGCAGTTTCTTCTTTTAAAGAAGAAGGGATAGAGGTTGTGTTAGTAAATTCTAATCCAGCAACTATTATGACAGATATAGGTATGGCACATTATACTTATATAGAGCCTCTTAATATAGACTTTTTAGAAAAAGTAATAGCTAAAGAAAGACCAGATAGTATAATAGCTGGTATGGGAGGACAAACAGGTTTAAACCTTGCTTGTGAGCTTTATGATAAAGGTATTTTAGATAAGTACCACGTTAGGGTAATAGGAACATCTATCGAAGCTATAAAAGAGGGAGAAGATAGAGATAGCTTTAAAAAGCTTATGGAAAGAACAAATCAACCTATTATTGAAAGTAAAATTATAACAGACCTTGAAGATGGGGTTGATTTTGCCCAAAAAATAGGCTATCCTGTTATAATAAGACCAGCTTATACACTAGGTGGTACTGGTGGTGGTATAGCAGAAAATGAAGATGAATTTAGAGAAATATGTGCTCAAGGGTTACATTTTAGCCGTGTAGGGCAAGTTTTAATAGAAAAGAGTATTAAAGGTTGGAAAGAAATAGAATTTGAGGTTATAAGAGATGGTGCTGGCAACTGTATTACAGTATGTAGTATGGAAAATGTAGACCCAGTTGGAGTACATACTGGTGATAGTATTGTAGTTGCACCAGCCCAAACATTAACAGATAGAGAATATCAAATGCTTAGAACTGCTGCTATTAATATTATTAACTCTATTGAAATAAAAGGCGGTTGTAATGTACAGTTTGCCCTTGACCCTAATAGTTATAATTATGCTGTTATAGAAATAAATCCTCGTGTTAGCCGTTCTTCAGCTTTAGCGTCTAAAGCAACAGGTTATCCTATTGCTAAAGTTGCAGCAAAAATTGCTTTAGGTTACAATTTAGATGAGATTAAAAATGAAGTAACTGGAAAAACATTTGCTTGTTTTGAGCCTACTTTAGACTATGTTGTTTTAAAAATACCTAGATGGCCTTTTGATAAATTTTATGGAGCCAAAAGAACTCTTGGTACAAAAATGATGGCAACAGGGGAAGTTATGGCTATCGCTAATAATTTTGAAATGGCACTTTTAAAAGGAATACGTTCTCTAGAAATAGGGCAATATGGACTTGAAAGAAAATCTTCTACAAATAGAGATTTAGAAGAGCTTAAAAAACGTGTTCAAGTGCCAGATGATGAAAGGCTTTTTGACCTTGCAGAGATGCTTAGAAGAAATTATCGTGTAGAAAAAGTTTGTGAAATAACAGGTATGGACCCATTCTTTGTAAATAAAATTAAAGGTATTGTAGATATGGAAGAGGCATTAAAAGAAATGTCTATTGAAGATTTAGATGCAGATACTTTAAAATATTATAAAGAAAAAGGATTCTCTGATAAACTTATAGCTAAATACTTAAATGTACAACCTCCTAAAATTTATGAACTTAGAAAACAACATAATATATTACCAGTTTATAAAATGGTTGACACTTGTGCAGGAGAATTTGAGGCAGTTACACCTTATTATTATTCAACTTATGATGAAGAAAATGAAGCTATTATAACAGATAATAAAAAAGTATTAGTTATAGGTTCTGGTCCAATAAGAATAGGACAAGGGATAGAGTTTGACTATTGCTCTGTACGTTCTATTATGTCTTTAAAAGATGCTGGTATAGAAACAATTATTGTTAATAATAACCCAGAAACAGTAAGTACAGATTTTGATACATCAGACAAACTTTATTTTGAACCTTTAACAGAAGAAGATGTTTTAAATATTGTTGAACAAGAAAAACCAAATGGTGTAATATTACAATTTGGTGGGCAAACAGCTATTAAGCTTGCTAATTTCTTTGATGAAATGAATATTCCTATTTTAGGTACAAAACCAGAGCAAATAGATGCGGCAGAAGATAGAGAAAAATTTGATGAAATATTAGAAAGTCTTGGTATTGTACGTCCTAAAGGAAAAGGGGTATGGAGTGTTTCTGAAGGTGTTAAAGTTGCAAACGAGCTTGGATTTCCCGTTTTAGTCCGTCCTTCTTATGTTTTAGGTGGACAAGGTATGGAAATAACTTATGAAGAAGAAGGTCTTGTAAAATATTTAACAGATGCCTTTGAAAAGGATAGTAAAAATCCTGTTTTAATAGATAGATATATAAATGGACGTGAGCTAGAGGTAGATGCTATATGTGATGGAGAAGATGTATTTATACCGGGTATAATGGAACATTTAGAACGTGCTGGTGTCCATTCTGGAGATAGTATATCTATTTATCCACCACAAAATGTAACAACAGAAATTAGACAAGAAATAATTGAAGTTACTAAAAAAATGGCAGTTGCTCTTAAAGTAATAGGTATGATAAATATTCAGTTTATAGAGTACAAAGGAGAGCTTAATATTATTGAAGTAAACCCTCGTTCTTCAAGAACAGTTCCATATATTAGTAAAGTTACAGGTGTTCCTATTATTGATATAGCTACAAAAGTAATGCTTGGTGAAAAGCTTAAAGATATGGGATTAAGCACAGAGATAGCAGATGAACCTAATATTGTATCTGTTAAAGTTCCAGTGTTTTCAACAGAAAAATTACCACAAGTTGAAGTTAGTTTAGGGCCAGAAATGAGATCAACAGGTGAAGTTTTAGGTCTTGGTTATAATTTGCAGAATGCTTTATATAAAGGATTTATAGCATCTGGAATGAAAATACCAAAAAGAGGTAGCACAATAGTTGCAACTATTAGAGATAGGGACCAAGAAAAGTTTAAAGATATAGCCAAACGTTTTGATGCTTTAGGTTGTAGACTTATAGCCACATCTGGTACTGCCAAAGCTATTGAAGAGGCTGGTATAGATGTGCAAAAAGTAAAGAAAATAAGTGAAGGTGTGCCTAACATTTTAGATATTATAAGAAGTGGTATTGTAGATTTAATTGTAGATATACCAGAAAAGGGAAATGATGTTGAAAGTGATGGCTTTAAAATAAGAAGAACAGCAGTAGAAAGTGCTGTAACTCTTATTACTTCTTTAGATACATTAGTAGCTATGCTTGAAGTTATGGAAAAAGATATTAAGCTTGATGATTTACAGTTATTTGATATATCAAAAGATTTAAAATAATTTTTATAATCCCTTAGAAAGAAATTATTCTTTTTAAGGGACTATATTATACTATAAATAAAGGGGTATATAAAATGAAAAAAATAGTAGAAGAAGCTGTCATTTTAAAAAATGAACAAATAGCACCAGATATTTTTGATATGGTTTTATATACTAATCTTGCTAATAATGCTAAAGCAGGGCAGTTTATAAAGCTTTATCCAGATAACAATAAAAATTTATTACCACGTCCTATAAGTATTTGTGAAATAGATAAAGAAAAAGAAACTCTTAGGCTTGTTTACCAAAAATTAGGCGAAGGGAATTGTCTTTTTTCTACTATGAAACAAGGGGAAAAAATAAGAGTTTTAGGAAATTGTGGAAATGGTTATGAAATTTTTGAAGATGAAAAAACTCATATTTTTGTAGGTGGTGGAATAGGTATCCCTCCACTTTTAGAAACTTGCAAACAAACAAAAGGTAAAAAAATAGTTGTTTTAGGATTTAGAACAGGACAATTTTTAAAAGAAGACTTTGAAAAGCTAGGGGCAACTGTTTATATTGCAACTGATGATGGTTCCATAGGATTTAAAGGAAATGTTGTTGAGCTTATGAAAAAGGAAAATATAATAGGTGATTATATTTATTCTTGTGGGCCTAAACCTATGTTACAAGCTTTAACAGAATATGCTAAAGAAAAAGGTATTTATACACAAGTATCTATGGAAGAAAGAATGGCTTGTGGTATTGGAGCTTGTGTTGGTTGTGTTGTAAAAATACTTGAAAATGGAAATTGTGTATATAAAAAAGTTTGTAAAGATGGACCAGTTTTTAATTCTTTAGAGGTGGTATATAAATAATTTTAAATAAGCCCAATATATTCAATATATATAGGGCTTATTTTATTTTTGTGGTACTAATTTGGTACTAAAAATATTTATTTGACTTTTAATATATTAATTTGTATAATGTTTTTAGGGTAATTGCATAAGGGCAAAAGTTAGCCCCTTTACTTTAATTTTACTAAACTAGAGTAAAGGGGGTGTTAATATGAATATAAAAGATACTTTAGAATTATTATTTTTAGGTGGAATGTTCCTTTTAACACTTCTTACATACATAAAAAAGTAAGAAAAAAACTAACCACCCTGTTGCGAGCAGAGTGATTAAATAAATAATAACTCACTTTGGGGCTAACTACCTTGTGTAGTTACCTTACCCTTATATATAATTATAATATGTTTATACAAATTTGTAAATATATTTAAAATAAATTATTTAACTTTTCTGCTACTTCTGTTTGTTTATTAGGATATAGATGTGAATATGTATTAAGTGTAGTTTCAACATTTTCGTGTCCAAGACGTTCGGATATAAGAAGAGGGGAAAAGCCTAACTCTATTAATAAACTTGCGTGAGAGTGCCTCATATCGTGTACTCTTATTTTTTTTATGTTTGAAAGGTTACAATACTTTAATAAATTGTATCTTAAATAAGTTTTTGTAAAGTAAAATATACGTTCTTGTACGTCAAGGCTATAAGATGTATTTATATATTGTTTTAACTCATCTGCTAAATATTGGGGTATAGTTATTACACGGTTGCTTTTAGGTGTTTTAGGCTCTGTTATTATATCTTTTTTCTCTATTCTTTGCAATGACTTATTTATAGTTATAGTATTGCTTATTAAGTCTATATCATTAACTGTAAGTGCAAATAATTCGCCTTGTCTTATACCTGTATAATATAGAACATTAAAAGCTAATTTACATAATGGTATGTCAACATAAGATATAAATGTTTTATATTCTTCTAATGTCCAAAAGTCGATATTACCGGCTTTTCGTTTACCAATAGTACCTGCCTTATGGCAAGGGTTTTCTTTTAGGCCATAATATTTAATGCCATAATTAAATAAAGCTACAAGCTGTGTATTAACGGTCTTTAGGTAGGTATCCGACAAGCCTTGATTTAACAATTCATTCTGCCAGTTCCTTATATTAGTTGGCTTAATAGCATTTAATGGCATATCCTTAAAAAATGGCAATATTCTAATATCAAATATTATCTTTTTATTGTTCATAGTATTTAATTTTAGCCTATGTTTCATATCATTAAAATACAATTCTACTAAACTATTCAATGTCATATTATTATCATTTGTCTGTTGTTTTATAAACTCTACTTCGAAGTTTAAAGCATCTTTTTTAGTTTTAAAGCCTCTTTTCTTCTTCTGTTTCCTTGCTCCTGTCCAATCACTATAATAAAACTTACAATACCAAGTATTTGTTGTTGTATCTTTATATGCTGGTATGTTTATCACTCCTTTTAGGTGGGGTATGAAATGTACCATACTGTCATTTTAATAGTTTTAGGGTATCCCTAAAATGTCATACCCTAAAATATTACTTTATTTAACGAGGGGGAAATTGCCCACGTCTTGATAAAGCTGAAGCGTCTAATAAACACATCAGCTTTATAATAATTATGGTAGGTCGCGTTTTGCGACGTCCCTTTAACTATATCTTGACCCGTCAATTTGACGTGTCAGATTTATCCCTTTATTATTCAAACCGACGCAATTTTGCGTTCGTCTATTTATTATTAAATCATTATTTAGTTATTATTTAGCACCCTGGCGTTATTATCACTATGGTTCAGAACAATATTCGGTACTTCTCTTTTTATGGACTTACAAATCTTACCATACTTAAAAACGTCTCTTTTTTAGGGTCTCCGAAATCTCCGCATACTTTATCCACTCTCCATAAAAAATGGAAGAAAAATAACCTTTTTTATAGACTGCCTTAATTCTTTTTAGGGTGTCGGAAATATCAAGATAAATTGATTTTAATTTTAAGGCTATTATTAGACAATTCTAGACACATATAAATATTAGTAATAAAATTACTAGGCAATAATTTAAACGCATTATAGATACTATAAAATTAATTTTAAAGGTATTTTAACAAAAGTCGCGTTTCACGACGTTAGCTATTAATACATAAGGTGTATCTAAGATGGAAACACCCTACGTTTATTAACAGTATACCTATCGGAACAATATTCCGAGAGCTCGTAAAAATAGTACGAGCCTTTAATATAGTGGTGGGGGGTGTTTTCCCCACCACCTTTTAATATTGGTTTCTCTTTTTTGAGCGACCAATAACTATTGCTCATTTTTGAGTAACAGCTTTATAGGCGGTGAACGTTTCGTTCAGCACCTATAAATTAGTAGTGGCAATTTATATCCCCTCAAGTACCTATATGGTAGGCGAGCTTACAAGGTGTTGCTAAAAATGGAGGTCTACTCTTATTCACAGTATACCTAATAGAATAAATAACGAAGCCTTATAGAGTTTAGTTTATTTTTGGGGTGCTCAAAAATGAGCGGGTACAGTTGGATAAAAATGCTTAAGAAAAATGATTTTAATTTT
>OAZY01001096.1_pt1 | contig 11120 bp, 9 predicted proteins | sample 1494931 | NCBI WGS metagenome assembly OAZY01 (sample SAMEA2579921, study PRJEB22360) | human gut metagenome | biome: human gut; feature: human-associated habitat; material: faeces | place: Denmark | collected 2008/2010 | reverse complement strand
TTGGCCGAGCTCTGCCGGCCAAGCCCAGAAGGAAAGATTTAGAGAGCATGACGAATCCTCAGCCTTCACAGAACGTTGCAGGTCAACCTGCAAAAGCGGCAGGTGAATATAAGCCGCTCACGACGTTCACCATCGCCGCCGCGAACGTTACGCAGCGGCCGCTTCGTTCGATATTGCTCGGACTGATCGCCGCGGTTTTTACGTTCCTGCTCTTTTCGAGCGCGATGGTAACGGCCAATCTCGAAGCCGGCATCAGTTCGCTCGCTGCCCGAATGGGGGCTGACGTGTTAGTCGTCCCTCAGGGGCAGGGCAAGAAGATCCAAAGCGTGATTCTGCGCGCTGAGCCTTCAACGTTCTATCTGGACGGAAAGCTGCTCGACGTCGTGCAGAAACTCCCCGGGGTGGCCAAGGCTTCGGGTCAGCTCTTCATTTCGTCATTAGACGCGCAGTGCTGCTCGGTCAAGGTGCAGCTGATCGGCATTGACGAAGCCACAGACTTTGTGATCGCGCCGTGGCTGAAACATGCGGCGGATAAGCCGCTCTCGGGCAATGACGTCATTGTCGGTGATTACATCTATGGTGAAATCGGCAGCACCCTGAAGTTTTTTGATCAGGAGTACCGCATCGTCGGCCGCCTTGCACCGACAGGCACACCTTGACCCTCGCCCATCTCCATGCCGCTCGATGGGGCTCGCCGGGCCGGCAGGGCGGCTTCGCCCGACAGAGCTGACGAAATGGCTCAGAGCCTCTCGGCCATTCTTGTGCGGGTGAATCCCGGCGTTGATCCGATTACGGTTTCTGACGAACTGCTCGATCAGCTCGGGCTGAAAGCGAATGTCAATTTCGTGTTTGCCTCGAACATGATGAGTGATACGTCTGCGAAACTCCAGAAGGTCGTGAGCGTTATGTACACCGCTGCCGGCGGATTTTGGGCCGCTGCTGCCGTCATCATGCTGATTGTCTATTTCTTTGCCTTCAGCGAGCGTCAGCGGGAGTTTGCGACATTGCGGGCCCTGGGTGCCTCCCGCGGCAAAGTGGTCGGCATCGTGCTCGCGGAAGCTTTCATTATTTCCATGCTGGGATCGGCCGTCGGCATTGGTCTCGCTGCGTTGGTGGTATCGAATTTTTCGACGGTCATCGCTCATGCGATCGGACTGCCTTATCTTGCTCCGGAGACCGGCAGCTGGCTGCGGGCGCTGGCTGCGAGCGTAGCGGCGGGCATTCTTACGGTGCCGTTGGCGTCGCTGCCGACTGCCTGGCGGATTGGCCGCAGCGACATCTTCACGACCTTGCGCGAGGACTGACGTCATGAAGCTTTCTGCCAAACAGCTTGGCCGCCGATATGAACGCGCCGGACGTCCTTTCTGGGCGCTGCGCCACGCGGATCTGTCGGTCGGTGCAGGAGATTTCGTCACCGTTTTGGGACGTTCCGGATCGGGCAAAACGACGCTGCTCACGCTCCTTCTGGGTTTATGCATGCCGACAGAGGGCGAGGTCGCTTTTAACGACAGGGCCCTCTCGGGAATGTCGGACGAACAGATTTCCGCGCTTCGCAATGCGCACATCGGCTATGTCCCGCAGCATGCAGGACTTGTGCCGACACTCACCATTCTGGACAACATTCGTCTGCCGTGGCATTTGGCCAATCGTCGGGGGACGGAACCCGCTGGCCGCGCTGAAGAGCTCCTCACTGCCGTTGGTCTTGCTGATCTTGGCGGACAGTATCCTCGAGCGCTTTCCGGCGGAGAGCTTCGTCGAGCGGCGTTTGCCAGAGCGCTCATGAATTCGCCCGAGCTGATTGTGGCTGATGAACCCACTTCCAATCTGGACCGCGAAAGCGCTGAGGTTGTGATGGGGATGTTGATTCAGGCCTGCCAAGCGGGCGCCGGCGTTTTGCTCGTGACGCACGATACCTTAGGGATTGGGGCGTCCAATGCGATTTACGATATGGTCAACGGCGAGCTCAAGCTTCGAGAAGAAGCGGTGCAAAGCGTTGATCCCAAATCAAACCGCTAATATTTAAATAACCATCTGGAGATCCATGTCATGCAGAGACGCAATTTGATCGGAAAGGGGGCTGCACTTGCGGCTTTTGCTGCGCTTCCGGGCGCATCGCTGCTTGCGGCTGAAGCTGCGGCAGACGAACCGGCACCAAAGAAGAAAGATAAGGACAAGGATCTTCCTTTCCCGGTGAAAGGCAAAGTAACGGTTGTTGATTTCGGAGCGCCTTGGTGCGCGAGCTGCCCGGAAATGGCCAAACTGATGGAAGAAATGCAGAAGGAATATGGCGACCGCGCTGCCTTTATCGTCATCAACATTGATGAATGGAACGGCATTGAAAACGATTACCTGATCGAAGAAATGCCCGCACAGATCTTCTACGATGCATCCGGAGAGCCGATTTGGCAGCACCGCGGTCCGGTGGATGCAGAGACGATGCGTGAACGCGTCAACATTCTGCTGAAAGGCTGATATCTCTCTTTCGACCCGAATAACAGCCAGACAAAAGGCGCAGAGGCATTGAGCTTTCTGCGCCTTCGTTATATCTGTGACTGAAAGATTATTCCACGGGCTGCGGGAGCGGCCGGCCTAACAGGAATCGGGTTCCATTAGGCACATTGTCAAAAGTGCAGCCGGGCACGAATACATTGACTGCGGAAGAAATCTGTATTTCAGGCCAAGGACCGAAATGCGCGCCAAAACCTTTAAGCATGGCAAGACCGGTGGGCGTCACAAGCTCCCCAATGCCTGACGAAGGCCGCACCGCAACGCCCGGCATCATGGCAAACATTGCTGGCGCCGGGTAAGGCACGGTGCCGTGGGCACAGATCACCTCACCGTCGCTCACTGGAATGGGGCTTGCAGCAATTCTCTCGAGCTCGAGCGTCTCGAGAAACTGTGCGCACAGACCGACAGCAAGAATATTGCTTAAGCGGCCGACTTCGTGGAAGTGAACTTCATTTTCCGAAGTGCCGTGCACTCGAGCTTCGGCGCGCACGAGTTCGTGCCAAACAGCTCGGGCACGCTGCCGAGCGCCCGCGGAGAGTCGGCTCGCTGCGTAAATGGCTTCGATATCTTCAGGATGACGGTGACCGTGACCGATTTCGGCAGGTGTGAGGAACTTCACCGTCCACCCGCTGATGCCGCGCACCCAGGCGGGTTTGAGTTCCAGTCCGATGTCAAGGCCTGGAAACTGGCTGCGCAGATAGGCGCCGGCAGTGCCGGAGGTTTGTTCGGTCAGGGCCAGAAGTCCTGCCGTGAAGGACGATGCGTTAAAGCCCGCATGAATGCGGATGGCGAGAATGCTGTCGGGCATAGTGGTGTCCAAAGCGGAACAAAAAGAAAGGGTCAGCCGGCGGTTTCGGACGGCGCCTGCGGATAAAGAGCCGCAAGAACTCTGGCGGCCGCGCATGCTGCGCCGTAGCCGTTGTCGATGTTCAGTACGGCTACGCCGGGCGCGCAGGATGCGAGCATGCTGCGCAGTGCGGTTTCGCCGCCCTGAGCGATGCCGTAGCCGATAGAAGTCGGCACAGCAAAGAGCGGGCGCATGGTGAGGCCGCCCAGCACAGAGGCGAGCGCAGCGTCAAGGCCGGCAGCGCAGATGACCGCATCGCAGGCGTTGATTTCAGGGAGTGCGGCTTCAATGCCCAGAGGCCGGCCCACGCCGCAGTCGATGAAAGGCTTGACTTCGTAGCCGAGATATTCAAGCGTTCGAGCCGCCTCCATGACGACGGGGGCATCGGCGCTCCCCGCAGAGACCACAGCGCAGACGCCGGGCCGGCGAGGGCGCACGGCATTCCAGGCAGTGCGCGAAAGCGGGTCGAAGTTGTATTTCCCTGCCGTATCCGGATCAATCTTCGCAAAGACCTCAGCATCCAGACGCGTGAAAAGAACGGGCGGTGCATTTCGGAGGGCAAACCGTGCGAAAAGACCCGCAAGCGTGTCAAAGGGTTTGCCTGCGCAAAAGACAGCTTCAGGGAGCCCGATGCGGCGCTCGCGGTCAAGATCGAAGCGTACGGCGGAGTCAAGCATGTGCGGCCTAAAACGTTAGGAAGTGGTGAGATGGGGCATATGAGAAGCTTATGCCGCGGTGCGGGTACCATGTTCGACGCCGACAAGCTTAATGCTTTCAGCCGTGCGGCCAAAGTCTCGACGCTTGCGGACGTCGCGAAGCGGTGAATCGCCAAAGAGGCGCTTATAGTCTCGCACGAACTGAGTCGGGCTTTCGTAACCTACGGCATAAGCTGCGGCAGAAACTTGCGCGCGTTCGGCAAGCATCAAATGCTGAGCTTCACACAAACGAATCTGCTTTTGGAACTGAAGCGGACTCATCCCGGCAACGGCTTTGAATTGGCGATGAAAATTCGACGTCGACATGCCGTGAAGCTTCGCGAGGGCTTCAATGGAGATGGGTTTATCGAAATTGCGCCGCAGCCACCCAATGGCACGAACGACGGTGCTCGCCGGGGCGCTTTCACGCAGCAGCGGCAGGAGCCGCGCTGCGGTAGGGCCGGCGAGCAGAAGGCTGTGAATGTCGCGAATAATGCAGGGGGCTCGCAGCGGTGCAAGCTCGGGCGTTTTGAGCAGCTTGATGAGCCGCTCAAAGTCAAAGAGCAGGTCTTCAGTCGGCTCAAACTTAAAGATGGCTTCGGGCGGCAGCTCCGCGTTCTCTTGCTGATCGGTTTGCGGCAGGGGTTCGGCGAGGTCGATCAGCGTAGCGCGGTCAAGCGCCAAAGAAACCGATAAGAAAGGTTCCTCGGGGCTCGCGTGCATCGCTCGAAAAGTACTCGGCAGCGCGGCTCCCGAAAGCAGTCCTTCCCCCGCGCCGTAGGAAATAAAGCGGCCTCCGACCGTCACGGTCTTGACGCCCGAGAGGATGAACGATACGGCGATCGCGCCCGTGGAGCAGGAAAGCGGCACTTCGGATTCAAAACGATGAGTGCGGAATCCTTCTGCCGGGGTCGTGCTGACGCCCAAAGGCGGATTGGCCGACATCAATTCCCGGCGCATGTCTGCCAACATGTTTTGAATCGTGGTCATTTGTAAATTTTCCTATGTCGTCAGTGGAGTTCGAGTTGACGGAGGCAGTGCGGCGTATCGAGAGAAATAGGTTATTTTCCACCCGAAAACGTTTCTCCGAAGTCTGCATCAAGCAGTTTCAGGCAATTTTCTCTATCTGTCGAGCGCCTTCCCGCCATTGATAGAAATAGGCAGGAAATTGATTGTCCGAGACGATTTGGCAGTTTTTCGTTCAAAACGGGCATAAAGAATGGCGTTGACATCGGCAGAATGCAGACTGTTGAAAACTGAAATTTTTCTCGAACTTTTAAAAATAATTGAATACATTAATGTAACCGTCGTTATAGCTTTTGATCTATCTTTGGACTAATTCGATCGGTGAGAACCCTATCTCTTAGGGGGAACGCTAGAATCAATAGGAACCAGTAAGGAGAACCCCATGATGTGAACGGAACGGCCAAAGAAGCCGTCCGGCGTGGGGTGGGCTGGAGGCCCCCTCGGCGGGCGGCGTGGACCAAAGGACGTCGCCCGCAAGACTATCCATGCCCGAAACAAAAGAAGAGAGCGCAACAACAATGCAAGCCGCATTCAGCTACGGGCACTGGCAGGGACGCCGGCTCGACAATCGTTCGGCCGTAGATTCCTGCGACCTTCCCGTCGGTTTCCCGCTTGAGGAGGCCGCCGCCTTTAATCAAGGCAATCCGTTAACCAGCGTGATCGGTCCGCAGGGTTTTCTCGTCTTTGAGAACGCCCCGCACCTGACCGTTATTCTTTATGCCTATTACGAAGATGCACGCAGCTTTTCCTGCGGACGCTGTACGCCCTGCCGCATGGGAACCGTGCTGATTGCTGAGGCACTGAAAAATGCCCTAGAAGGGCGCGGCAGCACCGTAGATTGGGACGAAATCGCTGAAACTGCCCGCCATATGAAGGCGTCAAGTCTGTGCGGCATTGGGCTGCAGTCAGCCGAACCGATTCTGGGGGCGATCGAAAACTTCCGAACTGAGCTTGAAACGACGGAACCGGTAGCGGGACTCCAGGGACTTAAAGACGCCAAGCAGTATGTGAGCACGGCGACCGCTCCCTGCATTGAAGCCTGCCCGGCGCATGTCAATGTGCCGCGCTACATCGATTACATTCGTGACGGGCGGCCGGAGATGGCCGAAGGGGTGCTTCTCAAGCGTTATCCCTTGGTCGGAACGTGCGGCCGCGTGTGTGTGCGCCCTTGTGAGGCCGCCTGCGCCCGCCGCTTCAATGAGCAGCCGATTGCCATTCGCGATCTGAAGCGTCACGCCGCTGATGAGCTCGGCGTGGGGGCTGCGGCACTCTTTGACGATGCCATGCTTAAGCACCCAGCGCCGGGGGTTGATCCCAGTCAGCGCATAGCTGTGATCGGTGCGGGACCTGCCGGCATTGTCTGCGCCTATCATCTTCTGCGCCTGGGGCGGCCGGTTGATGTGTTTGAAATGGAGCAGGAAGCGGGCGGCATGGCTCGCTGGGGCATTCCTTCATACCGCCTCCCGCGGGCAGAGCTCGCGGGCGAAACGGACATTGTGAAGACGCTGGGCGGCCATTATCGCTATGGTGAAAAACTCGGCCGCGATTTCCATTTGAATGACTTGTTCGCTCAGGGCTATGACGCCGTGTTTCTCGGCATCGGCTGCGCACGCGGTCAGTTTCTGGGGCTTCCCGATGAGGATCAGAACGCTCAAGGGTACCTGCGCGGGCTCGATTTTCTGCTCGAGGTCGAGCACAGTCAGGGAACGCCGGAAGGTCCGAAGCCCTTAGAGGGAGATGTCGTCGTGATTGGCTGTGGCAACGTGGCCATGGACTGCTGCCGCACCGCGCGGCGCATCGTCAAAGACGGCTCTCAAATTACGGTTGCGTATCGTCGAATTGAAGCCTCTGCGCCGGCCGATCCTGAAGAAATTCACGCTGCCCGGGCCGAAGGCATTCGATTTGAGTTCCTCTCGGCACCCAAGCGCATTCTGGTTGAGAACGGCCGCGTTGTCGGCATTGAACTCGTACGGATGCATCAGACAGAACCCGACGCGTCCGGCCGCCGAGCAGTGAAGCCGCTCCCTGGGAGCGAGTTCACCATCCCTTGTTCGTACGTTATTGCAGCCATCGGTCAGAAGATGGATCCGACGGTGTTCACCCCCGAGGACGGCATTGCACTGACTCGCTGGGGCACCATCGAAACGAAGGAAAACTTCACCACAACGCGTGAAGGCGTATTCGCGGGCGGCGACGCCGCCACGGGCCCCAAGACGCTTATTCTCGCGATGGCGCAGGGTGAGGCGGCAGCAAAGTCGATTGACCAATATCTCAAAACCAGAGAACCCGCGTTCTTTCCGAGAACACGGCTCTCACAAATCATTGCCAAGGCCAAACTGGTCGGTGCCTGCAGGCCGACGAGACCGCTGCCGATTGAAGCGCGCTATACGTCGAAGTTTCTGGATCCTCAAGCGCGCAGTGCCAATTGGGAAGAAGTCGAAGGCGCGATGACGATTGAGGAGGCTCGTCAGGAGTCTCAGCGCTGTATGCGATGCATGCGTCTTATCGCCGTTACAACCCGCAATCCAGTGGTTGAACACGAACCTACCGCACCCAATGCGGCGACTTTCTAACGGTTGAACAGGATTCCGAGGAGACTCCGACAATGGCTTATCCCGACAAAAACGAAATGCCGGACCTCAGCCGCCGCGCCTTTATCAACGGCCAGACGGTCGCGTTCGAACCCAACGACACGATTTTGGAAGCTGCGCGCCGTGCGGGTATTTTCATTCCGACGCTGTGCGAATTCGCCGCGCTCAATCACCGCCCCGGCACCTGCCGAGTCTGTTTGGTGGAAGTAGAGCTTCCCCAGGGCGGCCGTGAGATCGTAACGTCCTGTGAAACCAAGATCGAGCCCGGCATGCGCATCCGCACGCGTACGGCCGAAGTCCGCCGACGCCAGAAAATGCAGGTTGAACTGCTGATGGCGGATCATGACGAAAACTGCTCGTCATGCAAGCGCCACGGCAAGTGCGGACTGCAGGATGCTGCGCTTTGGACCGGTGCGGACCGTCTGGGACTTTCCGGGCGGTATAAGCCGATTCGCAAGCTCGATATGTCTGCACCCGCCATGCGTTTTGACGGCGGAAAGTGCATTCGCTGCCTGCGCTGCATTGAGGTCTGCCGGCAGGTGCAGGGGGTTTCGGCGCTCTGCCTCACCGGAACGGGCACGAAAGCCGAAATCGGTTTTACCGGCGCCGTCAATTGGGGGTCGTCGGACCGATGCATTGAATGCGGGCAGTGCTCGCTCGTTTGCCCGACGGGGGCGATCAGCGTGCGTGATCAAGGGTGCGATGTATTCGACTTGCTCGACGACGATTCCATCACCACGGTCTTTCAGTTTGCGCCTGCTTTGCGAGTGGCGCTTTCCGAAGAGTTCGGACTGCCTCCCGGCATGGATGTGCAGGGCAAGATCGTCAGTGCTTTAAAGCGCATGGGCGCAGACTACGTGATGGATACCAATTGGTCGGCCGACGTGACCATCATGGAAGAAGGCACCGAGATGCTCGCCAACTTCGAGCGTGCCAAAAAGGCCGGAACACTCCATTCCAAGCCCTTCACTTACTTCACGTCCTGCTGTCCGGGCTGGGTCAACTATGTCGAGAAGATTGCGCCCGACATGATTCCGCATGTGTCGAGCACTCGTTCGCCGCAGGCGATTTTCGGGGCTTTGGCCAAGACTTGGCTCGCTGAACATGCCGGCATCGAGAAGCGGGATATGCGGGTCATTTCGATCATGCCGTGCACCGCTAAAAAGGGCGAGGCCAATCGCGATATGCTCAAGCGCGCTGACGGCTCCAACGACGTTGACGTCGTGCTGACCATCCGCGAGTTCGCCAGACTGATTAAGCGCTCCGGCCTCAATCTTGCCGATCTCCCCGATATGCCGTTTGACACCCCGATGATGTCGCTCTCTTCGGGAGCGGGACAGCTCTTCGGATCAACCGGCGGCGTGATGGAGGCGGCGGTACGCACGATGTCGGCGGTCAAGAATCAGGATCCGAGTCCTATGCCGCCGCTCACGCCGGTGCGCGGCATGGAATTCATCAAAGAGGCGACGGTTCATCTCGGCGACCTCGGCGATATTCGCGTTGCGGTGGTTCATGAATGTGCCAACGTTGCCAAGGTCATCGAAATGGTCCGCAGCGGCACGTGCCCATACAATTTTGTGGAAGTTATGGCATGTCCGGGCGGCTGTGTGGGCGGCGGCGGCACAACGCGCGGCGTATGGGGCCGCAATACGGCCAAGCGCCAGCAGGGGATTTATGCAATCGACAAGGTCAAGAAGATCCGCGCGTCCTACGAGAACCCCGAAGTGATTCGTCTCTATGAGGAGTATCTGGGAAGTCCCGGCAGTGAGCGTGCACATGAGCTCCTCCACTGTGAATACAAACCTTGGAAAAAGCGCGAGCGCAAACTCACTGGGCCGGAGATTCTCGAAAGCGTCGAACTTTCGCCCGAATAAGGCGCTCTGCGCCTAACGCAGCTCCCGAAACCCCTAAACCGCCCGGCCGCAAGGCCGAGGCGGTTTTTTGCATAGGGCCTTGCTGCCCCATGTGCGGCATTGAATAAAAAAAGAGGAGGCGATTCATTTCGAATCGCCTCCTACAGGAGACCCCAAGGCGCTGCTGCTCCATTAAGGGAGAACTTTGCATTCTCCGGAGCGGCTGGGCCGCGGAACCGACCCCTGGTTCCCTGCTGCGATCTCAGCGCCTTGCTTGAGATGAAGTATGCGCTGATTGAGAACAATTCGCAATAGCGGATGAAAAAATAATCCTGACAAGATACGTAAGGATTGATGCCAGTCAATCCAGATCCCCCTAAGGAGTAGATCAAAGGACGGACGAGGAAACCCGAAATTTTTGGCGATATCCAATTTACTGCACTAAGCAGTTTTATCGATATCTGTTGGAAATAATCATGAAGTCAAGCATATATAAGGAAACTGCGCAGTAAAAAATAGAAATCTGCATGCACAACTCATTGCTTTGCGGTAAATTTTGCAAACACCGACAGCGATAACAAACCTTTTGTTTCTGATGCCGTCGGTTCCCAGTCCACTTCATCTATTGAGGCTTGCGTTTGAAAGAGCGCACTGCTCCCGAAATGAAAACCTGGTTTAGCAACCGCACAACACCCCGAGGATCGGCACGCCAATAACGTGCCGCTGTGAGAGACATGATGAACACCTTCCTGATGATCAGCCGCTTCATGAACAAAACGTTTGCCCTTTGGGTCGTTGTCGGTGTTCCCCTCGGCTTCTTTTCCCCCCGGTTTTAAAAGCCGGTAGGTGCGTATGTCTCGATTCTTCTCGGCGTAGTTATGTTCGGCATGGGGCTCACGCTGACGACGGCGGACTTTCGTGAAATCTTCCGTCGTCCCAAGGATGTGGCGGTCGGGATCCTCGCTCAGTTCCTGATCATGCCGCTCGCGGCTTTTGTGCTCTGCAAGGCGTTTGATCTGCCGCCCGATCTCGCTGTCGGTCTGATGCTTCTGGGCTGCGTTCCCGGCGGCACGGCCTCAAATGTCGTTACCTTCCTTGCCCGCGGCGACGTGGCGCTCTCGGTGACGGTGACCTCCTGCACGACGCTGCTTGCGCCTGTCGTGACCCCGGCTTTGATGTATGCCTTTGCAAGTCAGTGGCTCTCGATCGATCCGACGGCGATGTTTATGTCGATCGTTCAGGTGATCCTTGTTCCGATCGCCGCCGGCGTGATCGTGCACAAAATCTTCGGCGCTAAGGTCGAACGCGTGGCCGCAGTGCTCCCGATTGTGTCTGTCGGCGCAGTGGTGGTGATTGTGGCAGCGGTGGTGGCCGCTACTCGCAGCCAGATCTTGTCTGCCGGCATGACCGCTTTCATCGTGGTGGCGCTGCAGAATGCCTTCGGGATGGCTCTGGGCTTTGCCGCCGGCAAGATCTTCGGAATGGATCTCTCCAAGTGCAAGTGCCTGTGCTTTGAGGTCGGCATGCAGAATTCCGCTCTGGGCGTGGCGCTCGCGAGCGTGCACTTCGCAGCCTCTCCCATGACGGCGCTGCCCTCGGC
>OAZY01001095.1_pt1 | contig 11126 bp, 7 predicted proteins | sample 1494931 | NCBI WGS metagenome assembly OAZY01 (sample SAMEA2579921, study PRJEB22360) | human gut metagenome | biome: human gut; feature: human-associated habitat; material: faeces | place: Denmark | collected 2008/2010 | reverse complement strand
AGGTTCTCTATGGGCGCTTGGCGGCCGGGGCAGAACCCCCCCCGCCTCTACACCATGAAGTATGGGCAGAACCGGCAGGTACTTTCTATCGGCCGTGTGCAGACGCCGACACTGGCGCTGATTGTAAACCGTCAGTTGGAAATACAGAATTTTGTTCCCAAGCAATACTGGGAGCTGAAGACCGTCTATCGAGATACCACTTTCTCCGCCATCCTCCGGAAAAGTGAGGAGGAACTGGTATTGGAAGCCGAGAAGCAGAAAGAGGCTATAGCTGCCGGGAAGAAACCTAAAAAAGAAGAAGAGAATCGGGGTATCGACCCCATTACCGACCGCGAACGTGGGCTTGCTTTATTGGACCAGATTAAGAATTCTCCTTTTACCGTGACGGATGTCACCAAGAAAGAGGGGAGGGAGGCGCCACTCCGCTTGTTTGACTTGACTTCTTTACAAGTGGAATGTAACAAGAAGTTTGCCTATTCCGCTGATGAGACGCTGAAAATCATCCAGTCTTTGTATGAGAAGAAAGTGGCTACCTATCCACGTGTAGACACTACCTATTTGAGTGATGACATCTATCCCAAATGCCCCGGCATCTTGAAAGGTCTGCGTGATTACGAGACATTTACAGCCCCTTTGACAGGAACTGCATTGTTGAAGTCCAAAAAGGTTTTCGATAACTCGAAGGTAACAGACCACCACGCCATTATTCCTACCGGCCAGCATCCGCAGAATCTGACGGATATGGAACGTCGCGTATTCGATTTGATAGCACGCCGTTTCATTGCTGTATTCTATCCCGATTGTAAGTTTGCCACTACCACCGTATTGGGCGAGGTAGAGAGCATAGAGTTCAAGGCCACCGGCAAGCAGATTCTGGAACAGGGTTGGCGTGTTATCTTCGGCACCCCCTCGGTACAATCGCAGGAGGAGAAAGAGGAAAAGGGAGAAGAGGAGAATGTGCTTCCGGCTTTTGTGAAAGGAGAAGGCGGACCGCACGTTCCTGATTTATATGAGAAGTGGACGCAACCGCCTCGGCCTTATACGGAAGCCACCCTGCTGCGTGCTATGGAAACGGCGGGCAAGCTGGTGGATAACGACGAACTGCGTGATGCGCTGAAGGAAAACGGTATCGGTCGTCCGTCTACCCGTGCAGCCATCATCGAGACGCTGTTCAAGCGGAATTATATCCGCAAGGAAAAGAAGAATCTGATAGCCACTCCTACCGGTGTGGAGCTGATACAGATTATTCATGAGGAGCTGTTGAAGTCGGCGGAACTGACCGGTATTTGGGAGAAAAAACTACGTGAGATAGAAAGGCGGACATATAATGCCGGACAATTCTTGGAAGAATTGAAGCAGATGGTATCGGAAATCGTGATGAGTGTACTTTCTGATAACAGCAACCGCCACATCACCATCCAAGCGTCTGCTCCCGAAAAGGGCAGTAAGGCTTCTGTCAAGACAGAGGATGCCGATAAGCCGAAAAAGGAGCCGAAGAAAAGATCACCGAGAAAGTCTGCCGCCGCAGGTAAAAAGACGGAACAGGCTTTGGGCGCTGTGGCAGCTTCAAGTGTGGAGGTTCCCGTACAAGCTGACGATTTCGTCGGTCAGTCTTGTCCGCTTTGCGGAAAAGGTACCGTTATCAAGGGGAAAACAGCTTACGGTTGTTCTGAATGGAAATCCGGATGCACATTCCGCAAGCCGTTTGAATAAGGGTAATCACATTAAATAATTCTCTCCGCCATGTATTTCCAGAGGGGAGCAGCCATCAGCGCCTGGCGGATGCTTCCTTGCTGCAGCAATTCCTTGACCTCTTGCAAGGAAAGCAGGTGTACGGTCAGGTTTTCTGTATCTTCCAACTGTTGCTCGGAGATTTTCTCCACGTCCGTAGCCAGGAAACAGTAGGTAATGTTGGTGTGGGTACTTGGATTGGGAGAGATTTGCATGAACTCTTTCCATACTCCGTTTCCATAGCCGGTTTCTTCCAAAAGTTCCCGTTGTGCGGAAACCATCGGAGAGCCGTCCTCTTCTTCGCATACCCCTGCACAGAGCTCATAGGACGTTTCTTGTATGCCATGCCGGTATTGGCGGATAAAGACAAATTGTCCATCACGGGTGATGGCAATGGTATTCACCCAGTTGGGATATTCCAATATATAATAGGAGGGGATGTGGTTGCCGTTGGGTAGCACTACATGGTCCTTACGCACAGTGAGCCACGGGGCCCGATGAAGGTATTCGCTGGATAAGACGGTCCAGGTGTCTTTTGATTTTTCCATAATGGTAGAATTGACTATATTTTAAACAGCATCCCTCCGATATTATCTGCCGTGGCTCCCGTTACCGAGGCGAGGCATCCGGGTGTGTCCGCCATATAGAGGGCACCCAGGAAAGCAAAGATTAGGGCTTCCTTGTACTCTATGATTTGCCGGCTGGGAATCACGATTTCACACGGACACAAGGCGTCGATACGTTCTATGAGGAACTTGTTGAATGCACCTCCACCGGTAATCAGCAGCTTTCCATTGCCATCGGGCAAGGGGTGGGCGGTGATGATGCGTGATATTTGCCAGGCGGCATGCTCGTAAAAGGTACGTAGCATATTTTCCATACTCAAGCCATAACGCTCGAGCATGGGATATACCAGCGTTTCCACCCACTCCCGTCCCAATGATTTCGGTCCGGACTGATGGTAGAAATCCATTCCGTTCAGTTCGTCCAGCAGTTCTTGGCAAATGTTGCCTTGCCGTGCTATCTCGCCGTCACGGTCAAATTCCAATCCTATTTGCCGGCAGTAATGGTTGATGACGTAATTCACCGGACTGATGTCAAAAGCGATGCGCCGCCCGTCCTGCTCGAATGAGATGTTGGAGAAGCCGCCGATATTCAAACAGAAGTCGTAGTCAGCAAAAAGCAACCGGTCGCCAATAGGTACGAGTGGAGCGCCCTGCCCACCTAGCATGATGTCCAGCCGCCGGAAATCCGAAACGGTAGGTATATGGGTTTCAGCGGCAATGGCGGCTCCATCACCTATTTGGTACATGATTCTCTTTTGAGGCTCATGGAAGATAGTATGCCCGTGGGAGGCGATAATATCGGGGTGGACTCCAAATTCTTGCATGAACTCGTTGACACGTTCACCGAGAAACTTTCCATAGGAGCTGTGGAAAGTGATGAACTCCAAAGCACTCATTGTCTGTGCACCGGTACCCAATATCTGCTTCATGGCGTCGGGGTAGCTATAGCCTTTCGCACAGTCTATGTGGAAAGACCATTTTCTAGCTTGTCGTCGGAAAGTGCAACAACATACGTCCAGTCCGTCAAGAGAGGTGCCGGACATCAGGCCGATGGCTTGAATTTGGAAGTCTTTCATCCTGATTTTCTTGTTTTATTTATAATTGAGGTAGAATTCGACAACGGCTTCTATTCCTTTACGGAAGATGTCCAATGGTATATTCTCATTAGGTGAGTGGATGGCGTTGGATTCGAGCCCGAAGCCCATCAATACGGTTTTGATACCCAGCACTTGCTCGAAGGTGGAAATGATGGGGATACTTCCACCTCGACGCACTGCCAGCGGTTTCTTTCCGAATGCTTTTTCAAAACCTTTTTCGGCGGCTTGATAGGCGGGCAGGCTGATGGGGCATACATATCCTTGTCCGCCGTGCATCGGAGTGACTTTTACCTGCACCGAATCCGGTGCTATGTCTAAGATATAGTCAGCAAACAGTTTGGATATTTTATGGTGGTCCTGGTGGGGAACTAACCGGCAGGATACCTTGGCGTATGCCTTGGATGGGAGCACGGTCTTGGACCCTTCACCCGTATATCCGCCCCAGATGCCGCATACGTCGAAAGATGGACGGCAACTGTTACGTTCCAGCGTACTGTAACCTTTCTCTCCGAAAAGCGCTTTTACATTGATAGCCTTTTTGTATTTCTCTTCGTCGAAAGGAATGCGGGCTATCATGTCGCGCTCAGCTTGGGGAACTTCTTCCACATCGTCATAGAAACTCGGTACGGTGATACGTCCCTCCGCATCCGTTACTTTGCTGATAATCTGGCAAAGCACGTTGATGGGATTGGCGACGGCACCGCCGAAGTGTCCGCTGTGCAGGTCGCGATTAGGGCCGGTCACTTCTATTTCCCAATAGGCAAGTCCGCGCAATCCAGTGGTCAGTGAAGGCAGGTCGGCGCCAAGCATGCTGGTGTCCGAAACCAGTATGACATCTGCTTTTAGCAGTTCTTTGTGCTCTTGGCAGAAGCTTTCCAGACTGGGCGAGCCGATTTCTTCTTCTCCTTCGAAGATGAATTTCACGTTGGTTTGCAGCAGTCCGTTTCTGACGAGGTATTCAAATGCTTTCACTTGTATGAAAGACTGCCCTTTGTCATCATCAGCACCACGTGCCCAGATATGTCCGTCGCGTATTTCAGGCTCAAAGGGTTCGCTTTTCCAAAGTTCGAGAGGCTCGGCCGGCATCACGTCGTAGTGGGCATATACCAATACGGTCTTGGCGTCCGGGTCTACGATTTTCTGTCCAAAAACAATTGGATTTCCTTTTGAAGGCATTACCAGAGCTTCGTCTGCTCCGGCTTCGAGCAACAGTTGTGCCCAGCGTTTGGCGCAGGCAAGCATATCGTCGTGATACTCGGGTTTGGCACTGATGCTTGGAATACGGATGAGGCTGAACAAGTCTTCCAGCATTTTAGACTCGTTCTCTGTAATATATTTCTTTATTTCCATAGGTGAATATTATAGCTGAGTTGTTCTGTCAATCAGGTAATAATCCAGCAATGTCATTGCTGTCATTGCTTCCACGATGGGTACTGCGCGTGGCAATACGCACGGATCATGGCGTCCGCGGGCTTTCAGGGTGGTGTCTACACCGTCAATGTTCACGGTGTGTTGCTCCATCAGTACGGTTGCCACGGGTTTGAAGGCTACACGGAAATAGATGTCTTGTCCGTTGCTGATTCCACCTTGTATACCGCCCGAATGATTGGTGCGGGTCTCGATACGTCCGTTGTTGTTGTAGAACACGTCATTCTGCTCTGAGCCTTTTTGCTTTAATCCCTTGAAACCGTCTCCATACTCGAATGCTTTTGCTGCATTGATGCTGAGCATGGCTGCTCCGAGTGCCGCATGGAGCTTGCCGAATACGGGTTGTCCCAGTCCGATGGGGCATCCTTTGATGACACAGGTCACCACTCCTCCGATAGTATCTCCTTCTCCCTTTATCTTGAAGATGAGTTCTTCCATTTCTTTCGCCTTCGCCGGGTCGGGGCAGCGGACCGGATTGGTCTCTATCAGGTCGAGGTCGTATGCGGTATAGTTCTCTTCAAGGCGGATAGGGCCTACTTGTGAAGTGTATGCCGTGATGTGTATACCCAACTGCTTTAGTGCCAATTTGGCCAAGGCGCCCGCCACTACACGCGAGATTGTTTCACGGGCCGATGAACGTCCGCCTCCGCGATGGTCTCGGATGCCGTATTTTACCTTATAAGTATAGTCGGCATGTGACGGGCGGTAGACCTCTTTCAGGTTATTGTAATCGTCAGAATGCTGGTTTTGGTTCCATACAATGAATCCTATGGGGCAGCCCGTGGATTTTCCTTCGAAGATGCCGGAGAGAAACTCCACTTTATCACCTTCTTTCCGGGCAGTAGTGATACGTGACTGTCCGGGGCGGCGTCGGTCGAGCTCTGCCTGGACGAAATCCATATCAATGACTATTCCTGCAGGGAATCCGTCTATCACTCCTCCCACACCCTTACCGTGTGATTCCCCAAAACTGGTAAGACGGAGAATATTTCCAAATGAGTTGAACATATCAAATGCTTTAAAGGTTTATATATGAGGTTAATGTGCCAATACGCTTTATAGGAAATGCTTTTGACTTTATAAAGATAACAACTTTTTTTGGGATTCGTTTGAATAGAATGTATTTTTTTGCAAACAATAGGTTCCTTGTGGTGGCTATTTTGCAGTGTAGAGAGGCAAAAGAAGCGGTTCGGTACTAATCATATTAAAGATGAGCTGTGTTAAGTTGTTGAATATCATTTGTATATCGGTCCTAATGCAGTTCAATGTATTGGTACCTTCAGTGTCAATACTTGAAAACTCTACATTGATATAAGATCAACTTATGATTGATAAGAAGCGAACAATTGTTTTTTGTGGAATCCTTCTACTTGGATTAATAAGGGATATCTTAAAAATGGAACATCCTTTTTTTAGAAAAGACCTTGCTCAGTATTTCTAAAAAGTGTTCCTTTGCATTTTCTCTTTAAAATGGAGACAATTATCTCTTGGGAGATTTTTTTATTAACTAAATATGTTTTTTTAAGTATGAAAAAGAATTTGTTTTTTTTATTTGCGTTGATTTGCTCTATGAGTTTGTTCACTGCTTGTAGTGATGACGACGATGATAAGATTAAAGACCCGGTTATTGGTACTTGGAAAGTTCCGGCTGTTGAATTGGATGAAAATAATTCGGTGATCGGAGGTAGTGTTTTTATGACATGGGAGGCACCTGAGGACACATATCTATCATTTTTGCCGGTAAGTGCTATTCCGTCGTTAGCTATACAGATGGGGTCTGTGATATTGCCGCAGGTATTGCAGGATGTTACTTTGAGTGCTGACGGTAATATAGTGGCCACTTATTCTTCTGCAGGGATAGATCTTTCAGGTGAGAAGCCAATAACTCCGGTATGGGAGACTTCACCGGCAGATTATGCAACCTTTAAATTGCAGGGGAATGGTAAAATGTTGCTTTTCCTGAATCTGGAAAAAATAATAGCCGATGCTAATACTAAAGCTGATATAACTACTGTTATATCTCAATTGTTGGAACTTGTGAAGAATGGAATCCCTGTGAATTATGCGTTGTCTAATAATAATGAAGAAGTGAAAATCTTTATTGATAAAGAACTTATGACTACTATTGCTGCTATGGGACCGGCAATTGCAGAATTGATTCCTGATGATCCGGATGCATTAGGTAGTTTTGGTCCTATGATAAAAGCTATATTGGGAGACCTTCCGACTGCAATGTCAAAAACTACAAAGTTTGAATTGGGTTTGAATTTGAAAAAGTAATCTAATTTAGACAGGAAGATAACAACTTAAGATAGGGAATGAGGTTGTGTCAAAATGCTGACACAGCCTTTTTTTATGCGCAAAGCCCAGACTTTCTCAAGCCCGGGCTTTGTTATTACCCAAAGTTTTCGTATCTTTAGGCATAAAGTTTTTCGTTATGGCAAAGTTACATTTTCGTCCTTACATTCCCAACCAAACCGTTCTTTTTCCACAAAGAATTGATGAAAACATAGCTGCGAACGACCCGGTCCGCATCGTGAATGCTGTTATTGACAACCTCAATCTTGAGAGTTTCAAGAAGCTTTATAAGGAAACGGGCCGTTGTCCTTATCATCCTAAAATGATGCTTAAGGTGATAATCTACGCCTACATGAATAATATCTATTCTTGCCGTAAAATAGAGAAGCACCTCCTTCGTGACATTCATTATATTTGGCTTGCCGGTAATGAGCATCCGGATTTTATCACGATCAACCGTTTTCGTAACCGTGTAAAGGAGGAAATAAATAATGTATTTACCCAGTTGATTTTTGTCCTTACCGATAAAGGTTTCATCAGCCTTGATGTGGAGTATATTGACGGCACCAAGATTGAATCCAAAGCCAACAAATATACTTTTGTCTGGCGCAAGACAGTCGAACGGAACCGTACGAGACTAATGGATAAAATCCGTATTCTCTTGGAGCAGGTGGATGAAACCATTGCACAGGAGAACTCTATAAAAGACACATCCGTGGAGTTTACTTCCTGCAGGCTCTCTGACATAGTGGATGAACTTAAAGAAGCCCTGGAACGCCAGCCTGCAACAAAGGATAAGGAAGAAAAGAAAGCCCTGCGCAAAAAGAAGAAGCAGGTCAGGGAACTTGAAGGGTATCGTGACAAGCTGATAGAATATGACAATCACCTTGATACCCTTGGAGAACGTAACTCCTATTCCAAGACCGATCCTGGTGCCACATTCATGCGCATGAAAGAAGATGCCATGAAGAACGGGCAGACCAAACCCGGATATAATCTGCAAATAGGTACTGAAAACCAATTTATCACAGACTTCCGTCTGTTTCCCAACCCTACCGATACACTGACCCACATACCTTTTTTCCACTCTTTCCAGTACCGCTATAACCGTTTACCGAATATCTGCGTGGCAGACTCCGGTTACGGTTCGGAAGAAAATTACCGGTTCATGCAGGAGAATGGGATAGAAGCCTTCATCAAGTACAATTACTTCCATAAAGAACAGCGTCCCCGTTATACTCCCAACCCGTTCCATGCCGAAAGTCTCCATTACAATGCCCAAGAGGATTATTACGTTTGTCCTATGGGACGGCACATGAACCGTATAGGAACCAAACGTGACAAGACAGCGAGCGGATACATCACCGAAAGTGCCCGGTATAAAGCAAAAAGATGCGAAGGTTGCCCTTTGCGTGGCAGTTGTTTTAAAGCTCGGGGGAACCGTATTATAGAAGTCAACCACCGATTAAATCAATACAAACGGCAGGCACGGGAAAGGTTGCTCTCAGAAGAAGGTATCAAGCATAGAGGCAGGAGGTGTATAGAACCAGAAGCTGTGTTTGGACAAATGAAATACAACATGGCATACAGAAGATTCCGGCATGTGGGAGAAGACAAGGTTACAATGGACTTTGCTTTCTTTGCTATAGCCTTTAATATCAAAAAAATGTGTGCTAAACTGATAAAAGAAGGAAAGGGGCTCATTACAGTTGCCAAATATTTGTTTATGGGACTATTTATAACCCGATATAATTGGAATATAGCAACTTGCTGCCAAATGCATGAGGAAAAAGTAGCATAGCCAAAAGAAAATATAGCAGAACTTAAAATATAAAAGAGGTTGTGCCAACGTTTTGACACAACCTCATTTATTTTATTCCTTCTATTCCTTCTATTATAGAATAAAATACATTACCTTTGTCTGCATCTAAATTGAATAAATATGACAAAAACGGAAAGACAACAGATTATTGATTTGGTTAAATCCGAGGTCGTTCCTGCTATAGGTTGCACAGAACCTATAGCTGTGGCATTGTGTGTGGCAAAAGCTGCGGAAGTATTGGGCAGACATCCGGAAAAGATAACGGTTCTTTTAAGTGCCAATATCTTGAAGAACGCGATGGGCGTAGGAATTCCCGGTACAGGAATGATTGGGCTGCCTATTGCAGTAGCGCTTGGTGCCTTAATCGGTAAATCGGAATATCAACTGGAGGTATTGAAGGATTGTAATCCCGATGCCGTGGAAGAAGGAAGACGTTTTATAGATGAAAAGCGCATCCATATAGCACTGAAAGATGGCATTAAAGAGAAGCTTTATGTTGAAGTTTGTTGTGAGGTCGGGGATGAAAAGTCCACTGCTATCATTGCAGGTGGACACACTTCCTTTGTATACATGGCACGCAATGGGGAAGTGCTGTTGAACAAGCAGGCTGTTGCAAGCACAGAAAAGGAGGAAGGTGCGCTGGATTTAAGCTTGCGGAAAGTCTATGATTTTGCTTTGACGGCTCCGTTGGACGAAATTCGTTTTATCCTCGAAACGGCCCGTCTGAATAAGGCTGCCGCAGAAAGCTCTTTTGAGGGTGATTACGGACATGGCTTGGGAAAAATCCTTCGTGGTACTTACGAGCATAAGGTTATGGGGGACAGTGTTTTTTCCCATATTCTTTCTTATACTTCCGGTGCTTGCGATGCCCGTATGGCAGGAGCCATGATTCCGGTCATGAGTAATTCAGGAAGCGGTAATCAAGGTATATCCGCTACGTTGCCGGTTTTGATTTATGCCGAAGAAAACGGGAAATCAGAAGAAGAATTGATTCGTGCCTTGATGTTGAGCCATTTGACAGTAATCTATATCAAGCAGAGTTTGGGACGGTTATCCGCCTTATGCGGTTGTGTGGTTGCTGCCACTGGTTCCAGTTGCGGTATAACTTGGCTAATGGGGGGTACTTATGAGCAGGTGGCATATGCTGTACAGAACATGATTGCCAATCTTACCGGAATGATTTGTGATGGTGCCAAACCTAGTTGTGCATTGAAAGTGACTACCGGAGTTTCAACCGCAGTACTTTCAGCCATCATGGCCATGGAAAACCGTTGTGTAACTTCCGTAGAAGGTATTATTGATGAGGATGTGGATCAGAGTATCCGTAATCTGACAAAAATCGGTTCTAAAGGAATGAATGAAACGGATAAATTGGTATTGGAGATAATGACAAGTAAATAATTAAAAAAATGAAGAATTAAAAATGAAAGAATTATCATGCAGCATACTTATATTGCGTAGTTTGATTCTTTCATTTTTAATTCTTCATTTTTAATTCTTCTAGTGGCAGCATCCGCCTCCACATTCATGGTCGCCGCATCCGTCGCCACAGTCACCACAACCGCAGCTGCCGCAACCGCCACCCATCATACGGGCGACTTCGGCAAGTTCTTCGTTTGTAGCCAGGCGGCTTTCCACTACTTCTCCAGTGAAGTTCAAGTCACAACCTGCGAGCGGATGGTTCATATCCATTACGACGATATCTTCCTTCACTTCTACCACACTTCCGTTGATGCGTTGACCTTCAGAAGTCATCAAGGGGATAACGGCACCTTCTACTACACGATCGCTGTCGAATTTCCCTTCTATCATAAAGATTTCTTTGGGGAGGTCAATAACATGGTCGTCGTCATATTCACCATAAGCTTCTGATGCCGGAATGGTAAAGTCGAATTTATCGCCTATCTGCAAGTCTTTTATCTGGGCTTCAAAGGGTTCGAGTGTCATTCCCAGCCCTGAGATAAACTGAAAAGGATGCTCTACGGGTGCTTCTTCTTCGAAATCTTTTTCTCCGTTTTCGATTGAGTACAGCTTATATGCTACGGTGATGTACTTGTTTTCTACTGTTTCCATTAATTTTCTATCTTTATTTAATTAGTAAATACTGTTTTTTTGAGTATTTGAAGAGACAAAGTTACTACAAAAAAGTGAAATGCGGAAGAATATGGTAATGGATTTGATTTA
>OAZY01001094.1_pt1 | contig 11129 bp, 8 predicted proteins | sample 1494931 | NCBI WGS metagenome assembly OAZY01 (sample SAMEA2579921, study PRJEB22360) | human gut metagenome | biome: human gut; feature: human-associated habitat; material: faeces | place: Denmark | collected 2008/2010 | reverse complement strand
TGAGTGAAAATTTGTTTTCCATAAAGAGAATTTATGATTATATGAAAAATAATACATTCTCTTATAAGGCTATTTGCTTAGTCAATAAAGCTTATTTCATATGCTCCGTTGTCGATACGGAATTTTAGTTTAATAACTTCTCCGCTGTAGCCTGCCGGAGGTGTTTTATAAACCGGCAGCCTCATAAGCATATAATATATCTGATCATTCAGGCTCTTATTATTTGACTGATATAGAAAGCCTCTGTTAATGAGTTTGCCGTTTTGAGCCAGGCTGAATTTTACAGCACACTCTCCTGCTCCTGTAATCTTTACAAGGTCAAGTTTTGATAGAAGTGCAAGTCGTATACCGTTTTTATAGTTTTCAAATTCAGTTTTGCTCATAACAGGTCGTTGAGGTTTAGGGCTTGCCGGGAGTGTTGTTGCTGTGGCTTTTTTATTTTGGTTTATTGTTTGTTGCTGTTTGGGCTTTTGTGAGGATTGTTTTTTTGCCTGAGGCTCAGGTTTTGATTGGTTTTTAGGAGCAGTTACATTGTTTTTTGCCGGCTGTTGCGTGGTAGATTTTACTATCCTTAATGCCGGTGATTTTTTAGGCTCAGCAGCAGTTTGTTGAGCTGTTATTGGTGGAAGCGCTTTTGCCGTTTTATCATTCCATATTTTATCAATATCAGGGATATTCGCTTCCTGTTTTTCAAGTTTTGCCGGTGAACTTACCGGCTTGGACTTCTGTGCCGGAATTGTCCATGGTATAACTGCCAGAATAAGACAAAATACAAAGATTATTATTGAAATAATCTGTCCTGCCGGTATTGCTGTATAAGAATGAGCCGGCATTTGTTCCGGAATTTCATTAAACATATTATTCCCGCAGTCGCAGTAATCAGGCTTTATTTTATATTCTGCATTACAGTCTGTACATCTGAACATTTTTACCTCAAATATTTTACACGTTCTACATCAGAATAATCTGAAGGCTTACTGTACTTATCAAATGTAGCAAGAACAAAACCTCCTGTCACGTTTGTAACAATACGTTTTGTTCCTTGCGGAAAGTTTAAAACAGGCTGCCCCTGATAACTTAGAAGCAACGGTTTAATTCTGCTTATTGCAAGTGATGTGTATTCAGGATTTTCAGACCAGACTTTCAGATTTGAAATCTGACCGTATCTGTCAACTGTAAATGAAAATCTGAAGCGTGTTCCAAGAGGAGCATCAATTTTTACATCCTTCATAACTTTGTTTTGTAAATTACTTCGCCAGCGGTTCCAGACAATTAGTTCTTCCTGCTCGGTCAGTTCTCGCTGCTGTTGCTGTAACAGATTTTTATATTCCTTCTGCATATTAGCAGGCTCGGGGGCAGGTTCTTTAAGCTTTTCAACCGTTGGTTTTATTTCAGGGGTTTGCTGCTTGGTTATTATTTTTTTTATAGAGTTTGGAAGTTCTGGTTTTTCTAGTGTTTTAGTTTTTTCTTCTTCTTTTTTTACGGTTTTTAGAGTTTTTTCGGTCTTTTCAACTTTCTTTTCTCCGGATAATTTAAGGGTTTCTTGTTTTTGGGCAAGAGGCTTTATTTCTTTAACGTGGATTTCTTTCTCTTGAATTTCCGGTGTGTTTTGTGTAATTTCAACGGTCTTTGATGAAAGCAAGACCTGTTTGTACAGCGATGGCTTTATTATTGCCGCTGTTATTGTTGAAATTATAAATGCTAGTATTATTATTACTGATAATATTTTGTTCATTATTTATCCAGTTTTGACAAAAGTGAATCTGTTACATATATTTCATATTTTGTTCCGCTTAGGATATAAGTTTCTGCCAGAAGCAGTGCTGTAGGAACCAGTGCTGCAATGAGGCTTAAGAAAATCCCGTTAAAGTCGCCGCCTATTTCTGTCATAAAGTATGAAGTATTCATAGAAAATTCGATAAAAATAATTGCTATACCTATGATAAAAGACCGGATTTGTTCGGATTTAATCCTTCTTGTATTTTCCAGTCCGAAAATATCAGTGCCATGTGACAGATAATCCCTGTAGCCGTCAAGTTTTATGACATCTGACCCTGCAATTTTTTTTGCACTGACAAAGGCATTTACAAAAGAAAAGAATGCAAATATTATAAGCATTGTTGCCAGAATAAGAAAAACCGGTGAAAATCTTAAACCTGAAATCCGCACCCAACCGGCAGCTTCAGGAAAACACATGGCAAGAGTATTTGACACACCATATGCAAGAAACGGTGCTGTCAAAATTCCGATGATTATTTCCCCCGCCCCTTTTAGTTGAAGCATAAACGCTTTTTCTTTTATGTAGTTTATTTTTGCCTCACTCAGGCTGTTTACAAATCTTTCAATCCATAATTGGTAATCATTAAGAACAATCTCCAAATCTTCCCGGAATTCATATTTGTCAAGTTCTCCGGAAAGCTGATGCCCGCTGAATTTGAAATATCCGGCAGAGGCTGCAAGTGTTGCTGTGAGAAGTGTAAAAAACAGAGAAATTAAAATTGCAAAAATAATTCTGCCATGAGGGTTCATATAATAAATCATATTTATTGCATAAAATGCTGTAAGAAAGATACAGGATATAAAAATCATAAAATTATATGCTAATTTAGAAATTTTACCGGTTTCTCTGTTCTGAAGCATTAAAAATATTCCCTGTTTCAGGGTGAGAGCTATTCCATAAACAACAACTGAAAATAGTCCTAAAACCTTTATATTAGTCGGCATATGGAGAAAATTCCCGCTTTCTGTTACCGGAAGCCCCATAAGATAGTTTGTTATCCCGAAGGCAGTGATAATTGAGGATATAAAAAGTGCAGTATTGATGATTACTGATGATTTGAAATTTGATGAAAGGCGTTTTGTTATATCATTAATTGCAAATGCAATCTGTTTTATTATTGCAACCCGTTCTTTTTCGATGGCTGTTTTTTGATTTTCAAGTTTTGTCTTTACCGGAGAAGTTTGTACGTGTGCTGTATTTTCAAGTTCTTTTTCTGCGGATAGCTTTATGCTTATAAATTCACTGCTATCTTTTATAAGAAGTTTACAGAGCTTGTCAAATGTGAGTTTTTCGCTCAAAGGCTTCCCCTTAAACAATATTTGTCCGGTATTAAAATTGTTCAAAACTGTAAATTTGCCGCTGACGGCATCATATTCGACCGTAAGCATATATTCAAAGCCCAAATCAAGAGGAAAATCAAACTGTTCGTTTCCGCCTATTGTTATAAAATCTCTGTTTGTAAATTTTTTCTCTTCTTTACTTGTTGTAATTATAAGATACATAATTGCTTCCCTTTAATACGGCTGGACTGTCATTGGTTCTGATAGCATAATTTGAAGGCTTGTGCCTTCAGGAACCATAATTTCTTCACCTTTAGAGGCTACCGCTGATACTGCTCCTACTGTTCCTCCTATTGCGGCTCCTCTTATAAGCGCGTTTTTCGGATCTGCTCCAAATATCATTGATACTGCTGCTATTGCAACTCCGCTTAAGATTCCGCCAAGCACTCTTTTTGTTATTTTGGCAGGTCTTGAGCTGTCGCCTACAATATAGACCTTATTGGTTGAAAGCGGTATAATTCGTCCGTCGGGTGTCATCAGTCTGTTAAAATTAATTCCTATTTTACCGTTTCGCATTGCAAAAGATGCCTTGTTTGCGTCAACTACATTACCGCTGAGAATACTCCCTTCCGGCGCAATTACAGTTCCGTTTACAATCCAGTCAGAAATAAGCTGTGCACTTACATTATCGTTATTTGAAATACTTTCAGAACTAATTGAAGAGTTTAGCATTGCATAGAATTGTGTTCCTGCTTCTATGTATACAACTCCGCCATTTAGCGGTGTCTGTGTTATTTCAGGGAATGTAAACTCTTTTTGTACAGGCTTAATTTGCTGAGGCGGCAGAATTAAATTTTTTCTGTCAAACTCTTCCTGTGCTTCGTCACTGAAATCGTAGATAATCTCTTCTTCCTGCTGAGGTGTATCATTTTTTTCATACATATGAAGGCTGTCAGCCGCAAAGGTAAAATTCCAGCTGAATGTAAAACATATAAACACTGTAAGCAGTTTTTTCAGGTTCATTATAATATATTATACTTATACTGACTGTATTTGTAAATGCAGATTTGCAATTGTAAAGGAAAAAATATATAATGATTTAAAATGAGTGTTAAAGTTAAAAGTATTTTAATTGTTTTACTGGTTTTTGCTGCTTTACAGCGTAGTTATGCCGCTTCACGCTATAATGTGTATACGCCGACTGTATACAAACAGGGAAACCTTATTCAGGCACCATTGAAAGTAGAAGGAAATGTTATTGAACTTGTTGTAGATTATTCAGGCAGTATGGAGGTCTGGATTAATCTTGCAAAATCTATGCTTGTAAGTATTCTTCCAAAGATTACAGAACAGACAAATGTTGCCTTAAGGGTTTTCGGACAGGGAAACCAGAATTCATTTGGAATGTTTAACGGATGTAAGGCTACAACTCTTGTAAGCCGGGCAAAACCAATGAATACAGACGGTATTATCAGCGGGTTAAGCAGTACTGTTATCGGCGGCTCAACCCCGCTTACTTATGCTCTTCAGCAGACTGTTTATAAAGATTTTGCTTCTCTTAATGCCGGAGTTGGGAAAAAAATTGTTCTTGTCACTGATGGCGGAGAAACCTGCGGCGGCAATCCATGTGAATTTGTCAGAAATCTTGTAAAATACAGAAAAGATATTATTATTGATGTTGTTATGGTAAACGGGTCTAATAAACTCCGCTGTCTTGCAGATGAAACCGGAGGTAAGTATTATAATACATTAAATTCTGTTGATTTTAACAATGCTTTGAATAAAACCTTTGGGGCAGAACCTCAACCCCAAAATCCGGGCTCAAAGCAGAATAATGAAGTCCATTATCAGTTCATAAATTAAACATAAAAAAGGAAGTAAATATTTATTTACTTCCTTTTTTTTTATTTAGGGCTAATTATTATTTGTGGCTGTTTGTTTTGATTACTCTGCCTTCTGTTGAATTTACAGAACCTTTTATGTTCATATTTTGTTCTGCTGTGTTCCAGATTGCAACGTTGCCTTTGTTTTGGATTTTTCCGGTTTCAGTTACGTTTAGAGCTGTGCCATGGTTTGTGATGTAGAGTTTGTCAGCATTGTTTGTTACTGTACCGCTGATGTTCATTTCACCATTGTCATTCTGGATAACTGCGTTGCCGGTTTCGTTTTCGATAGCACCTGCGATGTTAGTACCGCCTTCTCCGGTGCTCCAGATTTTTAAGATACCGTTGCCGTCAATTTTACCGTTAACGTTGAGGGCATTACCTCTGCTGGTTACATTCAGTTTGCCGTTGTTGTTTGTAACTGTTCCGTTGATTGTCATATCGCCGGTCATATTTGTAAGGATTGCATTACCGTTATTAGTTATTGTGCCGTCGATTGTTAATCCGTTAGCTCCTGTATTTAACATTGACATTGAGCCTTGATTATTAATGTCAGCAGTTTCTTCAACTGTAATACCATCTTTGCTTGAGATAGTTAATTTGTTATCAGTACCTGTGTATTTTCCTTTAATTGTAAGATTTCCTTTGTTGTTTGTAATAGTTGTTGAACCTGTTGATTCAGTTGTACCATCAAGAACAAATCCTTCAGTACCGTTGTTTAACATCGATAATGTGCCGTTATTTTTGATGCTGCCTGATGCGTTTAACTGTGTTCCGTTGTTTTGAACTCTGAGGCTGCCTTCATTTTCAACATTTCCTGTCATATCAAGTGAGCCTTTGTCATTTTTGATTAAAGCATCGCCTTTGTTTGTAACTGTACCTGCAATTTCGGTACCTTCAGAACCTTTATTCCAGAGGTTTAATGTTTCACTGTTGTTGAGAACACCTGTTTCTGTAACAGTTAATTTAGTTCCCTGGTTGGTAATGCTTGTTTTAGCTGCAACATCATCATTAAGTTTTTCTGTATTTACAGTGCCGCTGATTTTTAATTCGCCGGCTTTGTTTGTAATTATTGCAGAGCCGTTGTTGTCTACAGTGCCGGCTATTGTTAAGCCCTTATCACCTTTGTTTAACATTGTAAGGCTGTTTGTGTTGCTAATAGTTCCATTTTTTGTAACTGTTAAGCCATTGTTTGCTGTAATTGCAGCTTTACCATTGTTAGCGATGATGCCGTTTACTTCAACTGCGCCTTTCTGGTTGTTAACAGTTAAGCTTGATGATGTTTGAGCATTTTCAAATGTGCCGTTTAAAGCTATATCGCCGTTACCGGTATTAACGATTTGGAATTCTCCGTTGTTTTTAACTGCTCCGTTTGTTTCAAGACCATATTTAGATGTAATTGTAGTTTTACCATTGTTTGTATATTCCGGAGCTTCTTTAGTATAAGTACCAAATTCAAGTTTTCCGTTCTGGTTAGAGATTAATACTTCACCGTCATTGTGGGTTTTTCCTGCAAACTGCATTCCGCCTTTACCGGTGTTGTAAATGATAACGTTGCCGCCTTTAGTGAAGTTTTCACCGCCGTTAACAAGTGTATTTGTTTCAGCAAATTTCATTGCGTTACCTTTATTTGTAAGTCTTAATTCATTTTCGCCATTGTAAATCTGGGCATCAATTGTCATATCGCCTTTATCGTTCTGGATTACAGCATTGCCGTTGTTAACGATTTGACCTTTAACATCAGTTCCGCCTTCACCTGTGCTCCAAACTTTTAGAGAGTCTGCGTTGCTGATTCTTGCGTCAGAAGTGATTTTTAAAGCTTCGCCTTTGTTTGTAAGGTTAACTTTACCTTTCTGGTTGTTAACATTACCTGAAACATAGAAGTTGCCTTTAGTGTTTGTAATAACTGTGTTGCCTTCAGCATTAACAAGTTCACCGTCAAAGGTTAAACCTTCATCACCTGTATTTTGGATACCTAGGTAACCTGTATTTGTTAATTCACTGCCGTCAGCAATTTTTAAAGAAGTGCCGTTGTTGATGAGGTTTAATGTATCAACGTTAGCGATGTCGCCGCTGATTTCCATTTTACCATTATAGTTTTGGATAACTGCTTTTGAATTATTTTCAACATTACCTGCAACTTTAATACCGTTGGCACCTTTATTCCATATTCTCATAGAACCATTGTTTTTGATATTTGAGTTTGTATCAAGGTTTAGACCTGTACCGTTGCTTATAACATCAATGTCAGCATTTTCAGCGTTTGCAATTGTTCCGTTAACTCTGAATTCGCCTTTATCGTTTTGGATTACAGCAGAACCGTTGTTAGCGATTGTGCCTGTAATATTTGTTCCGTTAGCACCTGTGTTCCAAACTTTTAAAGTATTATCGTTATTGATAGTACCGCTGATGTTTAAAGAACCGCTTTTATTTGTAATGTTTGTTTTGCCGTTTTTGCTTGCGATTGTACCTGCAATATTTGCGTTACCTTTGTTGTTAGTGATAACAATGTTTTTGTCTGTATTAATTGAACCGTCTAAAGTAAGACCTTTTGAGCCTGAGTTGAGGATTGACAGGTCACCTTTGTTTTCAATCTTACCGGTTGTAGTGAGGTGAAGATTTTCACCGTAGTTTGAAACTGTAACTTTGTTATCCCCTTTGATTTGTCCGCTGATTTCTAAAGCTCCGTTATTGTTAACGAGTAAAGTGTCACCTTTGTTTTCAACAGTACCTGCGATTTTTAAACCATCAGCACCTTTGTTGCCGATATTAACTTTGCCGTTTTCTGCAAAGTTTTTGATTGTACCGTTAATTTGGGTTCCGCCTTTATCAGAATATGAAGTGATAACAATTTTTCCGTCTTTTGCAGAAAGTGAGCTTGCACTTGATACTGAAGTATTTACCAGGTTGTTGAATAATACATCAGCCTGAGAATTTGTTTTAATTACATCATTATTTTTGATACCTGCAATAAGTCCTGCATTAGCACCGATAATTACATTTTTACCTGAAAGCTCAGCGCCTTCTCTTGTGATAACTTTACCGTTAATAGTTACATCGGCATTGTTTTGGTCTAATTTATAATAGCCGAGGGTTGGTGCTTCTTTGAATTTGTTATAATCATTCTGTGTAGGTGTTAAAACTGAAAGTGAACCAACATTGATTACACCTGAAGCGCCAACTACCAATCCTTTTGGAGAAATGAAAATTGCTTGTCCGTTGTAGAACTTGCCATCTCTCATTGAGTTAACAATACCGTTTATGTTTACCTGGTTATCAACTAAGTTTACGAATTTTGATACATTTTCTGCACCATATTTAAATATTAAGTTAGCTATGTCGCCTTCTGATAAGTTAAAGTTTTCATATTGTCTGAAACCTACACCATTATGCTGATCTGTAGGGTTGATATTGTAAATCCCATTGTTCCCTGTTACACCCGTAATGTCTGTAGCTTTTGCTTGAAGGGATTGTGTAGCTAATAAGCATACTGCTAAAAGCGATACAGCCAATCTGCCTTTGTTAATTCTGTTTTGTTTCATGATGTTATCTTTCCTCATAATTTTGCCCCATATCCTTATAAAACATTTAAACATAAAAATAATTGCTATAATATGAATGAATGTTACAAAAAATTAAGTAAAGTTTTCTATAAGGAGGGCATTATATTTTTAAGGCTCTCAGAGAGTTTGCTATTGCAAGGACTGCAACACCTACATCTGCAAAAACAGCGCCCCACATTGTTACAAGCCCAAATGCCCCGAGGATTAGGAACAAAACTTTTATCCCGATTGCGAAAGTAATATTTTCTTTTACTATAAACATTGTTTTCTGTGAAATTTTTATAGCCTCAGCTATTTTAGACGGTTTGTCATCCATAATAACAATGTCTGCTGCTTCGATTGCTGCGTCTGAACCCATTGCCCCCATTGCTATACCTGCATCAGCTCTGGTTAAAACAGGGGCATCATTTATTCCGTCACCTGCAAAGATTACACTATGATTTTTTGATTTATGTTGGATTATTTCTTCAAGTTTTTCTACTTTTTGGGCAGGCAAAAGTTGTGCGTAAATCCTGCCAATTCCTAACTCGTTCCCTGCGGCTTCGGCAGCAGCTCTATTGTCGCCTGTAAGCATAACAACTTGTTTCGCCAGTTTTTTTAACTGTTTTACAGCCAGTTTAGCATCTTCTTTTATTTCATCGGAAATTATTATGCAGCCTTTATATTTGCTGTTAACTGCTATATAAATGATTGTACCCGCGTTATTTTGACCCTCAAAAACTACTCCTGCATCTTTTAAAAATCTGCTGTTTCCTGCAAGTACTTCATCATCGCCGATAATTGCCTTAACCCCTTTTCCGGCAGTTTCTTTAACGTCTTTTATAACGGTTCGGTCTATTTCCTTTCCGTAAGCTTCTTTTATTGAAATTGCAACCGGATGATTTGAGTAAATTTCTGCGTAAGCACAGATTTTTAGTAATTCACTTTCTTCAAGCCCTTCCGGTTTTATTGCTGTTACCTTAAAGACTCCTTTTGTTAATGTTCCGGTTTTATCAAAAACAACTGTGTCCGGTCTTGACATAGTTTCTATAAAAGAACTTCCTTTTATTAAAATTCCTTTCTTTGAAGCTCCGCCAATTCCTGCAAAAAATCCTAAAGGAACTGATATTACAAGCGCACAAGGGCAGGAAATAACCAGAAATGTCAATGCTCTTGAAAGCCAATCGGTAAACAGCGCCCCTTTTATAATTAACGGTGGAATTATGGCAAGCAGCAATGCTGCAATTACTACGAACGGCGTATAATATCTTGCAAATTTTGTTATGAAATTTTCAGTTTTTGCCTTTTTTTCAGCCGCACTTTCAACCAGTTCAAGTATTTTGGCTGCGGTTGATTCTCCAAATTCTTTTTCTGTTCTGATTTTTAAAACTCCGTCAAGATTAATGCAGCCGCTGATTGCTGAACTTCCGGCATATACTTTACGAGGAACTGATTCGCCTGTCAGAGCGGATGTATCAAGAACAGCTTCCCCTTCAATTACGATTCCGTCAAGAGGTATTTTCTCGCCTGTCTTGACTGTTATAATGCTCCCTGGATGAACATCTGCCGGGGAAACTTTAACCAGGCTGCCATCTTTTTCTATGTTTGCGTAATCCGGTCTGATGTCCATAAGTTCAGTAATTGATTTTCGTGATTTATCCACTGCATAATCCTGAAACATTTCCCCGATTTGATATAATATCATTACCATAACTGCTTCCGGGTATTCTTTTATTGCTATTGCCCCTATTGTTGCAATTCCCATAAGGAAGTTTTCATCAAATACTTCACCCCTAAATATGTTTTTGACAGCTCTATACAGCACATCCCACCCGCAAATTGCGTAAGCTGTTAAAAATACTGCAAATCTGAAATTCTCCGGAGTTAAAAACCCTGCTATAAATATAATAAGAGCAAAGATTACCCTGATGAGAGTATTCCTGTTACCGGTATGATGATGTTCATGTCCGCAGTGAGTGCAGTTTCCGCTATGATTGTGATGATGTGAGTGAGCCATATAACTCCTTTCTGTTTAAAATAATTGAATAACTATTCAACTGTATATTAGTATTATAATTGAATAATTATTCAATTGTCAAGTCTAATAATAAAAATCTTTACAATATATTGACAATTGAACAACTATTAAACTATAATAAGGTTATGAGTGAAATTGTTACTAAATTAAAACCTTTACTTCCTGATACTACACTGTTATATGAATTATCAGATTTTTTCAAGATAATGGGCGATGGTACAAGAATACAACTTTTATGGGCTCTTGAGGAAAGTGAAATGTGTGTTAATGATTTAGCTTCACTTTTAAATATGACAAAATCTGCTGTGTCCCACCAGCTTAAGGTTTTACGGGTTGCTAAACTGGTTAAAGCCCAGAAGAAAGGCAAAAATGTTTATTATTCACTAAGTGATAACCATGTAAAGACTATTTTCCAGATGGCTCTTGAGCATATATGTGAATAATTATTCTGTATATTTTTTGTATTTGAATTTATCTTCCGGAGTAATCGGACGTATTACTTTGCAAGGATTTCCTGCGGCAATAACATTCGATGGAATATCTTTTGTGACAACGCTGCCGGCTCCGATAATGGAATTATCCCCTATGGTAACCCCGGGCATAACG
>OAZY01001092.1_pt1 | contig 11138 bp, 6 predicted proteins | sample 1494931 | NCBI WGS metagenome assembly OAZY01 (sample SAMEA2579921, study PRJEB22360) | human gut metagenome | biome: human gut; feature: human-associated habitat; material: faeces | place: Denmark | collected 2008/2010 | reverse complement strand
GGAGCGGTAGTTCAGTCGGTTAGAATACCTGCCTGTCACGCAGGGGGTCGCGGGTTCGAGTCCCGTCCGTTCCGCCAAATTCACTCATGAAAATGAGTTCAGAGAACCGCGAGATTTTTAATTTTGCGGTTTTTTTGCATTTAAATCCCGCTATTTCTCTGTTCAATGATTTTACTCTGGCGTAAGTGCGTGATTCTCGCTTGTTGTCTCATTTATTAAAATTCAATAATGATATCGAACCATTCAGCTTAAATATATTTTCTGAGAATGATTTTATATTGATTAAATGAATGTATATTTCATATTGATTTTGTTTGTTATTATTTAAGTGGGGTATATAATTAGAGTCCGTTATCAGTACTAAATATTCTAATCATCATGACAGGCGAGGGAGTGTCCGATTATGAATTCAAAAAAGGTTTGTTGCATATGTGTGTTATTCTCGCTGCTTGCAGGATGTGCCTCTGAATCTCCTATTGATGAAAAAAAGAAAAAAGCTCAAGTTACACAAAGTAATATTAATAAAAACACTCCCCCGCAACTGACAGACAAAGATTTATTCGGTAATGAAACCACTCTGGCTGTATCCGAGGAGGATATTCAAGCTGCGCTTGAAGGAGATGAGAAAATATTATACAGTTGCCACATTTTCTGGCATTCCTGACAGGCAAAAAACTTTAACCTGTAATAAAGACAAAAACAAAGATGAAAGCCTAGATATTGTAGATGCCGAAAATATGAACTGGATGCAGGCATTGCGTTTTGTTGCAGCAAAAGGCCATCAGAAAGCAATTATTGTTTTCCAGGATACGTTGCAGACAGGAAAATATGACTCTGGATTAAAATCAATAGTTTGGACAGATTATAAAAATCAAAAATTGACTGACACGATGTCACTGCGTTATTTGGTTCGATTCACGCTGGTGGATGTGGCTACAGGTGAGTGGGCTACCTGGTCGCCTGTGAATTATGAATCGAAACTGATTTTTCCGCAGATAGGGAATAAAAATTCTGACAGCCTTGATGTGGCAGAACAGCAGATTTCACAACTTAAGCAGAAAACGTACGCAGCAGTGGTTAAAGACCTGGTGAATCGATATCAGTAGTGAGGTTTTATACCAGACGTTTTAGTGGTACTTAGCAGGAAAGAGCATTTTTCTTTTCTGTTTTACACTATGGAACAAGTCTGCTAATTAATTTTACATATATTTTTTAGGAGTAGTAAAAATTTTCCTCAAGTTATTTGTTGTCCTCTCAACATATAAGCTGTAGTTCGAGTTTTCGGTTGAACTGTCAAAAATACATCACATACATCTATAAAACAGCAGGTACGGTTAATTAAGAATTTTTATTCGTGATTAACCGTACTTTGTCATTTTATCCTATAATGTTAAATTGCCTTTTTAAAATATAACAATAATGCAGATGAAAGACTCCCAGGTAACTTAGAAAATCCGTTCACTCCACAGACTGTACGCACTGGTTCCGGCGACGATGTGCTCCCAGTTGATGCTCTCATAGGTAAATGACACAGACTCTTCCGGCTGCCTTGGGCTGTCGTTAATGGTATGGGGAACGGTAAGGCCGATGTTTGAGATCCGGGCATTAGTCAGTTTCAGCTTGTAGTACGGCTCATTAATACCAAAACGGTTGGTGCGATAGAAGACAAAATCACAGGTCAGACATTCATTCTCCGAAATGGCCTTGCCCAGAAGGGGGGAGGATTTGTCCACCGGTTTCGTGATAGTCAGTTCCTGGTGATTGACGTTCTGTGCGCGACTCAGCCCATGGGACAGTGACATCACCATGATCTGATCCTGATGTGCAATCTGGGCCTTGTTACCGATGGACGGCATTGACGAGCATCCGGATGAAATCAGTCCCTGGAGTTCTCCGTTTAGTGTCAGATAGACGGGATTTGCCATTGTTATTCTCCTTAACCTCAATGAGTCGGATGGACAGGTTCGGTTCTGGTATCCGTTGCCATATCCTGTCCGGTATTTTTCAGCAGTAGCCAGCGGCTTAACAGCCCGTCCAGCCGTTCGTTGATCTCTTTTTCCAGCGCCTGTGTGTCCTGCTTCCGTGCGCGTGTCTCCTGGTACTGTGTCAGCAGGTACTCCAGCGGTGTTTCCTGATTCAGTAACCGTTCGGCCTGCCAGGTCACCGTCTTGATATACGAGAGGGTGAAACCCTGTTTCTCCGTCTCCTTTTTCATCATCAGATCCGCAAAGTCCCGCAAATTCTGCCGCGCCTGTTGCCAGCCCTTCATCTGCGGACTGGCTTGCGCCCGGTTTCTCAGCGTGTTGCTCCACATCCTGCTGGCTTCCTGCTGTTGCAGGCTTTCCGGCCAGAGGGTGTCTGCGGTGCGCATCATCTGCATTCCGGTTTCCAGCGGCTGTAGTGGCGGGGCATCCAGAAGCTGTTGCAGGTACTGTTCATATTCTTTCAGTACCGGGGAGGCCAACCAGGCGGTGGCGGCTCCCTGTGCGGTATCCCTGACTTGCGTAAGCTGCCGTTGTATCGGATACGCCTGCCACCACCAGAGTACTGCCGCGATAACGGCAGTACAGGCGGCACCGGCAACAAAACCTTTTACCGTGCTGCCCTGTCTAACGTTGTCGGCGTTATTTGCCACACCGCGCACCTCCACCCGCATTTCCGGCAGGTCGGGCAGGGGAGGCACGGCTTCCGCTGTGGTGGAAGCCGTGCTTTCCGGCGCATAGACCAGCGTCCGGACCGTGGTCTGTGCCGCCGTATCAGTACGGTTTCCGGGCTGCGGCTCAAACCGCTTGCGTGTGTTCTGCACAAAATAAAGCAGGTTTTCCACGCGCGGCTGGCGCTTCAGTTCCACCTGCTGGAGTTTGTCGCAAATAAGCTGTAAAGCCCGTTCCGTGCGGTAGAGCAACGGCAGATCATTTTCGGAAAAGGACACCTGCTGGCGCAGAATATTCCCGGTGCGGGTATTGAACCAGTCCAGCATCTCAGTCCGCGCCGGGCCACCCTGCGGCCAGAATTTATCCCATTCGTGGGTGATCATCGCAGCCAGCAGTTCCGAGCCTTCGCAGAACCCTGCCAGCCCCTGATTACGGGTACGCGCCAGCGTATAGTAGGTGGCGGTATGCAAATCCACCCCGTTGGCCTTAAAAATCGACAGCGCCAGCGATTCCACCAGTTTCCAGTTCAGCTCCGGCTGTGACGGGTGGTTAGCTTTGTTAATTTCTTCGCGGATGGCGCTGAACTCCGGCAGGGCGCGCGGATCGCTGCCGGTAACGATAGTTTGTGTCAGTGCGTAATTGCTCATCACTATCCCCTTAATACAACGTATCCGGTAAACGGAACAGGCTGAACAGACCGCCGGTGAACGGGTTATCTTCGGTATCCACATGCACCCGGTAAACCATTGCGCCGCCGTCCACGTTAAAGCGCACGTTAAAGGTGTCACTGGTCACATTGGTCAACTGGCCCGCGCCGAACAGGCGGAACTGCGCCCACGGTCCACTGAACGCGATACTGTGCGGTGCTCTGCCGCTGGTGCCAATCAGCGTCAGCTTGCTTTCATTGCCTTCACGCATGTTGTTCGGCCAGACCAGATGGGCGGTGTAGTTGCGTCCCTGGCTGTAGTCCACTAACTGGCCGTCCAGGTTAAGTACGCTGCGCCGCTTATTGCCGGAAAGCGATACGGTTTCCACGGCAAACTGTGCGCCCAGCCCGTTCTGCTGGCTGAAGAAGATGTCGCGGATTTTCTGCGCGGTATCCAGTTGCTGCCGGATATCTTCACGGATTAACACTCTGCCGTCGTCGCCAAAGGTCAGATCGTTTTCAAGGAACAGGCGCAGGTTGTTCTTGTAGAAATTGTCCAGAATGCCATCCGGTTTAAAGAAACGTTCAAACGAATCCAGTGAGGCATCCTGTGTGGCGCGCGGATTAAACGGATAGTTATCGGCAAGCTGCTCGTTGAAGGGTTTCACTACATTGTCGCGCCAGTCCACTTCCATGTAACGAACGGCTTCCACCATCACCACATGCCAGGCCTGATCCGCGAGCTTACCTACCCAGCGGTTAAGCGGTGCAGGGAGAGTTTTTGCCATCTGGCGGGTAGCGAAGATTGGATCGCTGCTGTTTTGATCCAGACGTAGCTGTACTGCTTTCAGCGCCGATTTCCCCGGCACTGGCGAGTTCTGGATCGCCAGCAGGTAACGGTGCAGCTCGGTCAGTTGCTGGTACACGGCCTGTAGCGTACTCGCCTTGTCCTTTTGCTCCTCCAGTGCGCTGTTTTCCGGTGCGAACTCATGCCCCAGCCGGGATAACAGGCGGTAATCCATCTCATTTATTGCCGCTTCCCTCGCCTTATCATCCAGTTTGCCGGAGAGCGTCAGCGCGTGGGTATTATCGCGCAGCGCCGTCAGCGCACGCTGGAATGGCTGATCGCCGCTGATAATCTGCTCCAGCGCGTCGGTCAGCGCCGACATGGCCTCATAGTCACGGACGTTGAGGTTATCCATTCCGGCACGCCAGGTGGCGGTATAGTCACTGATGTACTGTTCGGTGATATGGCGCTGGATCTCTTCACGGTCGGCCTCGCTGTAGGCGACGCTTTGCGTCAGGTTCAGTACCCACGAATCCAGCGCGGTCAGCTCAACGAGGCCCTCACGCTGTTTGACAAAATAGCTTTGCAGTCCATAGCGGGTGAGGAACTGCGGGATCACCAGTTTTTCATCATTACCGGCGACGAACACGTTGTCGAAGGTGGGACCAACCTGGTCGCGCAAATTCAAATCGGCGGGCAACACGCTTAATGCTTTGGTGCGCAGGGTCTGGTAGACACGCTGGTATATGGGCAGCTTGCTCAGTTCCTGCTGCGCATTAATGACCGGTTTATCATAGGGGGTCCAGCGGCTGACAGCATCGCTGTCACCGCTCTGGCGCTGCGCGTGCCAGTCGGTGTGCTCCAGCGCATAGTCCAGATGCGCCATCAGTTGCGCCTGAATATCGCGCTGGCCGTGAAATTCATTGCTCCAGCGCCGCGCCATGTACTGTTTTACCGCCTCGTTGTTGCGCCCACTTTTGTCTTCCATCATGCGCAGTACGCGCAGCACGGCGAGCTTTTCTTCGCTCTCTGGCGGGGCATTGTTTAGATCCCGGATCAGGCCGTTCATTAACGAGGGGAGATAACGCTGCTCAAGAAGCTGAATGTAGGTTTGCTCCACATACGGCCCTACGCGGACGCCCTGGTACAATCCCATATCCGCCAGAAAACCGCGATCGCGGTAATCGCCATAGGCCAGGGTGGCATCGCGTACCGGATTAAGCAACGACAGTTGCAGATTGCCGAATTCATCCGTTCCTTGCGGTGGTGGTACGTCCATAAAGGCTTTAGCCTGTGCCAGTACGTTAACGCCGGACTGCCAGTTCTGATTGTAATAATGGTGCCAGCTTCCGACCAGCAATGCCGCCAGCGCCGCGCCACAGGCGGAAAAGGCGGTCAGCCTGCGCCGGGAGCTGTTCAGCCAGACGCTGTTTTCACCCGCCAGGTTCGGCTCAGCCAGCAGGACTTCAGGGAAGAGGCGGCGAGTAAAATACGGCGTCGTCTCCACCAGAGGCCAGGTTGCCAGCGAGCTGTTACCCAGCCCGTACTGGCGGGCGGCGGACTGCGTGAAAATATCATCCACCTGGCCACGCTGTAGCGATGATGTGAGCCAGACGCCACGCAGCATTACATCCATGTTCTCACCGTCCAGCAATGCGGCGAGCAGTGCGGTGACGATTTCTCCTGTTCCCTGCATCTGACGGGAGAAGCTGAACACGGCGCTGCGGGGAGCAGCACCGGTTTGTGCGAGCATCAGATCCGACAGCGCCAGGTTCACCTGTTGTACCCACGTCTGCCAGAAAGCCCCCAGTTCGCTGCGCCAGTCGTCACTTTCATGGGCGCGGCGGGTAAACGTGACGCCGAGGATCGCATCGCGGTCTTTTTTATCCAGTGAATGGAACAGCGCGGCAAAGCCGGTCAGCAGATCCAGCCGTGTCAGCACCACGTAAACGGGCAGACGGCAGTGCAGACTCTGGCGGATCTCCTGAAGTTGCTGGCGCAAATTTTGTACCAGTGTCTCACGGCGGGATTTATCCGCCGTCAGCAGATCGGGAAGATCGAGCGTCAGGATCAGGCCGTTGAGCGGCTGGCGCGCGCGCGTTTGCATCAGCCAGCCCAGCCAGTGTTCGCGCAGGCGGCGGTGGAGCAGATCATCCCCGCCGGGCGAGGTCAGTACGCCGTCAACATCGAAAATCACCGCTTGGTTGCCCACTCGCGGTGTGATCAGCGGATGGTATTCCGTACCCCGGATGCTTTCCGGCGTGTAAATAATGTCAGATGGAAAGCCCTCGCGCAGCAGAGCGCTTTTACCGCTACCCGCAGGACCAATGACCATATACCACGGCAACTGCCACAGATAACGGCGGTTATCCAGATGGCGGCGCAGGCGCAGCAGCCAGTGATCCAGATATTGCTGCTGGCGGTGGAGTTCCACGGTCAACGGATCTTTTTCTTCCTCCCGCTGCTGTTTCTGCTGTTTTTCCAGCTTTTGCAGACGCTTCATTACCCGCCAGGTGAGCCAGATCAGAGCGATAAGCCCCCAGACGGCGGTCGCCAGCCAGCGGTTTGTTAGAGGAGCCAGCCAGTGCTGCTCATAGAGCGTCCATTTCGGACCTTGCCACCAGATCCACACCAGCAGAAAAATCCATGCCAGCGCCAGCAGCCAGGCGGCGGATACCCTGAATCGCGGCATCGCTGGCCTGAGAGCAGATCTCAGCGTGCTGAACAGTCGGGATGTCGGAAATCTGAACACGGTAACTCCTTGTTATCTTTTACTGTTCTGCCGTGAATTTTTGTTCCAGTGCTTCCAGCAGGGACGGTTCCCATTCGGACAGCATCATGTGTAATCCTGTTCTGAAGAGTATCCGGTACTGCTGTTGTGCAAGCTGAACCATACCGGCCTCTTCCAGTAACTGCGCGCCGAAAAACTGGCGGTGAAACTGGTGGCGGGGATCACCTTCGGGCAGGTTTTCCAGGTACCGCAGCGCGGCTTCCAGCCCGTTTTCATCGAAGCACGCCCTGGCCGCCTGTAATTCTTCATCGGTCTGTACAACCGGGGCGGTCTGGTTGACTGAGCCGGATGATGCCAGCCACTGTTTCGTCTGTTCGGACACAAACGGAGTGCGGTCGTTAAACAACAGGTTGATCAGTGCGGGCAGGCGGGCCAGAAAACCGGTAACTTCATCACGGATAGCATCCGCCACCTGTTTATAACCGAGGCGCAGCGCGGTCTGTGCTGAGAGGTAATGACCGTCCAGCCAGTACGGGGCCAGCAGCAGGCTTTTTTCCACCTGCTGCCACAGCGCCATGTCGGCATTGTTCAGCCGCGCCAGGTAATCATCCATCATATCGACAGGGAAGGCTGCCAGTGGGGTCCGGCCATCGCTTTCTGCCTGCGGGGTACTGGTGATGGTCTGCCACAGAGCATGGCGGCGCAGTCGGTAACCCTGCGGTGACTCCGGCTGGCGCTCACAGAGAATGGCGGCCACCTTCAGCAGGGTGTCGCGCCATGCTTTATCGTCGTGGCTGTCAACAGTGACCTGCGGGATTGGAGTGGCTGCAACAGGAGGCTGAGCGGCAACCGTGTGCGGTGACATATCCGGTACAGATCCGGCTGTGGCCTGCGGCGCAATGGCGGCGGTTCGTGCAGATGATGGCATTTCAGGCGCTACATCACGAAACGCGCGCTGAAACAGGGCAAATAAATCGTCTGTCGCCTTAGCCAGCTCAGGAGCGTTGTGCGCCTGCCAGCACTGTGCCAGTTTTGCCAGCTCTCCCAGCAAAGCATCGCGCTGTATTGTCGCAGCATTCCCGGCAAAGTCCTGAACGGCAGACTCAAAGCGTTTTATCACCTGGGCGGCAAAGCGTTTTTTGTGGGCCATGTTCTGCGGTGCGGCGCATGTCCAGTAGTGTTCTGTATATTGTGCCAGCATCCTGGAGGCCAGCAGAATATCACCGGCATGTTGCAGGGTACGCAGCAGGTGGGCCAGCAGGCGAAAATCTTTGGTTTCTGAGGCCAGAAGCATCAGGCCCCGGCGCTGAAGTTCCGGGATATCAAGCTGGCTGTGCGCCAGTGAACCGAGCTTGACGATTTCGCTGTCGACAAACTCCCAGTCTGCATTGCCATCATCAAGCGCGGCGGACAGCTTATCTTCCGGCAGGTTTTCCAGCAGGTGTGCAAGCCATACATCGGGATTACGTAAGTCCATTGCCATATTCTTATTCTCCCGCCCAGTGGCAGGCGTCGCGTAGCGGCGCAATAACCCGTGCCAGCCCGTCAATGTTAAAGGTCAGCTTTCCGGCGGCGTTGTCTGTGCCGGTATCCACCGTCAGCGTTTTTGCGCCGAACAGTTGCTTAATTTCATCGATACCGGATAACCCCCGGCTGGACTCCAGCAGGGTGCCGTTCTCGCGCACAAACCAGTGGCTGCGTAATGCCCGGCTGTCGGCATTCAGGGTGACGGCGATATCATGGACATCCAGAGGGTGCATCAGCGCCACCTGCATCCGGGTGATATTGTCCACGCAACTGAACATCAGCACCGGGCGCGGCGGAACATGGCCGATAGCCGGGGTGGTTATCACTACCGTCGGGCGTTCACCCGGCACCTGCGTCACCAGCAGCCCTGTGGTATTGCCCTGGCGGCGTTTTTCCTGCTCTGTGGCGCGGGTCCAGGCTTCGCCCTGGTAACGGGCTTTCACCAGTGCAGCCCCACCAAAGGCTGGCTGCTCTGGCGAAAGAATGCGGTCATAACAGTCAAGCCGCTCCAGCGCCGCAGGCTCCCGCCGACAGGACCGCATGGACTGTAACGTGGCTGCCGCATCCGAAGGTGTCGCTGTTGCAGCGGCTAACGCCCCACCCGGCCATTTCGGCGTTTTGAACCGGCCATTGACGATGTTTCTGCGGGCGCGGCACTGGCGGGTAAGCCCGCCATCAGGCCCGCGATAAACCATCCTGTCTGCAGGAAAACGCGCAACCTGCTCATAAAACCGTTTCATCCTCTGTGACGGACTCGTCGTTCAGAACATCTTCCACGTCTGCTGTGAATGCACCGTCTGCCACCGACAGGCGAATCCGGGCAATCGCCGTGTTAGCCGCCATTTTCTGCAACAGCAGCAGCGAGAGCGGCGGCAGCATGTCGCCGTCAATGACCGATTCGAGCATCCTCGCGCCGTTTTCCGCGCGGGTGACGCGGCTCATGATTTCGTCCGTCACTTCCGGTTCAATAATCACGTCCGCACCAAAGCGGCTGCGCAGCACGTTATCCAGGCGGGCCAGTTTCCCGGCAATAATGGTAGCGAGCGTCGCTTTCGACAGCGGCAGGTATGGCACCACTTCCATACGCGCCAGCAGGGCGGGTTTAAAGAAGTCTGCCAGCACCGGATACAGGGCTTCCTGCATGGTTTCCGGGTCATCGGCGTGTTCGACAATCACCTGATAGCCGAGGTTGGAGGTGAGGAAGAAGACGATGTTTTTACAGTCAATCAGGCGGCCCTCGCCGTCCGCCATCTCGCCCTTGTCAAACGCCTGGTAGAACAGGTTGAGCACATCCGGGTGCGCTTTTTCCACTTCATCGAGAAGTACCACCGAGTAGGGTTTCTGGCGGATGGCCTCAGTCAGCACGCCGCCTTCGCCATAGCCGACATAGCCCGGAGGGGAACCAATCAGCCGCGAGACGGTGTGCTTCTCCTGGAACTCGGACATATTGATGGTGGTCAGGTACTGGCGACCGCCGTAGAGCAGCTCTGCCAGTTGCAGGACGGTTTCGGTTTTACCCACGCCACTGGGACCAGCCAGCAGAAACGCGCCAAGCGGGCGTCCCGGACGGCGCAGGTCGGCGCGTGCGGTCAGCAGGTGTTTATGCAGGCTGGCAATCGCCAGGTCCTGGCCTTTGATGGTGTCACCAAGCCACTTCGGCAGGTCGGTGATGACCGACATTTCATTCTGCGACAGGCGGTTAAGCGGAACACCAGTCCATTCGGCAATTACCGCCGCAATCTGTTTTTTATCGACATGCGGAGAGACCAGCAACCGATCGTTATGCAGGGCGTCCAGTTCGGCAGTAAGCTGTGCCAGCCGCTGTACCGGGGAAACTGTTTCAGCGGTCTCTTCCGGCTGTACGCTGCCAGCTTCATCAGCCGGTATGGCACCAGTATTATCCTGTTCTGACTCTGGCGGCGTATCCACTACGGCATCTGTGTCCTCTGCAACGCCCAGTAACTGCTGGCGTAGCGTAATAATCTCCTGTACCAGCGCCTGTTGCTGGTGCCAGGCGGCTTCCAGTTCATCCAGCGCCGTCAGTGTTTCATCGTACTGCACCAGCACTTCCGTCATCCGGGCGGTATCGGTACGCAGCCCGATACGCCTTTCGCGCTCAAGCTGGCGGATTTCCGTCTCCTGCTGCTGGCTTAACGTGGCCAGCGCCGAAATCTGTTTCGGCGGCGAAGAAAGGTTGATTGCCACGCGGGCGCAGGCGGTGTCCAGCACATCAATCGCTTTGTCCGGCAACTGACGTCCGGAGAGATAACGCTCGCTCAGTGTTGCTGCGGCTTGTAAGGCCTCATCGTCAATCAGCACACCGTGAGACTGTTCATAGACCGCCGACAGGCCACGCAGAATAATCGTCGCTTCGGCAGCGTTAGGTTCGCTGACCTTAACTAACTGGAAGCGGCGCGATAAGGCAGCGTCTTTTTCGAAGTATTTTTTGTATTCGCTCCAGGTTGTGGCGGCGATGGTTTTCAGTTCGCCACGCGCCAGCGCCGGTTTGAGCAGGTTGGAGATATCCAGCCCGCCCTGCTGGTTGCCCGCGCCAATCAGGGTATGCGCTTCGTCGATAAACAGAATGATCGGCACCGGGGAGGAAATGACCTCCGCCATCAGCCCTTTGAAACGTTTTTCGAATTCGCCCTTCACCGACGCTCCGGCCTGCAATGCGCCCAGGTCAAGGGTCATGATATCGGTGTTTTTCAGCTTGTCCGGCACCTGGCCTGCCACGATGCGCAGCGCCAGCCCTTCAATCAGTGCGCTTTTGCCCACGCCCGCTTCGCCCAC
>OAZY01001086.1_pt1 | contig 11206 bp, 11 predicted proteins | sample 1494931 | NCBI WGS metagenome assembly OAZY01 (sample SAMEA2579921, study PRJEB22360) | human gut metagenome | biome: human gut; feature: human-associated habitat; material: faeces | place: Denmark | collected 2008/2010 | reverse complement strand
CTGCTGGCCGCGGGTTCACCGGTATCGCCAGCCCTGGCGCGGCGGTCGCCAGCTGCAGCAGGCCATGCAGCGAGCCGGCCTGCGCTTCGCTATAGCCCATACTCTGTAGAATCGACGGCAGCCAGCCGATAATCACGTAATAGACCAGCGAGTTGATGCCGAGGAACAGCGTCACCTGCCAGGCCAGCGCCGACCGCCAGATCCCCCGATTATGCATGGCGCCTGAGCCGGTCAATGGCGCCTCCGCCCGGTGCCGGGACTGTGGTAGCCAGCTGAGGATCGCCAGCAGCGGGAAGACCATCAGCAGCAACAGCGCGCCGCGCCAGCCGAATCCGGCCATTGCCACGGGAACCACCAGCGCCGAGCCGAGCGCCGCCGCGCCGCCCATCGTCAGGGAATAGGCGCCGGTCATCCGCGCGACATGCTGCGAGAAATCGCGTTTAATCAGCCCGGGCAGCAGCACGTTACCCAGCGCAATACCGCAGCCGATCACCGCCGTGCCGATAAACAGCAGTGCAGCGGAGGGCAGGGAGCGCAGGGCAATGCCGGCGCAGATCAGCAGCATCGCCAGCAGCAGGCTGCGTTCCATGCCGAACCGGCGGGCAACTCCTGCCGCCAGCGGCGAGACAAGGCCAAAGGCCAGCAGCGGCAGGGTGGTGAGTAGCCCGGTCTGCGCGGTGGTCAGGCCATAGTCGCTACGAATCGCGTCCAGCAGCGGCGCCGCGCCGGTAAAGACCACGCGCAGGGTAGTGGCGATGAGCAAGATACCGGCAATCAGCAGCGCGGGGCGGCGGCCGGTAGAGGAGATCACAGAAGACATATCATTCTCAAGGTAACTAACGAGGGGGTTACGATAGCGACTTTGTCCTCTGTTTAAATCAAGCTAAAATGACAGATTATCGCTAATATCGGACAACATGATGATCGGACTGGGTCTGGATGGTTATGAACCGGACAGTGGCCACGAATCGGCCATTGCCTTTCGTATTCAGGTGGTGGAGGCGGAGCAGTATATTCCGGCGCATTCTCACCGTAAGGGGCAGCTGATCCTCGCCCTGCACGGCGCCTTGACCTGCGAGGTGGAGAACGCGATGTGGATGGTGCCGCCGCAGTATGCGGTGTGGGTCCCGGGACAGCTTTCCCACAGTAACCGCGCCACCCCCGGCGCCCAGGTGTGTTTCCTGTTCATCGAACCGGGCGCCGCGCCGATGCCGGACCGCTGCTGTACGCTAAAGATTTCTCCGCTGGTGCGGGAGCTGATCCTCACCCTGGCGGAACGCGGCGGGGAGTTGCTGGCCGCCCCTGCCACGGCCCGGCTGGTGCAGGTTCTGTTTGATGAGCTGGCAGCCGCAGGAGCACCTGCAGCTGCCGGTATCAAACCACCCGAAAATTCGTCAGATGGTGACGATGATGGCCGAGGATCCGGCGCGCTGGCAGACCCTGAGCCAGTGGGCGGCGGTGTTTGCGATGAGCGAGCGCAATCTGGCCCGCCTGGTAGTGCGCGAAACGGGGCTGAGCTTTCGCCGCTGGCGCCATCAGCTGCAGCTGATCCTCGCGCTACAGCTGCTGATCCGCGGGCAGACGGTGCAGCAAACGGCTCAGGCGCTGGGCTACGATTCCACCACCGCCTTCATCACCATGTTTAAAAAAGGGCTCGGACAGACGCCGGGCCGCTATCACGGCAGCCTGGCTACGACTTCCCAATAAACAATGAGATGATCCCGGCGGCAATCAGCGGTCCGACCGGGACGCCGCGAAACAGGGCGACGCCGAGTACCGTGCCGACCAGCAGCCCGGCCACCAGATGCGGCTGGGAGCCCATCAGGGAGACACCGCGCCCGCCGAGCCACGAAACAAACACCCCGACCGCAATCGCCAGCAGTGATTTCCAGTTCATAAAGGAGTGGATCAGCGTCGAGGGCGGCAGCGTACCGCTGGCGATAGGCGCCATCACGCCGATGGTTAAAATAATGATCCCGACGGTCAGCCCCTGTTTCTCAATCCAGGGAAAGAAGGTGTTCAGCGGTGTAACGCGCACGATAATCAGCACGAGGATAGAGATCGCTACGGTGGTGTTATGGCTGATAAAGCCGAGCGCCGCCAGACCCAGCAGGATCAACAGGGTGGTATCAAACATGTACAGAGGTCCTTGCCAAAAAAAGAAAGCCAAAAAATATCCCGCTTACTCTACGCATCGTGGCGTGAATAAACAGGATTTTTACGCCATGCGGCGAAAATCAGGGCGGATGCCCGGTTAGCTAAGGCGGCGAAAGGTCGCGATCTCCGGTCGGGCGATATGTAAATAATCCTCGGTATCGAGAATGATCGACCGATCCAGGCGTCCAGCGTTAAAGGCGATTTGTGGAAAGCGCTCAAACAGCAGCGGGTCGGCCACCAGCCGCAGCGCCGGATGGAAGCTGAAGGGGGGAATGGCGCCGAACACGCAGGCGGTGAGGGCATCCACTTCCGCCGGACTGGCCAGCGAGGCTTTGCTGCCGCCGATATGCCGGGCCAGGCTGGCGAGATCGGCCTGCTGATCGGCGGCGAGGATCGCCAGCACATGCTGGTTGACGCCGTTTCCTTTTACTTTACAGACTAGCGCTTTTGCGCCCTGGCCAAGCGCGGTGCCGCGGATCGCCGAGACGGCTTCGCACTGGCCGACCGCGTCGTGCGCCATAACCCGGTAGCGCGCCTGGTGTTCGTCGAGCAGCGCGCACAGGCGCTGGTGGATATTACCTTCTACTGCTTCAAACATAGCGTCCTCCTGACATCATCAAGCCGCCAGCTTAGCGCTGTTACGCCAGCCTGCCAACGGTGGGCCGGGAAATTCACCATTCGCTCATTATTGCTTCACAGTGCTGTGGTGCAATCTCGCAGGCGCAGCAGATGAGTTTTGTAAATAAAAAAAAGAATGATTTTCATTTTCAATCGAACTTTTTTTATTTCGCTCAGTCTCTATCGGACGACACAGAATATTAATAATTGCCGTAATGAGGTTAGGATGATGCACGATGCAACCATGCAGGGTTCCCCACGCAAGAAGTTTAATAAAATAAGGGAGCTCAACAGACGGCGGAATTACTTTACTAAGAAAGTACGTAATGCCCTGCGGGTGGGAGTGGCGAAAGCGCTCTGGGACCGTCGACGCCGTCAGCCGGTGGATTTATCGTCCGCGAAAACTGTCTTACTCATGCGTAATGAGGGGGCGGTCGGCGATGTGGTGGTGGATTCCGCGCTGGTAAAATGCCTGCATCAGTCAGGTTATATCGTTGATTTTCTACTGACGACCTCTAACAGCCAGGTGATGCGCTATAACCCGCGGATCCGCCATATTTATGAGGCTGAGCCGGTCAATTCCGCTGATTTTTTGCGTAAATTTAACCATAACGTACCCCGCGACGTCATTAATGAACTGGCTAATAATAAGTACGATATTATTATTGACCCTTCGCTGTTCGATATTCCCGTGCATCGCCTGCGGCTTTTTCGACAAATAAAAGCCAAATCAGTACTCGGGTTTAATAAATGGCCATCGATTAAACATTACTCTCACTCTTTTGATTTTGACTGCCAGCGCTGGCACGTAACGAAGACGTTCGCGTTGATCGCCGACTATCTCCAACTGGACACCCGCGCTCTGGACACTTACGACCTGGCGGTGCCCGGGCCGATTATGCAGGAGGTGGCGCAGTATCTGGCGTCGCTGAGCGGAAAAGCGGTAGTGATTAATATTTTTGCCGGCCATGCCGACCGGAGTCTCTCCCAGACGCAGCTGGCCGAACTGCTCGACAAGCTGCGGGCTCGCCATCCGGGGCTGGCGGTTATTCTGCTCGATCACCGGCGTGAGATCCGCATCTCGCTGCCGCCGGAGGTGGTGATTAATCCGTTTAACACGCTGCACCATGCGATGGCGCTGATTGCCCAGGCGGAGCTGATTATCTCTCCGGACACCTCGGTGGTGCATATGGCGGCGGCGTGGAACAAACCGCTGATCGCGGTCTATAAGGACGTTCTGCTCAATAACCGGCTGTGGGCCCCGGGCTATGACAACGCCAGGCAGATCATTGTTAAATGCGGGAAGGTCCATCAGCATCGCGAGCTGGTGGATAGAATTATAGCGGCGCTACCGGAGACGCTGTGAGGGCGATGAGGGGAGGCTGGTAGGGCTCACCTGCTGGCCGTATGCAAGAGCCAGCAGGTGAGCGAAGGTTGCATTGCCAGTCTGCAACCGCCGCTATTGTACTGTTGCCCGCTGCTCTGACACATCCGGGAAAGCTCTTAAAGAGATGGCTACCGCCAACGATGGGCGGCATCACTCTTCAGTGAGCCACATATCCGCTTCTTCAAACATCTCCTGCACCGTACGGCTGATCAGTTCTTTTTCATGCTTGCTGGCGTCGGTGTTGATCGCCGGTAGCGTCATCATCGGCTTCACCCGCACTTCCGCTTCCGGGAAAATGCGCTGCATGCGTTTGGTCAGTTCGTTAAGAATGGTCTCTCTGGCACCCGGCAGCCCGGCAAAATTGCGCTTGTCATAAATCAGTTCCACAAACATCTTCTGTCCTCTGTATGCTGATCGCGGGCGATAGTTTTACTGTGTTAATGTACAGTGTCAAGCGAATGCCGCGGTGCTGCTCATCCGCAACCTCGTGCGGTAGACGGACTGCGCGCAAAAGCAGCACCTCGTCCGCCGGCGGTCAGGCAGGCCTCACTGACGAGCGGAGGGGATTTCCGCGCTGCAAAGGCGTTATCGCTGATTACGTAGGCCTGGTAAACGCAGTGACCTTCACCCGAAGCGATGTCATTAACTGCGTACATTCATTTCGCGACGGGCAGGTCTGAATATCGGGTGGTGTAAGCCGGGGAAAGCATTTCACGCTTCATCGCCCAGGACTTTTCGATCCCCTGACCGGCAAACCAGACCTTTCCTTTCCCGGATTGATTTAATTGGTCGATAACGTCCATTAACGCAGCACTATTTTTGCGCGGCGCGTTATCGTCAAATAAGTTTAGCTGAGCTATGCCATTACTGAAGAAATCAGCAAGCATAACACCGGCTTTCATATATCGATAACCATCAATCCAAATTCTCTGCAGGCAGTTTGTGGCACAATTTATAATGTCACGGGTATCATTAGACGGCGTTAATAGCTTCATTGACGCTTGGTTGCCATAATATGTTTCATTAACGGCGTGCGGACTCGTCCGGACAAATACGCTAACGAAGCGGCAAAATTGATGCTCACTGCGTAATTTTTCTGCTGCTCGCTCAGCATAGGCGCAAATGGCTTGATGCATATCTGAATACTGCGTTACCCGGTTGCCAAAAGAGCGACTACAAATAATCTGTTGTTTTGTTGGGGAAAATTCTTGTAGCTCAAAACATGGCTCACCACGCAGTTCGCGAACGGTCCTTTCCAGCACCACATTGAAGTGCTTTTTTATGACCCATAATGAGCTTTCTGCCAGATCCAGAGCGGTATTAATACCCATTAAATTAAGTTTTTTACTCATTTTTCGCCCAACGCCCCAGACCTCTTCAACAGGGACAAGGGCGAGTAGCCTGCGTTGGCGCACAATATTGGATAAGTCGACAACGCCGCCAGTGCCGCGCCATGTCTTGGCGGCATGGTTAGCGAGCTTGGCTAATGTCTTGGTTTGCGCAATACCTACGCCCACCGTTAAGCCAGTATTTTTCAATACGTGAGTTCTTATTTCATGGCCGAAGGTGGATAAGGGGACGCAATTCATTACTCCGGATAAATTAATAAAGGCTTCATCGATGGAGTAGATTTCTATTGATGGAGACATTGCCGTGAGCGTTTGCATAACACGGTCACTGAGGTCGGCATAAAGCGCATAGTTAGAACTGAAAAAATGAACACTGGAATAATAAGGGTTATTTTTTATTTTAAAGAAAGGTTCGCCATTTTTTATACCGAGGGATTTTGCTTCGGCAGAGCGAGAAATAATGCAGCCATCGTTATTGGACACGACCACAATAGGCTTCCCCTTTAAATCAGGGCGAAAAACCGTTTCACAAGAAGTATAGAAATTATTGACATCGACGAGGGCAAACATAATTATTTATGCGCTTTAATGCTAAAAATGACCACGCCAAATATTTCTAACTCTTCGGCATTATGAAACGAAATGGAAGCGTAATCGCGATTGTGCGGCACTAGCTGTAAAAAAGGATGAGTGCGAAGTTCTTTCACGGTGAATTCACCTGCGATAGCCGCAATGACGATATCACCATGTACGGCAGACAGTGAGCGGTCAACCACTAAAAGGTCTCCATCACTGATGCCGGCATCACGCATAGACTCTCCGCTGACTTTGATGAAGTAGGTAGCACTCGGATGTTTTATCAATAATTTATTGAGATCCAGCCTGTCCTCAACATAATCCTGAGCGGGGCTGGGAAATCCGCAGGGCACCCTCTCGGAGAAGAGGGGGAGCATGAGTGGGGGCGAAATCTCAGTTGGCCGAGTAAACTGCATGGTATCGATCCTCGAATACTGTTTTTATATACAGTATTATTGAATGTGCTGATGGATCAAGGCGCACGTGACGTTGTTTTTATAACTGCATGAATATAATGATGATTTATGTAAAACATGCCATGTGGTGTTGTTGCTGAACTGCCATCGCTGTGTAGCGCGACCAGTACGCCCAGGTTGATGTTTGCCCGGTAAGACGACCGCTGTATTACATGGAGCATGATCGACTCTTTTTTCACCCTCTCTTCGGTATTTAATGTTATTGAGAAGGCAATAAGATATGAGAATATCTCATTAAAAGATATTTATAAAATATTGTCGCCTTTACCTTACAGAATAAATAAATATTATTTATTTTAACTAAAACGGCTTGACAAATTTGATGTTGAGGATAAATTTGAGCAATCGCTCTAATTTATTGTCATCATCTGCGGGATCCAAAAGTGATACGCTGTGATTAACCATGACACTACATAACCAGGGGATCTACTGACATGAAAATTTTTTTCCAGGGCACCAGACTTAAAAAAGCAAAAATACTAACGGTTGCCTTTTCTTTCGCCTTTTTCACCGCATCGGTGCTGGCAAAGCCCTCGCAATCAGAGAGTTATAATGTCGCCGTTTATCGCGGGGAGGCCGGGTGCCCAGGCTGTTCTGAAATGGTGGTAAAATCGCTGGTCGCGACAGGCCTGCCTCTGCACATCTCTTATGTTGGCGAAAAAGAAAAGCTGAAATTAAATGCGCAAACACTGAAAAAATTCGATCTCTATATTCAACCTGGCGGCGGTCAGGATATACCCGGCTCTTATCAAGCCCTGGGTGATGAAGGGGCAGAGGCTATCCGCAATTTTGTGAAAAGTGGCAAATCCTTTCTTGGTCTTTGTATGGGAGCCTATCTTGCCGACAAAGACTGGATAGGGCTTATTGATGCGCCTTTAGAATCAGAGGTGGGGAGACCCGGTTCGCAGGCCGTTGATGAAGGCGATTATACCCTGCAACTGACATGAAATAATAAACAAGAGCCTTTTTACTACCAGGATGGGCCTTATCTCAACAGTAGTATCTCAAGTACTGGATTCCAGCCGATCGCTTACTACAAGAATGGAGATATCGCCATTGGTAAGTACCGGTATGGTAAGGGAAACATCATCCTGTCAGGTCCGCATCCTGAAGCCGATGAGACCTGGATAGACAGCGCTGCGCCAGGGAATACGACGGCAGAAAGTAAAATGCAGCGTATTTTAAGTTATCTCAATATAAAAAAGGGTTAACTGATACGCTACCTTGCTTCACCCACTCAGAAATCTTTTTTAAGTATTTTAAAGGCAAGCTCAGATATTTCATTAAGAAAAATGCTGCGTCTGTCTTCTGAATAATCGAGGATCAGCAAGCTGGAATACCCATCAATTAATGTGTTTATTTGTCTGGCTGAGGTAGCGGCGTTTTCCGCAAGGAACTCGCCTTCCTGCATCCCTACGCTAATGATGCCTTCAAGAATAGTGATCCATTGCAGGGAGTGATCGTGCACTAATTTAGCATAATCCGCATCGCGTGCTGCCATTGGCCATAGTTCAAGGTAGAGCAGCCAGTGTGCCGAAGGTGCATCGGGTAACAGCGTTCTGATATAGAGGTTTACTCTTTCACTAGCGCTCATTTTTTCTGACGCGTTTAAAAACGCATGACATTCTTGTATGTCATTTTCAAACATATACTGAATAGTGGATTTCTTGAGCGTTTCCCAGTCTCGATAATAGTGATAGATATGACTTCTGGAAATATTCATTTTCTGCGTCAAATCACGGGTTGAGACATTGCTAAACCCTTTTTCTCTGAACAGTTGTAGCGCAGCTATTTTTATCAACTCAGAAAAATTGGCCGTTTTCAATATTTCAACCTTAATCACTATCCATTAAAGCGCGAACTATATCATAATTTCTGAAACCTTGCACGTGTTCAACATTCGGGGATAGCTGTTAGCATTGTGTTTTTTATAGCATTAACAAAATAACGAAAATCTATTTTGTGGGTCTGGTATAAATTCAGCTGCAGGGAGGTTGCTTTATTATTAGCTATGCGCAGGATGCTATTCCTGCCGCGTGCGGTGGTGGCCGCAACGGTGGAGTGGAAAACCGGGAAAGAGAACGTCGCTATTACCCGGTGAGCTATCATGATGACAACGTGCTTATCGGCAAGGTAGGCGATAAGCACGGCATTTTTCAGACCGAGCGTGGTTTGCCGCCGCGTGGGTAGCCGCTGCGCCACCACACGCTTTTAACGCAATTGCGCGCAGGCGCCCGCTATCCGCTGGCAGGCTTGGGTTAGCAGGCCATCTTCTATCGCATACGCAATACGCAAATACCCCGGCATTCCAAACGCGGAGCCGTGTAAAACGGCCACCTGGGTTTGTTCTAATAGCCAGTTCGCCAGCGCGCTGTCGTTGCGAAGGATTTCGCCGCCAGGGGTCATCCGGCCCATGAGCGCCTGGCAGTTAGCAAACACATAGAATGCCCCCTGGGGAGCGGTGGCGCTCAGGCCATCGGTGGCGGCAATCATTCCCAGTACCTGCTGGCGGCGTTTATCTAACACGTTGAGCCAGCCGTCGAAGAAATTGGCTGAGTGGTTAAGCGCTGCGACCGCCGCAGCCTGCGAAATACTGCTGGGGTTGGAGGTGCTTTGTGATTGCAGGATCTGCATGGCGGCAATCAGCCATTGCGGCCCTCCCGCATAGCCCAGACGCCAGCCGGTCATGGCGTGGCTTTTGGACACACCGTTTACCGTCAGGGTACGTGAAACCATCTGCGGGGCGGCCTGGGCAAAAGTGGTAAAAGGGGTATTGTCATAGCGCAGCGGCTCGTAAATATCGTCGGCCATCACCAGCACCTGTGGGTAATCCGCCAGCACCGCAGCCAGGGCACGCAGTTCCTGCTCGCTGTAAATCGCCCCCGTCGGGTTGCCCGGCGAGTTGAGGATCAGCCAGCGCGTTGATGGGGTGAGGGCGGCGGCCAGTTGTTGTGGCGTCAGCTTCCAGCCGTTTTGTTCATCACAGGGCACAATCACCGGTTCGCCATCGGCCAGAGAGACCATATCCGGATACGAGACCCAGTAGGGGGCGGGAATGATGACCTGCTGCCCGGCGTCGAGGGTGGCCAGAAAAGCATTGAAAATAAGCTGCTTGGCGCCACTGCCTGCGATGATCTCTTGCGGACGGTAATGCAACTGATTGTCGCGAGCGAACTTGGCGGCAATGGCCTCCTTTAACGCGGCGGTGCCGGAAACGGCGGTATACTTAGTCTGATGATGCACGATCGCTTCAATGCCCGCATAGCTGATATGGGCCGGGGTAGCAAAATCCAGTTCTCCTTCGCCCAGGTTGATAACCGGCTTGCCTGCGGCTTCCAGTGCCCGTACCTGGTCAGAAATGACCGCTGTCGGTGAAGGGCGTACAGATTGCATACGACGGGCGATTTGACTGTTATTCATAAATCCTCTTTTGTATCTAATGATTCAATTAATACAATTATGTCCCCAACCTCAGCAGGAAACTCGCCGTGTCACCGATCTTTATTCTCGATAACACCTCTGCGCCCGCTCGCTACGGTATTACCGCCAGCCTGTGGGCTAATCGTCTTGGACTGCCTCTCTGGAGCCTTCGCCCCGACTTCGCCGGCGATGTTCCCGACAGCCATCAGCACGTCATTCGTGCCGGGTACTGCGTGACCAGCGGCCTCTGGCGCAGCGATACGCTGCGTGAAGAGGTGCGCGATATCGCCAGCCTGCCTGAGTCAGATGCTGTCATTGTGCTGGCGTCCTCGCAGGCAGCGCTTATCGCCGACCTGCCGGGCCAACGGCTGTTCAGCGATGACCGCAACCAGCGCCTGACGCTCAGCGACGGGCAACATACGGTGTTAGACCTCACCGCCGATCGCTATGGTCGCTGGGATGCCGGGGAGCCATCCTCTGCCGGGACGTCCTTGCGCATCGCGCTGATTGGCCGTGAGTCAGACCACCGTCTGGTCTACCCCGCCACGCTTGGCTCACTGGGTGATGCCGCGGCGTCGCTGGGGCTGAAGCTGGAGGTCCATTTCTTCTCGCCGGTCAGTCTGTCCCCTGGGTTACACGACCTCCACGACGTCCAGGGCGTCGTGTTGCCAGGCGGTTCCTCGATGGCCGCCGTCAAGGGACAAATCCGCGTGGCGGAAGATACGCTTGCCCGCGGACAGCCCACGCTGGGGTTATGCCTGGGAATGCAGAGCATGATGACCGCAGTCGTGCGCCGACGTCCGGGTTGCGAATCAGCCATTCCCGCCGAAGTGGCTCCGGATGAGGCTCTGCACAGCTTTGTTCCCTTTGTCGATGGCCGTCATCGCTGCGGCGTATTCCCTTTTTCCTTCGGGTTGATCCCCGGTAATATCCGCGAAATGCACTACAACCATCGCTACTGCTTTAACACCGACTTATTACCGGCGCTGGATCGCAGCGGGGTCAGCGTCAGTGCGCAAACGGACGATATCGTGGAGGCCATCTCCCAGCCGGAACTGCCGTTCTGGCATGGTGTGCAGGGGCACCCGGAACTGATGTCCCGCCCGGATGCGCCCCATCCGCTGTTCGTCGCCTTTTTACGGGCGGCGCTTAACGCGCCAGCGTAACGCCGCTACGGCTGTCGCTGGCAAGCGCCCACCAGGAACGGGACAGCCTCGGACCAA
>OAZY01001079.1_pt1 | contig 11294 bp, 6 predicted proteins | sample 1494931 | NCBI WGS metagenome assembly OAZY01 (sample SAMEA2579921, study PRJEB22360) | human gut metagenome | biome: human gut; feature: human-associated habitat; material: faeces | place: Denmark | collected 2008/2010 | reverse complement strand
GCAGCGCTTTGGCCCGCCTGTGCGAGGGGCGGCGCAAGCGCCGCCTCAACCGCATGCAGAATGAAGCTGTGCACGCGGCTTGAATCCCGAAAGCGCACCTCTGTCTTTGTCGGATGCACGTTTGAATCCACCTCTTCGGGCGGAATGGTCAGAAAAAGGCAGTAAAGCGGCTGAGCCTGACCATGAAGCACATCAGCATAGGCTGCCCGCACCGCATGGTTCATCACTCGATCGCGAATGAAGCGGCCGTTGACAAATAGGTATTGACCGTCCGCGCGCGTACGAGAAATGGTGGGAAGCCCCACCAATCCCGTGAGCTTCCAACCGTCCGACTCAGCCGATACCGGACGACAGGCCTCTTTGAAATCCTTGGGCATCAGCGCCTTGATGCGGTCTTCCGCAGACTCGGCCTCAAGCTGCATGGCTCGCCGCCCATTGGCATAAAGCGAAAAAGCGGCCTGCGGATTGGCTAGCGCGATGCGTTCCATCTGCGCCGTCACATGCGCCGTTTCCGTACTTTCGGACTTCATGAATTTGCGCCGCGCAGGGGTCTTGTAAAACAGATCCGTCACTTCTCCACGCGTTCCGCCGGTCATCCCGCCGGCCGGCTCGACGGCTCCGCGCTCAATACGCCAGGCTTCGCCCGCACCCGCGGCTTTGGACTCAATGATGAGTTCCGCAACGGAGTCGACCGATGCCAGTGCTTCCCCGCGAAAACCCAGCGTCGTTGCTGCTTCCAGATCAGCGAGCGTGGCCACTTTGCTCGTCGCGTGGCGTTTCACCGCCAGCGGCAATTCCGCTTTAGGAATACCGCAGCCGTTGTCGCTCACCAGAATCCGTGAAAGACCGCCCCCGTCGATACGCACTTCAATGCGGTCTGCTCCGGCGTCCACTGCATTTTCAACAAGTTCCTTGACGACGGACGCCGGCCGTTCAATCACCTCACCCGCGGCGATTTGACTGATGAGCTGACTCGAAAGTTCTGCAATTGGACGATTAGGCTGCATGAGAAAAACGTATGCAAGTATTGCCGTCTTGGTCAGAACGGCAGAAGTCTGCGATATTCAAAGAGACGTCAGCCTATCAGAGTTAGTTGAAGCAAACGGCTATCATTGTCTGCCTGCTTCTGATCTGCTCGAATCGCTGCGGTTCAACCCCTTTAAGCCGCCGCCGCAGACAGCATCGAGTCCCTTCGACTCTTTCGCATAAAACAAAATTGTACTTTCAAGATCATGGACCTCTTCGGACTCATCGTCGAGCTCTTTACCAACGCCGACCACTTTCTAGTGTCAATCGCCACTGACTACGGCACGCTTATCTACATCGCAATGTTCGTGATCTTTTTCCTGGAGACCGGCATCGTTGTCATGTCGTTTCTGCCGGGAGATTCGCTTCTTTTTGTGGCGGGCACCGTTGCGGCAGCCGGCACAGCCAGCCCATGGCTCATCATGCTGGCAGTGATTCTGGGAGCAATCTTCGGGAATTCCTTGGGTTATGCGACCGGCAAATGGCTCGGCAACCGAATTTATGACGGCAGTATTCACTGGATTGATGCCAAGAAGCTCGAGCACGCCCACAGCTTCTATCTCTCACACGGCGGGAAAACAGTCGTTCTTGCCCGATTCGTACCCATCGTGCGCGCTTTCGCGCCGCTCGTGGCCGGCGCAGCCCGCATGGATGGTCTGCGCTTTGAACTCTTCAGCGGCTTCGGCGCAATTCTCTGGGCGGTATCGATCGTTGGCGCAGGCTACCTTTTCGGCAACATCCCTTTCATTCAGCAGAATCTTTCAAAAATCCTCATTCTCGGAGTCGTTGCTGCCGCTATGGGCCCCATTCTTGTGGGTTACGTCTGGAAGACGTATCAGAAGATGCACGAAAAGCGCGAACAAAAATTCTGAGACACTGACCTCACCGATCTTCAAAAGCCGCCATGGGAGCGCTCTTAGCGCTCCCATGTGCTTATTAGGCAAAGCGTTTTAGGACGCCTTTCATCCCTCTCGAACGCACAGCCGGTCTTCTCAAGATGTGTCAGAGACTTTAGGTTCATCGTTTTGAAATGGTGCGCGCTTAGAATAGATGAGACCTGCTTTCATTTCCGGTGAAAACATTCGATGTCAGACAAACCAACCCTTAGCCGCAAAGCCGCATCCGCACTCCAGACCGAGGGTGCAGAAACCGCAGTCAAAGAGTCGACCGCAAAGACCGACAAGCCCGCAGCTGTCCAGCCCGCAGGAATAGACGTCAAGCCTGCCGAAGCTGAAGTGAAAAGCGAACACACTGCAGTCAAAAAAACCGCGGTCCGCCGCAGCACGGCGTCTAAAAAGACGATCACGAAGACGGTTAAAAGCGCCAAAAGCGTAAAAACTGTCAAAGCGGTCAAAGTTTCCGCTTCCAGTACGGCTTCGCTCGAATCTGCGCCGCCCCCGCTGCCGCCCGTAGAAGGCGTGCCAGACCTCTCCGATCCGCTGCTCTACATTAACCGTGAGCTCAATTGGATTGAATTCGACCGCAAGGTGCTCGAAGAAGCCTGCGATCTGAGCGTGCCGCTGCTCGAACAGCTCAAGTTCCTCGCCATTTTCCACAACAATCTTGACGAATTCTTCATGGTCCGCGTGGCCAACATTATTCGTCAGTACAAGATGGGAGCGGCGTCGACTTCGGCTGACGGCCTGCCGCCCGTGAAGCAGCTCGCCGAAATTCGGCGCCGCGTGCTCGGAATGCTCGCGAGAGCGCAGAACCACTGGAAAAACAAGCTTGCGCCAGAGCTTGCTAAAAAAGACATCGCCATCCGGCGTTGGAAGAATCTCTCGGCAAAGCAGAAGACCTTCCTTGAAGGGTACTTTGACAACGAGATTTATCCCATTCTCACGCCGCAGGCCATCGATGCGGGGCACCCTTTCCCGACCATTTCCAATCTGTCGCTCAACTTTATTGTTGAGCTCGAAGCCGCTGACGGCAGCATGCGTTATGCGCGCCTCAAGTGCCCCAACAACATGCCGCGATTCATCTTCGTGCCCCGCACGAAAGAATCTGCCTATGCTGAACTGGGCTTCAATTCCTCCGGGCGCGATGACGACATCATCCTGCTCGAAGATTTAATTCGCGAACATCTCGGCAAGCTCTTCCCCGGGCACAAAGTCGTCAAGTCGGGCGTTTTCCGCATCACCCGCAATACCGACATCGAAATTGAAGAGGATGAAGCTGACGACCTCTTAGCCGCCGTCAAGGACTTCGTTGACCAACGCCGCTTCGGCGACGTGATCCGTCTTGAAATTGAAGCCGGCACCGATGCTGCGCTGACCAACTTCCTGATGGATAAGCTCGAACTTTTGCCTTTCCAGCTCTTTCGCATCAAAGGCCCAATGGCCATGTCGGAATTCATGGCTTTGAGCGGCCTCGATCGCCCTGCCCTGAAGGATGCGCCGTATAAGGGACTTGAACCGCTGCTCTTTTCTGAGGGCGACATCTTCGGCACCATCAAAACCCGAGACGTGTTCCTCTACCATCCCTATGAAAGCTTCAGCGGCGTACTCGACTTTATTCGCCGCGCCGCTGCGGATCCTCAGGTGGTCGCCATCAAGCAGACGCTCTATCGATGCGGCAGCAACAGTCCGATTGTTGCCGCACTGATCGATGCACGACGCCGCGGCAAACAAGTGACGGCCGTCGTTGAACTCAAAGCCCGCTTTGACGAAGAACGCAACATCAACTGGGCCGAAGAAATGGAAAAGGCCGGCGTCAACATCGTCTACGGCTTTGCCGGCCTCAAGATTCACGCCAAACTCTGCCTTGTCGTGCGCCGCGAGGCCGACGGCATGACTCGGTACGTTCACATCTCAACGGGCAACTACAACCCTTCCACCGCGAAGATCTATACAGACTATGCGCTCTTTACGGCCAATGCGGCCATCTGTGCTGACGTCTCCGACCTCTTCAACGTGATGACGGGCTACTCGGATCAGACGACATACCGCCGTTTAGTCGTTTCGCCCCACAGTACCCGCAGTTCCATTGTTGCTGCGATTGAGCGCGAGGCGGCAGAACACCAGAAAACCGGCAAGGGCGAAATCATCTTTAAGTGCAATCAGCTCGTTGACCGCGCCGTCATTCAGGCGCTCTATGCAGCAAGTCAAGCCGGCGTGAAGATTTCTCTGATCGTCCGCGGCATCTGCTGCCTGCGCCCCAATATTCCGGGCATCAGCGACAATATTCAAGTCGTCAGCATCGTCGGGCGCTTCTTGGAGCATGCTCGAGCCTACTGGTTCCGCAACAACGATGATCCGTTCCTGCTCATCGGCTCAGCCGACCTGATGCCGCGTAATCTCGACGGCCGCATTGAAGTGCTCGTACCAGTGCTCGATCCCGCCATCCGCAGCCGCATCAAGGCCACACTTGACCTGCAGCTTGCCGACAATGTGCAGAGCTGGAAGCTCCAGAGTGACGGCACCTATGTGCGGCTCGCTCCGCCCAGACACGGCAAAGCCGTGGACTCGCAGGAAGTGCTTGCCAAGCACTACGGACGAGTGGAATAGCGCGTCATATAAAAAAGAGAGCGGGCGGCCTGAGCAAATCAAGCCGCCCATTCTTTTGAAGCGAAACGGTCAATTACTTCGTCACGCCAGCGGCGAGTTCAACAAGCCTCAGTGTCACCGCAAGGCTCTTCAGCCACGAAGACATGGGCATGAACTCACAGGCACTGTGGAAATTGTGTGCGCCCGTGAAGTAATTCGGCGTCGGAATACCCTGCGTGGAAATGAAGGAACCATCCGTGCCTCCGCGCATGGCAATGTCCTTTACCGTCACATGTTCAATTTCCATCGCGCGGCGCAGCATGTCAATGCACGCACTGTTCTCGGGTTTGATAGCGTCGGCAATGTTGCCGTAGACATCCTCGATCGTCAGATTGATCTTCGCGCGCGGATAGCGCACGCGCAGGCAGTCGACGATGGCGCGGATAAGCGTCTTTTTTTCTTCATAGCGCTTGAGGCTGTGATCTCGGATCTTAAGCGACACGCGGCATTTGGCGGGCCCGCCCTGAATGCCGTTCACCCATACAAACCCTTCAGTCTTCTCGGTAAATTCCGGCGTCTGACCGCGGTCAAGCATACCGATGAAGTCGTGCGCGACCAGAATCGGATTCAAAAGCTGTCCCTTCGAAGACATCGGATGTGCGGTAATGCCCTGAATATCCACCCAGGCACTGCCGGCATTGAAGGTCTGCCAAACAATTTCACCGAGTTCGCAGCTGTCAATCGTGTAGGCAAAATCGACCGGGAACTTTGAAAAGTCAATTTTCTTCGCGCCGCAAAGACCAATTTCTTCATCCGGCACAAAAGCAACATAAATATCGCCGTGAGGACGACCTTCCTCAACGATGATATGGAGTGCCGTCATGATGTTGGCAATAGCGGACTTATTGTCTGCGCCGAGCACTGACGTGCCGTCGGAAAGAATCAGATCGTCGCCTACGTAGCGTTCCACTTCAGGGTGTTCGGCCACGCGAAGCCAAAGGTTCTTCTCTTCATTAAGGCAGATGTCACCCCCTTGATAGTTCTTCACAACCTGCGGATGAATGTCCGGGGAAAGTCCGGCGTCGACCGTATCCAGATGTGCGCACCAACCCACCTTAGGCGCTTGGGCCCCTGCGGGAAGGTTGGAGGGCAGCCGGCCGGTGACGACAGCATATTCGGAAACTTCGACATCCGAGAGCCCGAGCGCTTTAAGTTCTTCGGCAAGCATCTGTGCGAGCACGCGCTGTCCCGCCGTGCTTGGCACAGTTTTTGCACCCGCTTCGCTCTGGGTTGTAACGGCTGCGTAGCGCATAAAGCGCTCGAGCAATTCATTTGCACGATTAATCATGGGGTCCTCACTTCTGCTGTTGGTCCTGCACATTTTTTCTGCCGCATCAACAACCCGCTTCTCAGCTCCCAAGCCTCGTCAAACCCGTCAATGGTTTGTCTTGGCATCAAGGGGAGTCGGAGCTGAGCTGCGGGGCGTCCAGCGAATTATTGGTCTGCTCGTTCTTCAAGAACGGCGATGGCCGGGAGCGTCTTGCCTTCCAGGAACTCGAGGAAAGCACCGCCGCCCGTGGAGATATAGGAAATGCGGTCTTCCACGCCGAAGGCGTTGACGGCCGAGACCGTATCACCGCCGCCAGCGATGGAGAAGGCCCCCTTATCGGTCGCCTCGGCAATCGCATAGGCCAGCGCTTCCGTTCCCTTGGCAAAGGGCTTCATCTCAAAGACACCCACCGGACCATTCCAAACGATCGTTCCGGCAGAGCGCAGTTCGTGTGCGAGATGTTCTGCGGTCTTCGGACCCACATCCAGGATCATCTCGTCATCGGCCACTTCATCGACACTGCAAACGCGGTACGGAGCATCAGCCGCAAAAGCCTTGGCCGCCACGACATCGACGGGCATCGGCAGCTTCGCACCCTTCTTTTCAAGAATCTCGAGCACCTTGCGGCATTCATCCACCAGGGCCGGTTCAGCGAGCGACTTGCCGATCGGACGGCCGGCTGCGAGCAAGAACGTATTGAGGATGCCGCCGCCCACGATAAGGCGATCCACTTTCTCAGCGAGATTCGAGAGAATCGTGAGCTTGGTCGACACCTTTGAGCCGGCCACAATCGCGGCGAGCGGGCGAGAGGGGCTGCCGAGCGCCTTGGAGAGTGCTTCGATTTCCTTGGCCATCAAGGGACCCGCACAAGCAATCGGGGCGTACTTCGCCACGCCGACCGTTGTCGCCTCTGCGCGGTGAGCCGTACCGAAAGCATCATTGACATAAACGTCACAAAGCGCGGCGTATTTCTTTGAAAGCGCCTCGTCGCACTTCTTTTCACCCACATTGCAGCGGCAGTTTTCCAGCACCACCAGCTCACCGGGCTTCACCTCAACGCCGTCGACCCAATCCTGAACAACCGGTACTTCTCGGCCAAGCAGTTCTCCCAAGCGATCGGCAACGACCTGCAGAGAATCTTCCGGGCGCAAAACGCCTTCCTTAGGACGGCCCAGATGACTCGTCACCATCACGGCCGCACCCGCGAGCAGCGCGGTCTTAATGGCCGGAAGACTCGCCACAATGCGAGCGTCATTGGTGATAGCGCCTTCATCATTGCGGGGCACATTCAGATCACTGCGGATCAGAACACGCTTATCCTTCAAAACGCCCGAGGCGGCCAGGGAATCCAGAGTCTTCACTTGCATGGAAACTGCTCCTTTGCATTAAAAATACGTTGGATCTTCTTTAGACCGTAAGTCCAAAGAAAAAACCGCCTCGCGGGAGCATCCGGCATTCGGACGCTTCCGCGGGCGGCAGATATTGCTTCAGCCAATGAAATTGGGCTTCACTTTACGTCTGATTTTTCAGAGCTTACTTGGCGGCCATCATCGCGCAGGCCGTGTCGAGCATACGGCAGGAGAAGCCCCACTCATTGTCGTACCAGGCCATCACCTTGACGAGGCGGTCGCCAGACATCTTCGTGAGCGTGGAATCGTAGATCGAGCTGCGCGGATCATGGTTGAAATCAATCGACACCAGCGGCTCATCGTTGTAGCCGAGAATGCCCTTGAGTTCGCCCTCGCTCGCCTCTTTCAGAATCGCATTGATTTCTTCGATCGAGGTCGCGCGTTCTGCCATGAACGTCAGGTCGACAAAGCTCACATTAATCGTCGGCACGCGGACCGCAAAGCCGTCCAGACGGCCCTTCAGCTGCGGCAGCACCAGCCCCACGGCCTTGGCAGCGCCCGTCTTCGTCGGGATCATCGAGTGCGTCGCAGCGCGGGCTCGGCGCAGATCCTTGTGGTAGACGTCGGTGAGCACCTGGTCGTTCGTGTACGAATGAATCGTCGTCATCAAACCGTGCTCGATGCCAATTTTGTCCTGCAGGGGCTTGACGAGCGGCGCCAGACCGTTGGTCGTGCAGGAGGCGTTGGAAACCACAAGATCCGTGGCCTTAAGCACATCCTGATTCACACCGTAGACCACCGTCGCGTCCGCGGTCTTGCCAGGGGCCGAAAGCAGCACTTTCTTCGCACCGGATTCGATATGCACCATCGAGGCTTCTTTCGAATTGAAGGCTCCCGTGCACTCCATCACCAGATCGACGCCGAGGTCGGCCCAGGGCAGTTCACGGGGATCACGCGTCTTGAAGACGTGAATGCGATCCCCGCCGACGATCATGTCTTTGCCGTCCGTTTCAACGGGCGTAGCGAAGCGGCCGTGCACCGTGTCGTACTTCAGGAGATGGGCGTTCACTGCAAGGTCGCCCGGAGAATTGATGGCGACGATTTCAACGTCGTGCTGCTTGGCATACTCGTAATGAGCGCGGAGCACGTTGCGGCCGATGCGGCCGAACCCATTGATGGCAACACGGATGGTCATGTCGGAAACTTCCTAGATATTGAAGAAAGGGATGGGTAAAAAACAAAGGGATTTACTGGAGGAGCGCCTCAACCTTGGCGACGACATTGTCGACCGTAAAGCCGAACTTGATCCAAAGATCCTTGGCCGGCGCGCTCTCACCGAAGCTGTCGACGCCAAGCACGTCGCCGCGCCCCGTAAAGTACTTCCACCAAAGATCAGTCTTTGAAGCTTCAATGGCGAGCACCGGCAGTCCCGGCGGGAGCACCGACTGACGATACTCCGTCGACTGGCGGTCAAAACGGTTCGTGCAAGGCATCGATACCACACGGGCATTGATGTTTAGCGCGGCGAGTTTAGCGCGCGCATCCATCGCAAGCCCCACCTCCGTACCGGTCGCGAGCAGCACGACCTGCGCCTCGCCTTCACCCAAGGGAGCTTCGGCGGCGACATAGCCGCCCATAGCGATCGCATCCGCATCTACTTCGTCACGGTCGATGAAGGCTGCGTTCTGACGCGAGAAAATCAGGCAGGAAGCGCCGTCTCGGCGCTCGATGGCACTCGCCCAAGCCACAACGGCCTCAACCGTATCGCAGGGACGCCAGACATCCATGCCCGGGATAAGGCGCAGCGAGGGAATGTGTTCAACCGACTGATGTGTCGGACCGTCTTCACCAAGCCCGATGGAATCGTGCGTGAAGACGTTGATGGCGCGCAGATTCATCAGCGCAGACATGCGCAGGGCATTGCGCGAATAATCCGAGAAAGTCAGGAACGTCGCGCCGTAGGGAATGAATCCGCCGTAAAGCGCAATGCCGTTCAGAATGGCCGACATGCCAAATTCGCGCACGCCGTAGCTGATGTGACGTGCATGGAAGTCGCCCGTATTCAGGCTCGTCGAGCCCGACCAGTTGGTCAGGTTTGACCCGGTCAAGTCAGCCGAACCGCCAAGGAGCTCCGGAAGGACAGGGGCCAGCGCATTAAGCGCCTTTTGACTGGCCTTGCGGGTGGCCACCGTTTCGGCCGCCTCGGCAGCCTGGCAAACGGCATCCATGACGGCGGCATCCCATTGGTCAGGCAGATCGCCCGCCAGCCGGCGCTCGAGTTCCTTGGCCAGTTCCGGGTAAGCGGCTTTATAACCCGCATACATCTGCTGCCATTCTTTTTCGATCTTCGCCCCTTCAGCGCGATGATCCCAAGCAGCATAAACATCCTGCGGAATCTCAAAAGGACCGTAAGTCCAGCCGAGAGCGGCCTTCGTCGCGGCGATCTCTTCGTCACCGAGCGCTTCGCCATGCACCTTGGCCGTGCCTTGACGGTTGGGAGAACCCTTGCCGATTGTCGTGCGGCAGATGATAAGCGTCGGTTTCTCTGCGGATTCCTTCGCTTGAGCGATCGCCTGATCAACAGCGTTGATGTCGTGTCCGTCGACCGGACCAATCACATTCCAGCCATAGGCCTCGAATCGGCCGCGGGTGTCATCGCGGAACCAGCCGCGTACATCACCGTCAATCGAAATACCATTGTCATCGTAAAGCGCGATGAGCTTATTGAGCTTCCAGACGCCCGCGAGTGAGCAGACCTCATGGCTGATACCTTCCATCAGGCAGCCGTCGCCCAAAAACACATACGTACGATTGTCGACGACCGGGAAGCCATCTCGATTGAATTCAGCGGCCAACAGTTTCTCTGCGAGCGCCATGCCGACACCGTTGGCGATACCTTGTCCCAGCGGGCCGGTCGTCGTTTCCACCCCCGGCGTGATATCCACTTCGGGATCCCCGGGCGGGCGCCTGCCGAGCTGGCGGAAAGCCTTCAGATCATCCATTGACAGATCAAAGCCCGTCAGGTGAAGCAGTGCGTACTGCAGCATCGAACCGTGGCCGTTGGACAAAATAAAGCGGTCGCGGCCCGACCACTTGGGATCCTGCGGATTGAAGCGCAGATGACGCGTCCAGAGCGCCGTGGCGATGTCTGCCATGCCCATCGGCATGCCGGGGTGGCCGGACTTCGCTTTTTGAACAGCATCCATCGCGAGCGCGCGGATCGCGTTCGCCATCGTCTGGGGGGAGACCTGTGACATGTGTCTTGCTTTTGCGGAAGAGAGGAGGTGAGAGCTTGAGCGGGGAATACTCCGTCTTTAAGGAGCCCCTGCTGAAACTAAAGATTTTATCATTTAAGGGTGGTCGATTCGATGCTTAAAACAAACATGACGACCGAAGCCAATCCGGCTCAAACCATCTGACTCCGTGTCCGACCGCCCATTTCCCCCGTTCCTTCCGCTGTACTCCCCCATGCCGACGCCGCGCTTTTTCATCGACGCCCCTACTGACGCCTTCCAACTGGGCGGACGCTTTGAACTGCCTCCCAAAACCGCTCGTCATGCCGGTCGATCGCTCAGACTGGCCGCGGGTGAGATCGTTGAACTCTTTAACGGTACAGGAGCTGCCTGGTCGGGGCCCGTCGGTTTTTCGGACGCCTCGGCCTGGGTGGAGCTTGAGCACCGCACGGACCGCACAGCAGAGTCTCCTCTGGCGATCACGCTCCTTCAAAGCCTCGTTGCACCGGAAAAAGCGGACTGGATCGTCGAAAAAGCCGTTGAAGCCGGCATCTCTGAAATTGTCTTCATGCCGGCCGAACGCAGCGTGACGAAGCTTGCCGGGGAACGCTTGGAAAAACGTCTGGCCCGTCTCACCGACATTGCCCGCTCGGCGGCTGAACAGTGCGGCCGCAATGTCGTGCCCCTCGTTCGGGCAGTCCCCTCTCTTGAAGCCGGCTTTAAGACTGTTTCTGGAGGCGTCAAATTTGTTCTGGCGCCCGGTGCCGATGCCTCTGCGGCTTCGAGCATGCAGCCGGGGCTCCGCTCCGTCGCCTTTGCCGTCGGACCCGAGGGCGGGGTCTCTGCTCGCCGAAACGAGCCCCGTGGCGGA
>OAZY01001074.1_pt1 | contig 11344 bp, 4 predicted proteins | sample 1494931 | NCBI WGS metagenome assembly OAZY01 (sample SAMEA2579921, study PRJEB22360) | human gut metagenome | biome: human gut; feature: human-associated habitat; material: faeces | place: Denmark | collected 2008/2010 | reverse complement strand
GTTCGAGGAGCTCATTAAACCGTCTGGCATGCCCGGTATGCTGCAGGATCACAATGGGGTGGCTGCTGTAGGCGGGCGAGGCCTGGGAGAGCAGTTCCTGGCACCCCGTGTGGGACGTCAGAATGACGCATCCCACTTTAGGCGCATCTTTGCGAAAGGGTTCGTCTCCGCTCACATCGAGCGCAGCCAAATGGTCTTCGCCCGAAAGCGCGCAGAATTTTTCAAGAATAGCGAGCGAAAACCGCTCGAGCTGGGCCAATCCGGATCGGGCGGATGGGGCCGACGTGCCGAAATATTTGAGGAGAAAGGGCGCCGCTTGGTCGACTCGCCGCTGATAGTCGCTGACGACCGCCCTTAGGCGGGGAGAGGTGAACCAGTAGACGGCATTCACCATCCGCAAAACGATTCTGAAGGGCAGAGCGCCGCAATGACGGTGAATGAAAAGCAGGATGCGGATGCCGAGTACGCTGGTGCGTTCGGTCAAGGTCGGCCATTCCGGCAGCTTGCTGGAATGAAGAGGCTGCCGGTGCTTTTCTTCGTCATTGGAGAGTTCTGCCGCCCTCGAGGGAGTGATTCGAGACATCCAGAGTTCAGATTGAGCGGTCCGAGGATCCCGGACGGTCAACCGCTTCCTGCTCGATTTGGGCCAAGGCACGATCCGCGTTTCGTTTGGCAACCGTTGCGGCATGAAAGGCACGCCGTGCCCGTTCATTTTCTTCGGGCGTCATGGGCGGACGTTTGGGGGCAGCTTTGGCCTGGGGCTTCACGGGCGCGGCTGCCGGCTGAGCGGTTTTCGGCGCTTTGGAGGGCGGGACCGTTTTGCCTTTAGGCATGGAGCAGCAAGACTTTCTTTGACTCGACGGACACTCGCATTCAGCCGTCCAGCCGAAGATACGCGACCACAGGATGATCGGCATGCGCGTAGCCATTTGTAGGAAGAGCCGGCTGTGCATCCAGCTGATGCGCATGGTGTCCTTAAACGGCGCATAGTGACTGACGCCGTCTTTGGGGTAGGTGACGGCAACGGGAACATTTTTCACCCGCACGCCGGCCCAAAGGAGGCGCACCAAAATTTCCGGATCAAACTCCATGCGGCGTCCGATGCGGGCGTTTTCGCAGATGGCAAGCGCAGAATCCAGCGGATAGATCCGCAAGCCGCACATTGCATCCCCAAAGGACATGGAAAGACTGTTGACGGAGCACCAGAAGTTGGTTATCCGTCGGCCCCACTTGCGGGCGGGCGGCGCAGAGGCGTCAAACTGCGGCGTGCCGCAGATCAGAGCGTGCGGGAATTTCTGCGCGAGGCGGATCAAATTCGGCACCGCGCCGAAGTCGAGCTGCCCGTCGGCATCAATCTGCAGCACATGCGTGTAGCCCATGCGGACGGCGGCCTTAAAACCGACAATGACGGCAGCGCCTTTGCCCTGGTTGAAGGGCTGATGGATCACCTTCACCTGAGGGGCGGCGAGGCGATCGCAGAGACTCTTGGTGGGTTCGTGCGAGCCGTCATCAACGACAATGACGGGAAGCGCAAGCTGTCGAAGCGACTGCACGACCGATTCGAGCTTGGCCGGCTGGTCGTACACCGGGATAACGGCAACAATTTGAATTTGCGGCCGCTGAGTCGGTGATGCTGTGCAGGGCGACTGGCGGATACCGGAACGCGCAGCTGCGGGAGTGCCGATGCCTGCCGCGCCGACGGGCTTAGTTTGAACTTTTTGCGATGCTTGAGCCGGGGTCCCCCCGGGCTCGGACTGCAGTTGATCTTCCGTCGATTCGGTCATATTGCTGCGGGCGCAATGCACGGAATCCAGAAGGGACAAGCGATGCGCAGGCTGGTAATGATGTTCGAGACGGGATTTTACGTTTTTATGACGCTTCGGGCTAGGGTAATAGCGGTGTTGGAGAGGTTTCCCGAGGAACTTAAGCAACAGATTTCTATTCTTTGCTTTATTGGCGGATGCATACACGAAATACCTTAAGCGTCAAAGGTATACTTTCAAATTCGTCACCTGCAGCCGCAGATCGCCAACTCCATCCCCATCGAGCCGCAAATGGACCATTCGCTGCCTTTGATTTCGACGCTGGTTATCGCTTTTTCACTTGCACTTGTCTTCGGCTTTATTGCCGAACGTGTCTTCCGATCTCCGGCTCTCGTGGGTTACCTGCTCGCGGGCATTGCGGCGGGCAAGTACACGCCCGGCGTCGTTGCGGACGCTGCGCTCGCCTCGCAGCTCTCGGAAATCGGCGTGATGCTGCTGATGTTTGGCGTCGGCCTTCATTTTTCGCTCAAAGATCTTTGGTCCGTCAAAAGTGTTGCGGTGCCGGGCGCAGTTTTGCAGATGACGATTGCTACTGCGCTCGGAGCGTGCTTTGCGCACTGGTTCTTTGATCGGCACTGGGCGGAAGCCATCGTGCTCGGCGTATCGCTTTCGTGCGCTTCGACCGTAGTGCTCCTAAAGGCGCTTGACGTGCGCGGCAAACTCACGAGTCCAGACGGGCGCATCGCGGTGGGCTGGCTGGTGGTCGAGGATATTGCCACCGTGCTTATCCTCGTGCTCTTGCCGCCCTTTGCCAATCTGATGATGCCGGGGACGCCGGGGGCTTCTACGCGTCTGGCCAATGCTGACATTCTCTGGATGATCGGTCAGACGCTTTTCAACGCCGCGCTTTTTGTGGTCGTCATGCTCGTCGTCGGCCGCCGAGTGCTGCCTTGGGCCATGGGGCAGGTGGCCCGTACGGGGTCGCGCGAACTCTTTACGCTTTTTGTACTGGCCGCAGCGGTTGGCGTTGCCTACGGTGCATCGGAAATCTTCCACGTGAGTTTTGCCCTGGGGGCCTTCTTTGCCGGCATGGTGATGCGCGAAAGCCGCTTTGCGCATCGTGCGGCAACGGAATCGCTGCCGCTGCAGGATGCCTTCTCCGTACTCTTCTTTGTTGGCGTCGGCATGCTCTTTGACTGGCATATCCTGATCGAGTCTCCGCTTGAAGTGCTCACCGTTTTGCTGATCATTCTCTTTGGCAAATCGATTGGTGCATTCGCGCTCGTCTATGTCATGCGTTATCCGCTCCATACCGCCATGATTGCGGCGGTCGCGCTGGCGCAGATCGGCGAATTCTCCTTCATTCTGATCGGTCAGGCGGTGGAGCTTGGCTTGGCGGACATGTCGATGGTTAATCTCGTGGTGGCCGGCGCGATTCTTTCCATTGCGCTCAATCCGGGACTTTTCTGGGCAGAGCCCCATATCAGCCGCTGGCTGACCTCCCGATTTGCTTGGGCCAGACGCGCAGCAATGCGTCGCGCGCCTTATGAATCGCTTCCTGCCGATACGGAGGCCGAAAAGCTTCAGGGACAGGCTGTCGTGGCTGGTTCCGGACCGCTTCTGGATCGCCTTGCGGTGTCCCTCGAAGAAAGCGGTATTCCGGTCGTGGCAGTGAGTTCTGATGAAGCCAACGCCAAGGCGCTCGACGATCGCAAGATCTCTGTCGTTTTGGGGGATCCGAGTACGGAGGAGACTTGGATTCACGCGCATTTGCATAACGCCAAGCTGCTGGTGCTGCTCGAATCGGGTGCGGAGTCTCTGCGCATTGCCGAAGCCGCTCGACGCGTTTCGCCCATTGTGGTGGCCGCTACGTCTCGCGGCATTTGGCCGGAAGTGAAGATGGAGAAGGTGACTTTTCTTTCGACCGTTGAGGCTTCTGCGCGCTTGATTTCCGCTCAGACGGCCGCCGCTATGCGTGCAGATATCACGCTCGGCAATCCGGTCTGCAAGGGAGATGTTGAGGCTGCAGCCGCAGAGGCGGCCCGACAGAGTGAAGCACAGGCACGAGCTGAAGCCGGCCCGGGTGCCGACACGACGGATGAGATGGAGGGCGCCGCTGCTGAAGATGCTGCCGAGGCTGATGCGCAGGAAGGAGCCGCCCAAAAATCAGCTAAGTGGAGTGTTTCGCGCCTTTCCGGATTGAATAAGCTCAAGGGTGTGTTTAAGCGCTCAAAGCCGGCAGCAGCGGATCAGCCGACAGAACCGGCGAAACCAGCGGAAGCTCCTCAGCCCGCCGATGCCGCATCAGCGAATGCTGCGTCAGACTCTGCCCCCGAAGGCGGTTCGCCGGAGCCGGCGGCGCCTCAGGCAAAGGCAGAAGCTGAAACCGAAACGCCTAAACCTGCTGACAAAGCCTAAGCAGTCTCTTTGAAGGCAAGCAATGAAAAAAGACCGCACGGAGGGTGACTCCGCTGCGGTCTTTCGCATTTTGGCCAGTCCGATGAGGCTCGCGGCAGCGGGCAAAGGTCGGTATGCCTAGGCCGCGTGTCTCTTTGGAAACCGCTTGGCCGATTCGATTCAGTTGATGCAAAAAACGATATAGAACAATCAAATGGCATTGAAAAACAAGGAAACATTCTTGAGGAAAAGGGCGGAATGCGCAAAAAATGGCTTCGATTCGCTTTAAGCTCAATCGGCTAGTGGAAAAGCCCTAAAAACCTCGTTAGGCGGCCCGAACTCGGGTGATAGGATTTTTGACATGCTTCAAACGGCCTCCTCACCTGCAGGAGGCTCGTCAAGCAGAACGATTTTTTTCTCCGCCCGAGCGTCGGCGGCCGACCCACAGACGGACGGCGGAGCGTATTTACTCTTCGGATGAAGCCAAAATGGAAAAAAAGAATATCGACTGGGCGAAGCTCGGCTTTGCCTATACCCCGACGGACTACCGTTATCAGGATGAGTGGGAAAACGGCGCTTGGGAAGGCGGCAAGCTCATCACTGACAAGCACATCTCGCTGCTGGAGTCCGCCTGCGTCTTCCATTATTCCCAGAGCTGTTTCGAAGGTCTGAAGGCTTATACGACAAAGCAGGGCAAGATCGTCACCTTCCGTCCGGATATGAACGCTGAACGCATGTACAACACGGCCGCCCGTCTGGAAATGCCGAGCTATCCGAAGGAAAAGTTCGTTGAGGCCGTGCTTGAAACGGTTCGCGCGAATGCCGCTTGGGTGCCGCCTTACGGCACGGGCTGCTCGCTTTACATCCGTCCGTTCATGATCGGTTCGGGTCCGCAGATTGGTGTGGCCCCGGCCCCGTCCTTCCTTTTCCGCATTTTTGTAATGCCTGTGGGCGCCTACTATAAGGGCGCAGTGAAGCCCCAGAAGCTCGTGGTGTCGGATTGGGACCGTGCGGCCCCGCACGGCACCGGCGACATCAAGGCCGGCCTTAACTACGCCATGAGCCTGCATCCGACGATGGATGCGCACCGCGCCGGCTATGCTGAAAACCTCTACCTGGATCCGCAGACGCGTACTTACGTTGAAGAGGCGGGCGGCGCCAATGTTCTCTTCGTCGATAAGGACGACAACCTCATCGTTCCGAAGAGCACGTCGATTCTGCCCTCCATCACCCGCCGCTCGCTCGTTTATGTGGCCGAACACTACCTCGGTCTGAACGTGATTGAGCGCAAGGTGCGCTTCGACGAAGTCAAGGACATGAAGGAATGCTGCCTGTGCGGCACGGCTGCCGTCATCGCCCCTGTCGGCCTCATTCATACGCATGAAGGCGACATCGTTCTGCCTTCCGGCATGGATAAGATGGGCGAAATCAGCGGTCGTCTGCGTAAGACGCTCACCGGCATTCAGGACGGCGAAATTGAAGCGCCTGAAGGCTGGATCCGCGAAGTCTGCTAATAGAAGCTGCGCTTCATCCGGCTTCTCGAGAAACTTTCTCAGCCCCAGGCAAACCGCTGCGGCGGCCGCTGAGGGCTGAAAGGATTCTCAAAAGGCTCCCTGGCGACACGATCGTCGGGGAGTTTTTTTCGCTTGGATTCCTTTCTCTCGCCGTCATCGAATGATCCGCCGGCGCGAAGAGAAAAAGACCTTTAAAGCAGTCGTTCATCCGCTCTGCGATACCAACTTTAGGGATGAGGAAAATGCCTGAGGAGGTAAGGTAAACCACTCAAAAGCACAACTCCCGATTTCGTATTATTTGTGATGGATCAAATCGAACTCTCCAATCCACGCGCCTCCAGGACGCTTACGCTTCGTTAACTCGAGCATTCTTCGGTAAGAACCCCGAGACACGGCCGCCGACCTCCCCGCTGAGCGCGTCCGCGATCTCTACGACAAACCGTCTGCCCTTCGGGAAGCAGTTGAGGGACCTCTGGCTCTTAAAAGCTATCGGCTCTCAAAGGCGTCCTCGGAAAACGCCGCTCTCTTTGAAGGCGCAGCACGACGCGGGGCGGTCGATTTTGACGGCCGCATCCCGAGGAAGATGAAACATGACGAATTCCTGCGGCTTGTACCGAAGCGAATTTGAGCACGACGCCTGCGGCGTCGGCTTCATTGCGCACATCAAGGGCCAAAAGAGCCACAGCATCGTGAGTCAGGCGCTCGACGTACTGAAGAATCTGCGGCATCGCGGCGCTGTAGGCGCTGATCCCCTGCAGGGCGACGGTGCAGGCATCTTGATTCAGATACCCGATCAGCTCTATCGCGACGATATGATGAATCAGGGCGTGAAGCTCCCGCCCGCCGGCGAATACGGCGTCGGCATGGTATTCCTTCCGCAGGAGGCGGCTTCCCGTCATGCCTGCGAAGAGGAAATTGAACGCGCTGTTGCGGCCGAAGGCCAAATGATTCTTGGCTGGCGTGACGTGCCGATTGACCGTTCCATGCCCATGTCGCCCGTCGTTCGCGAAAAAGAGCCGGTCATCCGCCAGGTGTTCATCGGCCACAGCCCGGACGTGCTGGTGACCGATGCGCTCGAGCGTAAGCTCTACATCATCCGCAAGCGCTCCTCCATTGCCATTGCGAATCTGCATCTCAAGCACTGCAAAGAGTTCTACATCTGTTCGTGCTCAGCGCGCACCGTGGTCTATAAGGGGCAGCTCTTGGCCACACAGGTCGGCATCTACTACCGTGACCTCCAGGACGCTCGATGCATTTCTGCTCTGGCGATGATTCACCAGCGCTTTTCAACCAACACTTTCCCGCAGTGGCAACTTGCTCACCCCTTCCGCTACATCGCTCACAACGGTGAAATCAATACGCTGCGGGGCAACTTCAACTGGATTCTCGCGCGCGAAAAGCACATTTCCTCACCGGTCCTCGGCGAGGATCTCAAAAAGCTCTGGCCGCTTATTTTCCAAGGTCAAAGCGACTCGGCATCCTTTGACAACGCGTTCGAACTTTTGACCATGGCGGGCTACTCGCTTGCCCAGGCCGCCTTGATGCTGATCCCGGAAGCCTGGGAAAAGAATAAGACCATGAATCCTCGGCTGCGGGCGCTTTATGAATATAACGCCGCCATGATGGAACCCTGGGACGGACCGGCGGCAGTTGCTTTCACGAACGGCCGTCAAATCGGCGCGATTCTCGACCGCAACGGTCTGCGTCCGGCGCGATATCTGGAGACGAAAGACGACTTGGTGATCCTCGCCTCAGAGTCTGGCGCCGCGGTGATCGACGAAAGCCGCATCCGCCGCCGCTGGCGTCTGGAGCCGGGCAAGATTCTCCTGCTCGACCTTGAGCAGGGCCGCATTATCGGCAATGACGAGGTGAAGGGTTCGCTCGCTGCGCAGCATCCCTATCGCGAATGGATCGACAAGATCCGCATCCGTCTCGACGATATTCCGCAGACGCCAGATTCTGCTCCGCTTTTGCTCGGACGCAATGAACTCATGCGCGTCTTTGGCTTCAGCCGTGAGGACGTGGAACGCATTCTCAAGTCCATGGCCTATCAAGGTCAGGATCCGGTGATGTCCATGGGCAACGATGCGCCGCTTGCCTGCCTGTCCGAGCGTCCGCAGATGCTCTACGACTATTTCCGGCAGCTTTTTGCTCAGGTGACCAATCCGCCGATCGATCCGATCCGAGAAGCGATGGTGACGTCACTCGTGTCGTTCATTGGTCCTCGTCCGGACCTCCTGAACATCATGGCCGTGAACCCGCCCGTTCGCCTCGAAGTGGAGCAGCCTGTGCTTACCGGCGCACAGATGGAGCGTATTCGTGCCATCGCGGACTTTACCGACGGGAAGTTCCATTCCAAAGAGATCGACATTACCTATCCGCTTGCCTGGGGACGCGAAGCAATTGAGGCGCGCCTGGCAAGCATTCGCGCCGCAGCGGTCGATGCGGTCCGAAGCGGCATCAACATTCTGATTCTCACGGACAGGAAGGTTTCGCGTGAACGCGTGGCTATTCCGGCGCTCCTCGCCACTTCGGCTGTGCACCAGTGTCTCGTGGAAGAAGGGCTCCGCACGAGTACGGGTCTCGTGGTCGAAACCGGCTCAGCGCGATCCGTTCATGACTTTGCCGTGCTCGGCGGCTATGGCGCTGAAGCGGTGCATCCCTATCTCGCGCTCGCGGTGGTGGAGTCGCTCGCCAAGAACGAGGAAGAGCGCGCAAAGTATGTCGACAACTATCTGCACGCCATCATGAAGGGTCTCAATAAGATCATGGCGCGCATGGGCATTTCGACCTACATGTCCTACATCGGCGCGCAGATCTTCGAGGCCGTGGGCCTCAAAAAGAGCTTTATCGATCAGTACTTCACCAATACGCCGAGTCCGGTGGAAGGGCTCGATCTCTTTGATGTCGCCGGAGAAGCCGTAACCGTTCATAAGCGCGCTTTTGAAGCCATTGAGCGCAAGGTGATTCCGCTCGCTGCGGGCGGACAGTACATGTATCGTCAAGGGGGCGAGCACCACCTCTGGACGCCCGACGCGGTCGTGCATCTGCAGCGCGCCGTGCGCGAAGGCAGCTGGGCGGAGTACCAGACCTATGCCGGGCTCATCAACAATCAGGCCCGGGATCTTCTCACCATTCGCGGACTCTTTGAGTTCGTGCCGGGCAAGGCCATACCGCTCGAATCTGTGGAAAGCGAAGCGTCAATCATTCGCCGCTTCTCCACGGCTGCGATGTCTGTCGGCGCCATTTCCACCGAAGCTCACGTGACGATGGCGGTGGCGATGAACCGTATGAAGGGCGCGAGCAACTCCGGCGAAGGCGGTGAAGACGTTCGGCGCAATGCCCCGGTGACGACAGAAACGTCGCTCAAGGCGATTCTCGGCGGCGATGTCGAAGTGGATTATCCCCTGCACCCGGGCGACAGCCTGCGCTCTCGCGTGCGGCAGGTTGCTTCAGGACGTTTCGGCGTCACGACGGACTACCTGGCTCACGGTGACCTTATTCAGATCAAAATGGCTCAGGGTGCGAAGCCCGGTGAAGGCGGGCAGCTCCCGGGCAAGAAAGTGTCGAAATATATCGGCATGCTCCGCCATTCGCTGCCGGGCGTCGGGCTGGTTTCGCCGCCGCCGCACCACGACATCTATTCGATCGAGGACTTGGCTCAGCTCATTCTCGACCTCAAGTACGCCAATCCGCATGCCGGCATCGGCGTCAAGCTGGTTTCTCAGGCCGGCATCGGCACGGTGGCTGCCGGCGTAGCCAAGTGCAAGGCGGACCACATTGTGGTTTCCGGACATGACGGCGGCACCGGCGCGGCACCGGCAACCTCCATTAAGCACGCCGGCAGCGCGTGGGAAATCGGGCTCGCAGAAGTGGAGCAGACGCTCGTCATGAATAATCTCCGCGGCCGTGTACGGCTGCAGGTGGACGGGCAGATCAAGACCGGCCGAGACGTTGTGATCGGCGCCATGCTCGGCGCTGATGAATTCGGCTTCGGAACGACGCCGCTCGTGGCGATGGGGTGCCTGATGATGCGCAAGTGTCAGAAGAACACCTGCCCGGCCGGGATTGCGACTCAGGATCCGGCGCTTCGCCGGCAGTTTGTGGGACGCCCAGAACATGTGGAGAATTACTTCCATTTTGTCGCTCGGGAAGTGCGCGAAATCATGGCGCAGCTCGGCGTGGCGAAATTCGATGATCTGATCGGTCATGTGGAATACCTTCGCAAGCGCTCGGGACTCGACGGCCTGAAGGCCGCGAAGCTCTCGCTCGAAAAGATCCTCTATAAGCTCCCCAATCCGAAGGGCTTCCCGCTGCTCTCGACGGAGCCGCAGGATCATGAGCTCGAGAAGGCCTTTGACCTTCGCTATGCTGCCGAGCTTTCTGAAGCGCTGAAGGCTAAGCGCCCGATGCGGGTGCAGACCCGCGTCGGCAATACCGACCGCGCCGTCGGCACGATGCTTTCGGGCATTGCCGCGCAGGAAGCTCAAGGGGAACTGCCCGACGACTTCGCGCTCTTTGAGCTTGTGGGGACGGCGGGTCAGAGCTTCGGCGCTTTCCTCGGCAAAGGCATTTCGCTTCGTCTGACGGGCGGCGCCAACGACTACGTCGGCAAGGGGCTCTCCGGCGGCTCGATCGCTGTGAAAAAGAGCCCGTCGTTTGACGGCCGCCCGAACGAGAACGTCATTGCCGGCAATGCTTGTCTCTACGGCGCTACGTCCGGCGAGGCATTCATTTCCGGCGTCGTCGGCGAACGCTTTGCTGTGCGCAATTCCGGCGCATCAACGGTTGCAGAAGGGTGCGGCGACCACGGCTGCGAATACATGACGGGCGGCACGGCAGTCATTCTCGGACGAACCGGCCGAAACTTCGCGGCCGGCATGTCGGGCGGCATCGCTTACGTCTGGGATCCCAACGATGAGCTCGCCGCAAAAATGAGTGACGGAGCTTTTGAGCTTTCGCATGTGCTTCCTGCTGCTGAACAAGGCTCCGATGAACCGCTCCATTACGGTCAGAAAGATGAAGTGCTCTTAAAGCGCCTCGTTGAACGCCATGCTGAACTCACCGGCAGTCCGACGGCGCGAGAGATGCTTGCCGACTGGCCGGCAGCGCTCGGCCGTTTTACGAAGGTGTTCCCGCTCGAATACAAGCATGCTCTTGCGAGCCTCAAGAAGGAGGAGAACTGAAATGGGACTCGATGGAGGCTTTCTCAAATTCACCCGTTTGGAACCGCGCCATGAACCTGTTGAGGAGCGAATTAAGCACTTCAACGAATTCATTGCGATTTATTCCGATACTGAAGGACGTGAACAAGCGTCCCGCTGCATGGACTGCGGGATCCCTTTCTGTCAGCACCAGTGCCCGCTGCACAACACCATGCCCGATACCCAGCAGTACGTCTCGGACGGCGACTGGGAATCGGCTTGGCGGGTGCTCGATTCCACCAACAGCTTCCCGGAGATTACCGGACGCATCTGCCCCGCACCCTGCGAGGAAGGCTGCACGCTTGGTCTTCACCGCGATGCAGTTTCGATCAAGGCGATCGAAAAGAAAATTGCCGAGGTGGCCTTCAGCCGAGGTTATGTGACGCCGCAGCCGGCAGCTGCCTCAACGGGCTGCTCTGTGGCTGGGGGGGGGGCCTGGCCCCGCGGCCCCGGCCCTGAAGAGCTG
>OAZY01001071.1_pt1 | contig 11416 bp, 7 predicted proteins | sample 1494931 | NCBI WGS metagenome assembly OAZY01 (sample SAMEA2579921, study PRJEB22360) | human gut metagenome | biome: human gut; feature: human-associated habitat; material: faeces | place: Denmark | collected 2008/2010 | reverse complement strand
TGAAAAGCGTGCAAAAGCGACCGTCGTCAATCGGCAGTTGGTTTTGGCTGCTGTGAAAACGAATCAGCAGTTTCTTTTGGAATTTTCTGCGTACTGTGAGATTGCTGCCAAATCAGAACTGATTGGCATGGAGGCACTTTTTTCTCTCCCTCTTGAAGAGCGTCTTCAGCTTTTTTATGCTGCGGCGCTTCTGCGAAGCGGCGCTCATCCGCTGGAGAGCTCTGCAGAATATTTGAGAATGCCCTATCCAATCACACGCGCTGCACTCGAGCGGGTGATTTATGTTTCACGAGCCAGTCTTGATCGACTGCTCGCAGCGGCTTCAAAGTCCGGAATGATTTTGCTTCAAGGCGCAGAGAGATTTGTTCGCCGACGCGATATAGCTGCCATGACGGAATGGATACTTGAACGATGATCCATCATCATTCTGGGTGAAAACACCATCGGAAGATGTTCCTAAGCGAATCATTATAGGCCTGTAAGGCAAGCTCCTCAGTCTGCCTGCGAAGCAACAACAAGCTTTCAAAAGTTGTTTGTCAAGATCTTTTCCTCATCGCGGGCATGCTGCTTGCTTGTTCAATAATCAACTGCATACAGCTCGAGCCAGCTGCTTTCCGGCTGGCCGACTCCTATACGTAAGGAAAAGATCATGGCTATTCAACGACGCCGCATGCTTACTGCCGCTCTGGGCGGTGCTTTCTCTGCTTCTCTGCTGACGGCTGGCCGTGTCGATGCGGCGCCGGCGCCGGTCTTTGAGAAGCCCACAGCCGACAATCCCATCATCGCCTGCTACAACGAAAATCCGTTGGGACTGTCCGCCGCGGCTCGCAAAGCCGTGGCAGATTCGGCTGCGGTCGCCAATCGTTATCCCTTTGTGCGGTGCGAAGTGCTTCGCAAGGCCTGTGCACAGCTGATAGGCGGCAAGCCCGAAGAAATCGTGCTGTCGCAGGGGTCCGCTGAGGCCATCCGTGCTTCGGTTGAAGCTCATAATGGTCCGGGGGCCAGTCTTATAACGGCAGAACTGACCTACAGCGACGGCCAAATGGCTGCTGTGCGCAACAATATTCCCGTCATCAAGGTCAAGATGGGACCGAATTGGTCGATGGATATTCCTGCGATGAAGGCCGCGGCCGCTGAAGCGGCAAAGAAGGGAACAGCTATTGTTTACTTCGTGAATCCGAACAATCCGACCTCCACGATTGCGGATACCAACGCACTCTTTGACTGGATTCGCGGCAAGCCCGCCAATACCGTTTTCATTCTGGACGAGGCCTATGCTGAATTCGTGGAGGATAAGTCTTACCGCTCAGCTGCCGAACTTGTTCGCGAAGGTCTCGACAACGTCATTGTGCTGAAAACCTTCTCCAAGATTTTTGCTATGGCGGGCCTTCGTCTCGGCTTTGCCTATGCAGCGCCCGAGCGTGTGAAGAAGGTGCATGACCACATTGCTTACGACTTCTTCCAGAATACGCCGGCCATTGAAGCGGCTTTGGCTGAAATGAACGATAAGGCGTTTCTCAAGCAGTCGCTCGAAGAGACGCTTGAGAGCCGCCGCATCATGGAAGAGGTGCTCAAGGAACTTCAGCTCGAATACCTGCCGAGTCAGACCAACTTTGTTTTCTTCAATCTCAAAAAGCCTCTCAAAGTGTTTGCCGATGCAATGAAGGCCGAGAACATCATGGTCGGCCGTCCCTTCCCGCCGGCTACGACATGGTGCCGCGTTTCATACGTTCGTCCGGCAGAGATGAAGTACGTGGCTGATGTGATGCGTGCGCTTCGCGCAAAAGGCGTCATTTGATCGGAAGTATATGAGCGGCAGACTTTCTGCCGCTTTAGAGACTCCTTAATATGGAGTGCTGCTGAGGCCCGAAAGCACAAGGCTGCGTCTTTGCTTTCGGGTTTTTCATTGTGTTTTCTGGTTTTTATCCCGAGTGAATGCCATGCAGGCCATACCTTTTGATCCTCTTGATTACCCTCATCCATCCCGCCGCACGGTGGTTTATGCCCGAAACGGCATGACTTGTGCGGGGAATCCTACGGCTGCATCGGTTGGTCTGCAGGTGCTTTTGAAGGGCGGGAACGCCGTCGACGCCGCGGTGGCGATGGCTGCGGTCATGCCGCTCGCGGAGCCTACCGGCAACGGTTTGGGGTCCGACGCCTTTGTGATGGTATGGAAGGACGGGAAGCTTTATGGTCTCAATGGTTCCGGTCCTTCACCTCAAGCAGCTTCGATCGAGGCTCTCCGAGCCAAAGGATGTGAAAAGATTCCGGCATACGGCGTTCTTGCTTCTGACGTGCCGGGCGCTGTTGGGGCTTGGGCTGCTGTGCATGAACGTTTCGGTCAGCTGCAGTTTGCTGATGTGCTCGCTCCTGCCATTGAATATGCAGAAAACGGGTTCCCCGTTTCGCCGACGGTAGCCGATCTTTGGGGGCGTGCCGTCAAACTCTATTCGGGAATGTGCAGCGATGCGCAGTTTGAGCCATGGTTTACGCACTTTGCGCCGCAAAACCGGGCGCCGGAACCCGGTGAAAGCTTCCGCTCTCCTGATATTGCTGCGACGCTCAAACGCATCGCAGAAACGAAGGGCGAGGCTTTTTACCGCGGTGAGATAGCCGAGAAGATCGCCGCATTTTTTGCCGCTCACGGGGGCTTACTGACTGCTGACGACTTGGCAGCATGGCGGCCGGAGTGGGTGGAGCCTTTGAGCGTCAACTACCGGGGCTACGATGTTTGGGAGATGCCGCCCAATGGTCACGGCATTACTGTGCTGATGGCTTTAAAGACGCTCTCGGGCATGCAGCTCGGCGCGCCGCTTACCGCTGAGACGATGCACCAGCAGATTGAAGCGATGAAGCTCGCAATGAGCGATACGGCTGAGCATGTCACAGAACCCTCTGCCATGCGCGTGACGACCGACGAACTGCTTTCGGACGCCTATGCCGCAAAGCGCCGCGCTTTAATCGGCGAAGAGGCTTTGCTGCCCAAAGCCGGCGACCCGCGCGGCAGTTCCACGGTTTATTTCTGTACGGCCGATCGCGACGGCATGATGGTTTCCTTCATTCAGAGCAACTATCGTGGCTTTGGCTCAGGCATTGTCATCCCGGGAACCGGCATTTCGATGAACGATCGCATGGAAAACTTCCGTTTTGATCCGGCTCACGCTAATTGTCTTGAGGGCGGCAAACGTCCGTATCACACGATCATTCCCGGTTTTCTCTCCAAAGAGGGCAAAGCCGTCGGACCCTTTGGCATCATGGGCGGCTTCATGCAGCCTCAGGCGCATGTGCAGGTTGTGGAAAATCTGATTGACTGGCACCTCAATCCGCAGCAGGCTCTTGATTCCCCGCGTTGGCAGTGGATCGGCGGCAAAAAGATCGATATCGAAGCCGATGTGCCGCCCGCCGAAGTGCTGAAGCTCATTCGCCGCGGACATGAAGTCACTGTAAAAGCAGATCTCACAGCGATGGGACGAGGACAGATGATCCTTCGGGCGCCCGACGGCACGCTTTGCGGCGCGACGGAAAAACGATCTGACGGTCAAATCATGTCTTATTGATGTGCGTGACTGGTGCGAACCGCACCGCTGCAGTGCGGTTCGCACAGGCATGTATGTGCGTTTTTTGTTTTTTCACTCTCCATTGACGATGGAGGGCTCATTTTTTCGGCACTGGTTTTGCTTGCCATCACTCTGGAAAAGAGGGGTTTATCGGCTGATCTCCGGCTTTAGTCTGCGGGGGCGGCTGAGATGACGTCTGGAGGATGACATGATGTTTGTGAGTGAATTCATAACAGATGCTCCAAGCGCGATGCCGGCCGAAGCATCCGTGCTGCCGCTGGAACCAATCAAGGTAGACGAAGCGCTCCGCCGCATTGCGGTCGGCATTGTTTTCACAATCGGTGTCGGCGCATTGCTCACGATTGCCGCAGCTTTCGCAATGAGACTCTAAAGATGGAAGCCGCGGCCGCATCAGTTCGCTCTTTGGGTGCAATGCTCCTCACGCAAAGCGTCCAAACAGCATGAAGACGGGCCGCGCATTCCTCATAAAGCCTCACACATCAAACGTTTCGTCCTTCAGGTCATGATCAACCATGGCGGCAACACAGCTGTCGGACCACACATTGAGAGCGGTTTCAATGGCGTCGACCACTGCGTAGAAGGGCAGAATCACGCCCATGAGCAGAATCGGCACATTCATGCCCGCCAGGAGCGAGGCGGAGAGAAAAAAGCATCCCATGGGCACGCCGGCATTGCCGACAGCGGCCAGTGTGGAGATGAGAATCCAGACGATGAGTGTGCCAAGCGTGATGTCTGCGCCCGCATTCTGCATGAGATAAACGACCGTCAGCAAAATAAAGGCTGCGCAGCCATTCATATTGATTGTTGTACAGATCGGGAGCACAAATCGAGAAACGGGGCGGCGCACGCCAAGGCGATTTTCTGCCGAGGCCATAGTAACGGGAAGCGTTCCGGCCGAAGACTTTGAGAAGAAGGCAACGGTGAGGGCCGGCAGCATGGCTTTGGCGACTTTGAGCGGATTGAGGCCGCGGGCCAGCAGCACGAGCGGGAGAATCACCAGCATCTGCACAAAATTTGCCGTAAGAACGGCCGCGAAGTAAACGCCAAGACCGCCGAGCTCTACGCCGGATGCAAGGTCAGCAGCCAGCACGGAGAAAAATCCGAAGATGCCGATCGGCAGCACCTTGATGATCCAGCTCACGATGCGAAAGAGGACTTCCTGCAGGCCGGCGAAAAGACTAACCAAGGTTTCCTGTGCCTTGGAGGGCTTCATTTGGGCGAGCGCAATGCCGACAGCAGCAGAAATGAGGAGCACCGAGAGGACATTCGCGGAGAGGAACGGTGCCAGGATGTTGTCCGGAATCACCGATTCAATGTACTTCAGATAACCCGCGCCGCCCGCATTAGCAACGCTTGAAAGCGGTGCTGCGGCAGCTCCGGAAATCGATGCGGAAACGTTTCCCGGTGAGAAGACTTCGTAGAGTATAGCGGCGAGCGTTGCCGCCAAAATCGTCGTGAAGAGCGTGTAAAAGATCGTGTGCCGGAAGATGCGGCCGGAACTGCGCGATTTAGAGATGGATGAGAGGGTTGAGATGATGGATACGGCAATGATCGGAATCGCAACGAACTTGAAAAGCCGGATAAACATCGTGGCGATGAAGTCTGCAAAGGACTGCGTCGCCGACGAGCCCCAGACGCCGTTCACAATACCGAGAACGATGGCGATGAGGTAGAAAATGGCGAGCATTCGGCCGCTGATGCCGGATTGCTGCGACTTCGCCGCCAAGGCTTCAGAGGCGGGAGCGTCATTATTGGGTGTGGTGGGCATGAATGAATTCCTATGCGGCGGCGCTCGCAGCGGAGCGCCGGAATATGCTGCATGGATTATTTCATTGAGCCGCTCTGTTTGCAGTCAGAAGATGTTTGGCACCGCAATAGGGGAGCGCTCGGGCGCCATTGCAGATCGTGCAGCTCGGTTCACCCGCCGTTGGTTTCTGTTTTCGTCTTGTTGGCGTCAAGCTGCGGATCGGCCGATGCCTGCTGATGAGACGTCTGGGCCGCAGTATCGGCGCGCTGAATGGCCGGAGCCGTTTGGGATGGCGCAAGTGCCTCTGCCGCTGCGTTTTTGCCGGCGAGACGGCCGAAAACGACGGCGCCGATGAGGCCAAAGTTATCAAAGCGCACGCGGCCGTAAATACCGCCGACAGTGTCGCCCGCCGCGAAAAGCATTGGAATGACTTGCCCCTGGCGGTTAAGGACATGTGCATTGGCATCCACACGAATGCCGCCCAAAGACCCATGAATGGCCGGGCGGATGCGAATGGCAAAATAGGGCGGCGTAACGAATTTAGTGGCCGGAAGCGGGCGGGCAAACGGGCCGCTGGTAGCGCCGGTAAAGCGGCAGTATTCCAGGGTTTCGCCCAAATCGGAGAGGTCAATATTTAAGGAATCGGCCAAACGGGCAATGGAGTATTCGCGGGTAATGCTGGCCGTCGCCGTGAGTCGTTCAAAAAGAACGCTGTCAAAATGAGAGGAATCGCCAATCAGCCATGCCCAGCCGCCAGGCTGAGCTAGAACGGCGCGCGCAACATTTTCAGGAACGTCGAGCTCATTGGTAAAGCGCTTGCCCTTGCTGTTGACCAGAATTGCACCGGCCTTGCGCAGCGGTTTGGAAATAAGCGTCCCGGTGAGCGCATGCGTTGTGGGATGAAGCATGACGGCGTCACGGTCGACGATCGCTGCGCCGAGATTTTCAGCAAGCCAAATACCGTCGCCTGTAGCGCCTGCAACATTGGTGGTGAGCAGCTGCGGACAGTTCGGACAATTGCGGCGGACAACGTCAAGACTGCCTGCATAACCGCCAGTTGCAAGGATGACCGTTTTGGCATGCACTTTGATGCGGCGGCCCGACATCGTGAGCGCCTCAAGATCAACGTGCATGCTCGGTGCTTGGGTGAGCTGCACCACTCGAGCGTTGGTGATGACGGGAACTCCTGCGGCCTCTGCCCGAGCCAGCAGTTCTCCGATCACTTCGCTTCCGAGGGAAAGTCCTTCTTTAGCGCGGTATTCACGCACGTGGCGAGAGCCCGGACGTGTCTCTGATGCATCGAGGTCGCAGCCAATCGATTGGAGCCACTGCACGGCGGCGAGGGAATCGTCGATAAGCTCTTCGTCAAGCTCGGCATTGATGGTGCGGCCGCGGCGGCGCATCTCTGCGAGCAAGGCATGTTTTTCGGCAAGAATTTCGCGCCTGGCGTCATCAGACCATTGTTTGCCGCGCTGGTCGTCCACTGCGGTGATGGCATCTTCGGCCAGAATGCTGTTGCCGCCCACCATGCGCATCTTCTCAAGCACCAGCACTCGGGCGCCAGCCTGGGCGGCGGTAACTGCAGCAGTCAATCCGGCCGCGCCGGCTCCCACTACGGCCACATCGCAGTAGAAAGGACAAAAGCCCGTTGAATCTGCGTCGGCAGTGGCGTCGGCCCGCACTTCGCGCGGCAGCAAAACCGCAGCGGATGCGGTGCCTGCAGCCGTTGCCAACAGCATTGAGCGAATAAGCAATGAGCGACGAGTGGACATCAGGCAATGAAGCATAAGGTTTTGGCGTAGGGAAGCGGTCTTATTTATGCGTTATTCAGAAACGGTAGAGCCCATCTTTGTGAATAGGCTACGCTCTTTCCTGAAGGGGAAAACCCTGATTTAATCAAAGAATACCAAATTGCGGATTCGCCTTCCATTCAGGGAAAACAGGCTTGTGATTGCTCCGCCTTGAAGCTGCAGGGAAAACGGGCGGAAAGCGAAATTTTGTGTAAAAGACTGCGTTTTTATCGCCACACATATTTATTGATTTGAGTCAATTTATATAAAGCGGTTATTTAGGCGCGGCTTGGGTTCGCTATTCACATATGGAATAGCACCCGCCCATTCTGCCAGTGGACAATACACTGCAAAATTAATCCCATATGTACCTATATAGAGATATTGAGGAGTAGATCGAAAGGCCGCGGTATACATTAACCGTTCGACCGAATTGCTTCTGCGAGAGGCTAATAGCTCTTGAGTGCGGGCTTGTGGAGAATCGCTTCAATGAGGTTTGGAACAGGTTGATCCCTGAGGTTGACCCGCTCCAAGCCCCATTCATAAAGACCCTCCGGCCTGCTCTTTTTTTGAGGCAGCTCCCGGCATACAACGAACTCCCCCCAGGAGAACTCAATGGAACTTTCTCGCAGAAGCTTCCTCAAGCGCGGCCTGATTCTCGGTACGACTCCGGTCGCTGCTGGTCTGGCCAGTACTGCAGCCATGGCTGCGTCAAGCACTAAAAAGCCCTATAAGCTCGCGAATGTGCAGGAATATTTCAATATTTGCTGCTACTGCGCCGGCGGCTGCGGCACGATCGTGTCAAACCGCAATGGTGAACTCATCAATATTGAGGGCGACCCGGATCATCCGGTCAATCTCGGCGGCCTGTGCCCGAAAGGCGCAACGCTGTGGGGTCTGCGCCAGGTGGTGACGGCGGACCGCAAGGTCAAGCCCAATCCCAACCGTTTCCTCTATCCGATGGTGCGCCGTCCCGGTTCCAAGGAGTGGGAACGCATCAGCTGGGATGAAGCTTTTGACGGGATTGCTCGCCACGTCAAAAAGACCCGCGATGAAACCTTTGTGCAGACCGAAGACGGCTACACCGTTAACCGCACGGAAGGCTTCGCGTTTCTTGGCGGTTCTCAGATCAACAATGAAGAATGCTGGCTCTTGCAGAAGTTCTGCCGTACGCTCGGCTCCATCGCGATTGACAACCAGACGCGTGTTTGCCACTCGTCAACGGTTGCGGGTCTCGCGCCGTCGTTTGGCCGCGGTTCAATGACGTCTCATTGGTGCGACTTTGCCAATTCAGATGTGATTCTCACAGCAGGTTCGAACAACGTTGAAAACCATCCGCTTTCCTCTCGCTGGGTTCAGCGTGCTCAGGATAAGGGCGCCACTTGGATCGTGATCGATCCGCGCTTTACTCGTTCGGCCAAGAACGCCGATATCTACGGCCGCATCCGTCCGGGCACCGACATCGCCTTTTGGGGCGGGCTCATCAGCTACATCATCAACAACAAGCTCTATCAGGAAGAGTACGTTCTCAACTACACGAACGCGGCCTGCATTCTGACGAAGGACTATGACTTTGATCCGAAGACGGGACTCTTTACGGGTTTCGATGAAGCCTCAAAGACCTACTCGGCAGAGTCGTGGGGCTACGATGTTGAACGCTTTGAACAGTGGGATACGACGCCCACCGGCAAGTACGCCTGGGTGAAAAAGCCCGGTACGCCGAACTTCGTGCCGCCGGAACTGGAAATTCTCAAGCGCGATATGACGCTTGAAAATCCGCTCTGCGTGCTCAACGTCATGAAGCGCCACTATGCCCGCTACACGCCCGAAATGGTCGCCAAGGTGACGGGCATGGATCCGGACGTGATGATGAAGATCTGGCAGGTGTACGCCGGTACGGGCAAGCCCGGCAAGGCCGGTGCGCTCCTTTATGCGCTCGGTCAGACGCAGCACACTTACGGCGGTCAGAACTGCCGTGCGATGTCGATCGTCCAGCTGCTGCTCGGCAACATCGGCGTGCCCGGCGGCGGCTTGAACGCCATGCGCGGCGAACCGAACGTGCAGGGTGCCACTGACGTTGCCTGCACGGTGCCCGATCTTCCGGGCTACCTCAAGTGGCCGACAGCCAAGAAGCACCGTCATCTGGCCGATTATCTCCACGCAGAAACCTATGCCGACGGCTACTACTCGAATAAGCCTAAGTTCATGGTTTCGTTCCTCAAGGAGTTCTTCGGCGAAAATGCGACCGTGGAAAACGACTACGGCTATGAAATGCTGCCTAAGATCGGTCCGCGTCTCCCGGCTTCCGCTTGGACGACGATGGGCACTTTCCATATGATGCGCGACGGCCGCATTAAGGGCTACTTTGCCTGGGGCATGAATCCTGCGCATTCAACGCCGAATGCCAAGTTCGCCCGCAATGCGATGGCTAACCTCGATTGGCTCGTCTGTGCGGACTGGTTCCCGACGGAAACGGCTACCTTCTGGAAGGCTCCGGACATGGATCCCTCCAAGATCCAGACGGAGGTGTACTTCCTGCCGGCTGCGCTGATTTACGAAAAGATCGGCTCGATCTCCAATTCCGGCCGTTGGGTGCAGTGGCGTCAGCAGGGCGTGCTGCCCCCGGGTGAAGCCAAGGCTGACTTTGAAATCATTGAGGTTCTCTTTGGCCGCATCCGTTCGCTCTACCAGAAGGAAGGCGGCGTCTATCCGGATCCGATCCTCAAAGCCAACATGGACTATAAGATCGACGGCAAGTACGACCTGCGCGCTGTTTGCTGGGCGATCAACGGCTACACGGTTCAGGACGGCAAGCTCCTGCCGGGCTACGCTCAGCTTCAGGCTGACGGTTCGACTGCCTGCGGCATGTGGATCTACTCGGGCTACTACAACAACGAAGCCGACAAGCTCGATCCGATGAAGCAGCCGACGGCTCGCCGCTCTAAGGAAGATCCGTCCGGCATGGGGCTCTTCTCGGGCTGGTCCTTCGCGTGGCCTGCCAACCGCCGCGTGCTCTACAACCGCGCTTCCTGCGATATGAAGGGCCGTCCGTGGAATCCGGAAAAGGTTTTCGTCGAATGGAAGGGCGACAAGTGGCTCCAGTATGACGTGGGCGACTTTGTCACGGCCAATCCGCCCGACAACAAGGCCTTCTTCATGACGTGGGAACAGAACGCTCGGCTCTTCTCCTATGCCATGTCCGACGGCCCGATGCCCGAACACTATGAGCCGTTTGAATCGCCGACGAAGAATCTGCTCAACGACAGCGTTCAGGCTCCCTGTGCACTTTTCACGGAGGACAAGGACAACCGCCGCGGCACGTCGCAGGACTACCCCTATGTCTGCACGACCTACTCGGTTACCGAGCAGTGGCAGACCGGTGCGCAGACCCGATCGATTCCCTGGCTCAACGAGCTCATCAGCTGCAACTTTATTGAACTTTCCGAAGAACTCGCTAAGGAAAAGGGCATCAAGAACGGCGATACGGTCCGTGTGTGGAACAACCGCGGTTCGGTCAAGGTTCGGGCAATGGTCACGATCCGCATGCAGCCCATGCAGATCAACGGCAAGCTCACGCACGTGGTCGGCATGCCGCACCACTTCTCGTGGGCGGGTTCCTTTGCCACCGGCGACAACGTCAACGATCTGACCCCGAATGTGGGCGATCCGGTGAGCTTCATTCCCGAATACAAGGCCTTCCTTGTCAACATTGAGAAGGCTGCCTGAAGCATCGGCGACCATAAATCCAGGAGACAAATAAATGGCTGATAACAAAGAAGTCGCTATGCTGTTCGACTCCTCGCACTGCACTGGCTGCCGCGGCTGCCAGGTGGCGTGCAAGCAGTGGAATGTGCTGCCGGCAAGTCTTGAACTCAACGCCAATGAGAAGAACTTCAACGGTACCTATCAGGGGCCGCTCGATCTCAACGGCGACACCCGTCTCATCATGACTTTTGATGAGAAGCCTTCGGGCGACAAGTTCCATCCGGTGAACTGGTCCATCGGCCGGCGTTCCTGCTACCACTGCACGGATGCGGGCTGTGTGAAGGCCTGCTCGTCGGGTGCGCTCAGCAAGGATGAGCGCGGCGTAGTGAAGCTCGACACCGATAAGTGCAACGGCTGCACGTTCTGTCAGGCGGCCTGCCCGTTTGACGTGCCGCGTTTCCGTCCGATGGACGGCCGTATCGACAAGTGCACGCTCTGCATTGATCGTCTCGACAACGGCGGCATTCCTGCCTGCGTCAAGACCTGCCAGCCTGAAGCGCTGCGCTTCGGGCCGCGTGAAGAGATGCTCAAGAAGG
>OAZY01001069.1_pt1 | contig 11430 bp, 7 predicted proteins | sample 1494931 | NCBI WGS metagenome assembly OAZY01 (sample SAMEA2579921, study PRJEB22360) | human gut metagenome | biome: human gut; feature: human-associated habitat; material: faeces | place: Denmark | collected 2008/2010 | reverse complement strand
ACACGCTGGCCCACGCCATCGGCCGCACCGACGGCAACCCGCTGTTCGTGATCTCGCAGAAGACGCTTACCGGCCACGCCAAGGGTGGTGCCTGCATCTTCCAGGTCAACGGTCTGACGCAGCTGTTCAAGTCCGGCGTGATTCCGGCGAACGCGGCGCTCGACTGCGTGGATCCGAAGCTCCAGCGCGACGACCACATGGTCTGGGTTAGGAAGCCCCTGCGCATCGGCGGTGGTGAGGACGAGTTCGGTCGCGAGACCGCTGGTCGCCCGGTCAAGGCCGGTCTGGCCACCTCGCTCGGCTTCGGACATGTTTCCGGCTTCGTGGCTCTGGTCCATCCGGGTGCCTTCGAGGCGGCCGTGGCCAAGGCCGATGGTGAGGCCGCACTGGAAGCTTGGCGTGAGCGTGCCAACGCCCGCCTGGCTGCCGGCCAGCGTCACCTTGAGGAAGGCATGATGGGTCGCGCCGCGCTCTACGAGCCGATCGACAACCGTCGCTTCCGCGAGGATCACCGTGGCTACGACCACCACGAGGTCGAAAAGGCGATGCTCCTCAACCCGGACGCCCGCCTCGGTGCCGACGGCTACTACGAGGCCTGATATTCTCTGGCTCCCCCCGGTCGGTGAATGCCGGCTGAGGGGAGTGTCTCGCGATTAGGGTCGGGAAGAACGTCATTTACGGTGTTCTTCCCGACCCTATTGTTTTTTGACGCTATTGCTGTTTTCGTGGATGTCGGTTCGTCGTCTCTTACTCCCGCAACGGTTCAACAACGAACCACCACCCACGAAAACAGCAATAGCGCCTTCGATATACAGTCGAAACCGGGTCAAGTAGGATAGATGCGTGATTTTTGGGCAGGCTATCGCTGGGAGCGGGGCCGGACCCAGGATTGCTTGATGCGCAGCTGGCATTCAAGCTGGGGTGACTGCTCGCTCGGTGGCGGCGGCTGAACCTTCTCGACCGGGTATCCGGCACGAGGAAAGGGATCGGGTGCCTCGCCTTCGATGAGCGAGACCAGCTTACCGACTGCCCAGTAGCCCATCTCGTAATGCGGCAGTTCCACAGTGGAAAGCGGCGGATCCAGCGCTTCGGCCACAACCTGGTGGTTGTCGACGCCAACCACCGCGATATCTTTGCCGATAATCAGCCCGCGACGGGTGGCCTCGGTGTAGATGGCCCAAGCGCGGGTGTCGTTGAAGCAGAAGAAGCCGTCGACATCCGGGTGCTTGTCGAAGAACGCGGGCATGCGGGCGGCGTCTTGCGCGCCCTCAATCATGCGGCCGGCAAACGGCGTGGTGGCCACTTCGTCGCTGAGGAATCCGATGGTGCGGGTACTGCTGGTGCGCAGCCCGCTGGCCAGACGGTTGGTCAGGTAACCGAGTTCGGCGGCGATGTCGCGGACTCGCTCGGCGACATCGGGGCTGACGCGGCCGATATCGCGGTTGTTGAGCACCAGAGAGACGGTGGAGATGGAAACGCCGGCGCGGTTGGCGATTTGCTTCATCGTGACCACGGTTCTACCTCCTTGCTGGCTTCATTGGCTGGTTGTGGTTGGTTGTTGTGAAGTTATCCTTCATTGGATCATTGTGTTAACCGCGTTAAAAAGTCAAACGTTTGACGTCAATCGATTTACGTATTGGAGTGTCGGGCGGAATATCGACATTTTACGCCGTGTCCACCGTTAGTCAACAGTTTGACTTGGTGTTGACTTTCAGGATTCGGCTTGCGGAGCGGCCGAGGGTTTCCGTTTGTGGATGCCGCGTTCCGTGTGAACCTCGTTATTCTGGATGTGTTGTCAACGTGTTGAATGGCTGATAATAGGTGCTATGGGCACATTTGGTTTAGGTCATGACGTGGTTGACGTCGCCGCATTCGCCGAGCAGCTGTCTGAACCCGGCTCGCGCATGCGCTCGCTGTTTTCCGTTCGTGAGGTACGTCAGGCGGCGGATCGTGCACGGCTGAAGAACGATGACGAGGCCGTGCATCTGTCCGCCAAGTGGGCAGGCAAGGAGGCGTTCCTCAAAGCGTGGTGCGATTATCTTGGCGATGCCCCCTATCCGTTCACGCTTGATAATTTCCCGTGGCCTGAAATCGAGATCTTGGATGATTCCCGTGGTGTGCCGCATGTGTCTCTGGGTAAGGGGACGGCGTCAGTCTTCCAAACTGATTACGCGAATTCGGCTGCAGGCGCTCGCTATTCCTCTGCTTATTCCCCTGCTTCCGATAACGGGCCTTATGCAGTGATGCAGGAGCGGCGGAATGCGCGTTCGGCGCAGCGCTCGGCTTTCGGTGCGGGGTCGATGCCGCATATCCATATTTCCCTGAGCCACGATGGTCCGATTGCCTCCGCGGTGGTGACGATTTCTGTGGAATAGCGCCGGTGGCTCGGCGAGTCTTGGGTTGCGATTGTCGAACCGGTTTGATGTTTTGTAATACAAAGCGTCAAACGATTGACGCGGGCAACGGATAGAGACAAAGGAGTTTCCGGTGGCTCAAAGCAACCAGTCGGCACAGGCAGTGGAATCGGTCGAGAAGACCGAGGTGGCGAAGAAGGCTGCCAAGACAGCATCAACCCGAGCGGCCAAAACCGCTACGACTTCCACGGCAACCAAGACAACCGCAACCAAGCGCACGACGTCTCGTACGGCCAGAACCACAGCGACTAAGGCGACGACTGCCGTCCGTTCGGCCCGTACCTCCAAGGCAGCGGCGACCAAGTCCGCAACCGCCAAGCGTCCCGCTTCGAGCGCCGTGTTCAACGCTCGCCTTGCTGCTCATCAAGACGAACTCGAACAGCTCTTCATGAGCCTATATAACGATCACGACGCCTTCGACGCACTCGTCGCAAGCATGGCCGCAGCCTACGCTGACCGTCCCGCCGATTTGAAGCGTCTCGACAAAACCCGCGAGCAGGACCCGGGCTGGTACAAGCGCGGCGATATGTTCGGCATGACCATGTACACCGACCTGTTCGCCGGCGACCTCAAGAAACTTGCCGACAAGATTCCGTACTTGAAGGAGCAGAACCTACCTGCACTTGATGCCGCTGCTTGACATGCCGCACCCGAACAACGACGGTGGCTATGCGGTCCAGGACTTCGACACCGTGGACCCGAAGCTCGGCACCAACGAAGACCTCGCCGCGCTGGCCAAGAAGCTGCGCCGCGCCGGCATCAGTCTGTGCATCGACTTCGTGATGAACCACACCGCCTCCACCCACCGCTGGGCCAAGGCAGCCGAAGCCGGCGATCCCGAGTATCAGGACTATTACTTCTGCTACCCGGACCGCACCATCCCCGACCGCTACGACCGGGATGTGCCGCAGGTCTTCCCGAACACCGCGCCCGGCAACTTCACTTGGAATGAGAAGATGAACAAGTGGGTGATGACCCAGTTCTACCCGTTCCAGTGGGACCTCAACTACCGCAACCCGAAGGTGCTCGTAGCCATGATGGGCAGCGTGATGCGCCTGGCCAACCTCGGTGTCGAGGTGTTCCGCATCGACGCCGTGCCGTACATCTGGAAGCAGCTTGGCACCAATTGCCGCAACCTGCCGCAGGTCCACACCATCGTGCGCATGCTGCGCATCATTTTGGAATGCGTCTGCCCGGCCGTGGTGCTTAAGGGCGAGGTGGTCATGGCCCCCAAGGAGCTCGCCGCCTACTTCGGTACGCCCGAGGCCCCCGAGTGCCACATGCTGTACAACGTCTCCATCATGGTCAACCTGTGGAGCGCGCTCGCCAGCCGCGACGTGCGTCTGCTCAAGAACCAGATCGACAAGCTCAACTCGCTGCCCGAAAACTGCTGGTTCGTGAATTATTTGCGCTGCCATGACGACATCGGCTGGGGCTTGGACGAAGACGTGGAGCGTTACCTCGACATCGACCCGCTCAAGCACAAGGAATTCCTGTACCACTTCTACGAGGGCGCAACCCCCGGCAGCTGGTCGATGGGCGAACTCTACAACTACGACGAAGCCACGCGCGACGCCCGCAGTTGCGGCACCACCGCCAGCCTGTGCGGCATCGAAAAGGCCATCATCACGCACGACAAGCCACTGCTAGAGACCTCGGTGGATCGCGACCTCATGATGCACCACGCCATGAGCTTCCTGCGCGGTTTCCCGATGCTCAACTGCGGCGACGAAATCGCCCAGCTCAACGGCTGGGATTACAAGGAAGACCCGGATCGCGTGGAAGACAGCCGCAATCTGCACCATAGTAAGTTCGACTGGACCAAGGCCGCTCTGCGCAAGAAGTCCGGTACGTTGCAGAACCAGCTGTGGAAGGGCATGGAAGATTTGCGCGCGATGCGCAACGATCCCTGCTTCGCGCCTGACGCTTGGGTGTCCACGTGGGATACGTTCAACGATTCGGTGCTCGCTGTGATTCGTCAGCACGAAGGCAAGACGCTGGTCGGCCTGTTCAACTTCTCGCCCGACCCGCAGCACGCCCACCTCAACGCCTGCAACGGCATTCTGAACGCGATGGACGCCGACCTCCAACCATACGAGTCCCAGCTCATCCATTTGTGATTTCGACGGTTTCTAGCTCCCCTCTTTGAGGGGAGCTGTCGCCGTAGGCGACTGAGGGGAGTCCTCGGCAAAGCCGCAATCCATCAACTAGATTGGCTGGTCCTGCTGCAGCCACACGCGTTTGCCATCCCCGAAGAAATATGTATAATAACTCAAGTCGCCAAAAGCGACGCTTAACGCGGATGTAGCTCAATGGTAGAGCCTCAGTCTTCCAAACTGATTACGCGGGTTCGATTCCCGTCATCCGCTCCACTATATAGGTTTGTGGCTAGGGTACTACCCACAACATTGCCCGTAACACCACCGCCCGCAACAGAACACGGCCTTGGTGAGTCGTATGTTTGCGTTCACAGAAATTGCATGTAGTATGTCTCCGTGTATGCGTAGCGGTATGTGATACTGCACACATGCGGAGCAGTGGCATACTGACGGTCGTCAGTAACTCCGGCCCCCGCGCAGCGGCGGCAAATCCGCCTCAGTTCCCAGATGGTGGGACCGGCACGCCCCGTCGAGAAGAAAAGTGCGTTATCGCAGGGTGGATGACGAGGGTGCCACTTTTCAAAAATTCCAAGGTTCTTTTCAATGTCGGGTAAAAAAATCCCTCTACTTGGGTGTGCGCATTCGTGCTTTTTGCTTAATACTGTAACGCCTTATAAGCGTAACGCCGGGTTTTGGCGTACGTGATCGTAAGAGACAGGCAAGGTTATGAAGAGAATTGCAGAATGGTTCGCAGCGGTAGGGGCCGCGGCGGGCAGGAAAGGCAAACGGTTAGTGGCCGTCGTGGCCGCCGTAGCGATGCTTGGCGGCGTCGCCGGCGTGAGCGCGACCGCCATGGCGGACGATGGGAATGCCTCCACGACACAATCGCAGACCACCGATGAGAAGGCGGCCGCCAGCGCGCCTGCTCCTCTTTCCACCGAGGGAACAAACGGCGTGCCGGATGATCCGACGTTGTCTGCTCCGGCCCGCGAGAAGACCGTTACCGCCAATGAAGACGGCACGTACACGGTGGCGTTGAACGTCACCGGTGCGAAGAGCGCGGGTACGGGCGAGATCGTGACGAACCAGCCACTCGACATCGTGCTGGTGTTGGATGTGTCCGGTTCGATGGCCGAAAAGATCGCTAGCGGTTGGAACCAGCCTACGAAGATTGACTCGCTCAAGACCGCGGTCAATAAATTCATCAATGCGACGGCTGCAGAGAACGCGAAGATTACCGACCAGAGCCAGCGGAACCGCATCGCCCTGGTGAAGTTCGCCGGCACCGAGAAGACCAGCGTCGGCAATGACTTTTACCGCGAAGGCTGGTCCTCCTACAACTACACGCAGATCGTCAGCAACCTGACGTACGACGTCTCCGGACTGACGAGCACGGTTAACGGCCTGAGCGCGTCCGGCGCGACCTCCGCCGACTACGCCTTCAACCGCGCCCAGGCGGCGCTAACGTATCAGCCTCGCGCCAACGCGAAGAAGGTCGTCATCTTCTTCACCGACGGCGAGCCGAACCACGGCAGCGGGTTTGACCCCACCGTCGCCGCCACCGCGGTGAACAAGGCGAAGAGCCTGAAGGACGCCGGGACGACCATCTACTCGATCGGCGTCGTCAGCGGTGCCAACCCCGGCGACACCTCGAGCAACCTGAACAAGTACATGCACGGCATCTCCAGCAACTACCCGGATGCCACTGCAACGAGCAGTGAGCATTTGTGGGGAAAGTCTTGGAACGCCAACCTCGGTGACCGCGCCGAGACCAGCAGCTACTACAAGGCCGCCACGGATGCCGGCCAGCTGAACAACATCTTCGAGTCCATTTATCAGGAGATCACCAAGACGGCTGAGTATGCCGACGTGACGATTCACGACAGGCTGTCCAGCTGGGTCGTGAGCTCCGACAGCGCCTCCGAGAATGGAGAGCCCGCGGGCTTCACGTACACGAAGACCCGGAACGGCCAGATCACGGCGTGGGATGACGCCCCGGAGGCGACGGTTGCGGCTGATGGCACCGTGTCTTGGCCGGTCATGTCCAACGACGACACGCTTGAGGACGGCGTCACCTACACGGTGAGCTTCAATGTCAAGCCGACGCAGGCTGCGTTCGACGAGGCTGTTAAGAACCACAAGGACGATGCCAATGCCTCCGGCGACAACAACTTCTACACGAACGACAACTCCAGCGCCACTGTCGACTACAAGACCGTGGTGACCTCCTCGCAGGGCGGCACGACGACGAGCGATCCGCAGACCGCCGCCTACCTGCAGAAGCCGACCATCACCCTTCCGGTCTCCAAGATTACGGTGACGAAGACTTGGTCCGACGACAACGAGAATCACGCGAATGATTCCGTGCAGGTCCAGCTCAAGCAGGACGGCGAGGATTATGCCAACGGTTCAGCAACTCTGAATGCCGCCGGCAACTGGACTCACGAGTTCACGGTGCCTGCCGGCCCTGAGGGGCACACATACTCGGTTTCCGAGGTCAAGGTTGAAGGCTATGACTCCAAGGTTGATAAGACTGACCTCAAGCTACAAGGTTTGACCGCACAATCCGGTGCCTTCACGGTAACCAACACGCCTTCTTACGTGACCTTGCCCGCTTCGGATGTCAAGGTGACGAAGGTTGTGCAGGGACATGCTGCTAATTCGGACTTCGGCTTCAACCTGAAGTGCGTGGATAGCACGGATGCGAATGCTGGTAAGTGCGCTGACGTTACCGGCTTGGCCAACAATGGACTGACTACGACTGTGTCCAAGGACGAATTGACTGCTAGCGGCGCGAGCGCGACGGTTGGCTTCGGCAATGGGGACCTGAAGTTCAGGGTTCCGACCGGTGCTGACAATTTGGTCTACACGTTCGAGGCTTCGGAGGACACCGAAAAGCCTGCTGCCGGTTGGAAGTATGACAACGATAAGGTGACCGTCAAGGTCACGGTCTCCAGGACGGATGCCGTTGTCTCTTACGAGTACGGCGAGAACGATTCCGACCGAACGAATACGGAGTCGGCACAGTTCACGAACAAGTATGTGGCTATCTCCAGTCTGCCGCTGACCGGTGGCACGACTGGTCGTGACTGGATGGTGTTCGGCGGTGGCCTGGGCCTGCTGGCCCTGCTGGCTGCTGCGGGCTACACGGTTTGGCGTAAGCGTCAGCTGGTCTGATTTCAAGAAACTTGAGGTGGTTTTGGCTCCTCTCGCTGAGGGGAGCTGGCCGCCGAAGGCGGACTGAGGGGGGCAATGAAGGCTTCCCTCCCGAAAAAACAATAAGGATTTGCGGATCACGGAGGCCCTGCTGTGGGTCTGCAGCCTCCGCGATTGCAAGAAAATCAATCACAATAAGGAAGAGAGGGTTTCTCATGAAGTTGAGGAAGCTTTTCGCGGGTGTCGCTGCTGCGGCCACCCTGCTCGGTGGCATGGCCTTCGGCGCCACCACCGCCAACGCGGCTGAGGCCAACATCTCCAGCACGACTATCACAGTCAACGCCACGGATGCAAACCAGTTCTACACCAAGCCGGTTGACACCGCTGACCTGCAGGCTAACCTGCGCATGTTCAAGTACGTTGAGCTCGCCAAGTATGTGTCTGATGGCAACACTGGCGTTGAGCTGGAGGGTTTGGTCTCCGGTGAGGCAGTGGATGCTGCTTTCGCTGCTGCTGGTTACAACGACCAGACCAAGGGTGATTCCCTGAACGAGTGGGCCTGGCTGGGCAACACTACCCTGACCGCCGCGCAGACCACCGCTTTTGTGAACGCGCTTAAGGATCTGGCTGTCACGGACATTACCCCGACGGCTTCTAACGGTGGCAAGACCCAGACCTTCACCTTCGCTGAGGGTGGTCTGTACTTGATTGTCGACCAGAGTGGAAAGCTGGTCGTCGAAGATAATGACACTCACAAGCTCGTGTGGAATGGCAATGCTCCGATTCTCGCTGGCACTGCTATCACGGGCGCCGCGCCGTCCGTGAACAACGCCACTGGCGTTCTCGCCGCTGCCGGCGTTGTCGACCTGAAGAGCAGCAAGGAAGAAACCACCAAGGCTGGTGCCGTGACTTGGCAGAAAGTCGACAAGAACGCTGCTGCTCTGACTGGTGCTGAGTTCCAAGTGTACGAAGGCGATGTTAGCGGTCTGTCCGCTGACGAGCTCAAAGCGAAGACTCCGCTTAAGTTCAATGGCTCTAACGGTGCGTATTCTCTGCCGACCGCCAATGCTGATGGCACTTACCCTGAAGGCGCCACGGACACACTGCAATCCAACGCTGAGGGTAAGTACACTCTGAACGGTCTTAAGCTCAACACCACCTACACCGTGATTGAGACGAAGGTCCCGACTGGCTACAACGGCACCTTCGTTGGCAAGTTCACGATCACTACCGGTGCAACCGCAGATGCTGCTGCCACCTTCGCTGGTAAGGATGCCTGGAACCTGTCCAAGGACAACAAGGGCACCTTCCAGGTCACCAACGTCAAGAACATCACCCAGCTGCCGCTCACCGGTGCCGCCGGAACCATGCTGTTCTCCGTGATCGGTCTGCTGATCGCGGGTGCCGCGGTGACCGTGTTCGTCAAGTCCCGTTCCACCAAGCGCGCTCTCAACGCGTGAGCTTGACTGCTGCTTATAACTGAGCAGCTATAACAATGGCCGATCTGATTATTCAGATCGGCCATTTGTCATATTGGCGGCATCTCAGACGGATGACTTGTGGACCATCTCCGAATCTTATGGGCAATGTATGGCATTTTGATTTGAATGTAATGGGGCCGGGCATCGAAAATAACTTGTGTTTCACCACAACAAACGTTTCACGCAGGCTCGGTAACAATCGCCAAGCGAACACAATCGTAGGGGAGGTGAAGGATGGGCCTGTATACCCCATTCGTGGGCCGATTATCGTTCAGTTGCCGTCCAGCCACTACTCAGGCTCCACTTAAACGGGGATAAAAACGACCCTACTAGGGGTTAGGCATGTCCGAATTATAAGTATTACTATCCCGAACTATGGCATTCACCCCATAATCAAGGGGGGTGTGCAATGAGCCTTCCAACGAGTGTAAGGGATGAGGATGACCAGTGGTGGAGGGACTTTTAGCCCCGAGGAGATCAAGTATCTGAAGTCGTTGTCGGCAGTGGCGGAAGCCACGGCGAAGCGCATCACCTATACCGATGATTTCAAGCGTTACTGTGTAGTCCACTACAACGAAGGTGCCTCACCCGTGCGCATGTTCCGTGAAGCCGGATTGGATCCGGCTCTAATCGGGTACAAGCGCATCGAACGTTGCCTTGCCCGCTGGCGTGAATCGCAAGACGAAATCCTGAACTCCGGCAATGCCAAAGCCGGGTTGGAAAATAAGCTGGGGGGGGGGCTTCAGATTCGGAGCTTTTCCGCTCGGGAGCCGCGGGCGCACCAAACATTCCGGAGAGTGCGCGAGCAGCGAGAGCTTGGCGCGACTCGGCGGAATCGTCACTTCCGGCTGGTACCGGCAGCGAATCCGATTTCCACGTATCGCCCGAACGTCGCGCCATCATCTTCCCCGTCTCCCGCAAAGAGCAGAACAATGACCTACGCGACTTGCTGATTTCGCAGCAGGTACGTCGTATCGACGAACTGGAGCGTCAGGTCGACATGCTCGAGGCCCTGCTGCACGGCAGGCGGCGTAAGGAACAGGCTGCCAATACGTTGCCTGAGGAACAGACGGATACAGCGGCGGACAAGTCGCCGGATACAGACGGGCAACAGCAGTAGCCTGTCTGTATCCAATCAGTGCGCGAAACCACAGGGAACATCAGGTACTTGCCCAACACGCACGCTAAGATAGGCATCGCAATAATCGGCATGGCAATACATGGCAATAAGCAGGTAATCGGCGAGGCGGTGCATGGAGCAGGAATCCAACGAGCAAGAACCTAACGAGGCGACGGAAATCGTAGGCGGCAAAGTAGAGACCGTCGAGGTTTCCAGGCACCCCGAGGCTTCCATACCCGAGACCGATTTGTCTTTGGCTGATATCGAGCGCCGTCGCTCCCATCCGTTGCGTTGGGCGTTGATTATTCTTGCCGTACTGTGCGCCATCATCGCGCCATACTGGTTCGGTCGCTCGCTGGCGGTGAATAATACTGACTCCATTGTGGCCGTGCTCGGGGGAGTGTCTCCGCAAGGTATCGCACTGGTCGGTTGGGTGGCCGTGGTGATCACGTACGTCGGATTGGCGATGGCGGTGGTCGTCTCGCCGTCCTGGCCATGGCTGATCGTGTTCGTGCTCGGGCTGGCCTGTGAGCAGTTCATCGCGGGACTCAGCATGCTCAATCTCAACTTCTGGTATTCCACGTACGTGGTCTACGGCAAGCAGGCCGGTCTGGCAAATGCCGCGAATCTGGGCATTATGGGGGCGGCGATCGGCATCGCCGTATACGCCCTGGTGTTTGTTGGTCTGCTGGTGATTATCCGGAAGACCTCGCCGCTGAACGTACTGACCAAAAGCTGGGCGAGTTTCATTCTGTACTTCGTGATTGAAACCATCGCCCTGCTCGTGGTGTTGTTCGGCGGATTGCTCACCACTGTGTGAGCGCACGTGAGTTGCCGTACGTCGCTCAGTACTCACCGCTCACTGCTCACCGCCGCGCAAACCGTGTGCCCGATGTCTATTTAGAGGTGCAACACCCCTGTTGGTCCTGCAATTCTAGCAGTTCGTCGGCGAATGCCTCGGCGGGCGTCCGGTAGTCCAGCACGCGCATGGGACGGTTGTCGGCCTCGTCGACAATCTCCCGCAGTTCCCCGGCCATGCCCATCTGGATCTCGCTGCGTTTGGGCAGATACCGGCGGATCATGCCGTTCCGGTTCTCGTTGCTTCCCCGCCGCCGGCTGGAGTACGGGTCGGCGAAGTACGTGTCCATGCCCGGCCCGTC
>OAZY01001056.1_pt1 | contig 11637 bp, 10 predicted proteins | sample 1494931 | NCBI WGS metagenome assembly OAZY01 (sample SAMEA2579921, study PRJEB22360) | human gut metagenome | biome: human gut; feature: human-associated habitat; material: faeces | place: Denmark | collected 2008/2010 | reverse complement strand
CTGCAATCCCAAGAGCTTTGCGCGTGACGCCAAGGAACTTGCCGCCGCGGGACTTACGCTCGAAAGCATCTCTCCTGTAGACCTCTTCCCCGGCGCCATGCATCTTGAGCTCGTTGCGGCGTTTTCCTCAAAAAAAGCGCTGTCGGCAGCCTGACCTATCCTGAGGCGGGGACTTGCGGGCCAAGCGCCTCGCTCCGCCGCCCTCAGCCGCTATTGACGATAGATCGTCTTATGCCACGCCTGCGGACTGCGGAAGAATTCGAGCGCCTTTTCCAGACTGCGCGTACGGAAAAAATCCGGCAGACTCTTGAGAATCGTCCGTCCATAGGCTTTGTCCGCCACTCGAGAGTCGCAGAGCATAAAGACGCCGCGGTCCGTTTCCGAGCGGATCAGCCGCCCAGAGCCCTGCTTAAGCGCGGTTACCGCTTCGGGCAGCGCCATCAGGGCAAAAGGACTTTTGCCTTGTTCACGAAGCGCATCAGATCGGGCGGCATAGACCGGGTCATCGGGCGGCGCAAAGGGGAGCTTGTCAATCACCACCAGCGACAATGCCTCTCCCTGCACATCCACTCCCTCCCAGAAACTCATGGAGCCCACCAGAATGGCGTTGCCGTGTTCGCGAAAGGCGTCAATGAGCGCCGCTTTGGGCATGTCGCCCTGCACAAAGAGCGGATAAGGGTTCCCTGCATGGTCAAGCAGCGCCCTGAGCTCTTCGGCCGCTTTGCTGACGGCCGCAAGTGAAGTACAGAGAAAAAATGTTCGGCCCTTGGCTGCGCAGACGAGCGGCCAGGCCGCATCGACCACGCGACCGGCATGCTCAATGGTATTGGTGGGGGGCGGCAGCTGCGGCAGGTAAAAGCATCCCTGCTCCCAATAGTTGAAAGGACTTTCCCAAGTCCCGGCTTTGGCCTCCGGAATCCCTGTCTCAATTGCAAAGTGCGTGAAGTCTCCTGCGGTCGACAAAGTGGCCGAAGTGAACACCCACGCACCGCCTTCGGCTTCCCGCATCTGCCGGAAGTCATCGGCAAACTTAAGCGGCGTATTGTTAAACCGCAGGCTCGAAGGCGCTGCGGAAATCCACTGCACGGCGTCTTTCTGGAATCGGAAGGCGCGTTGGGTGCCCCCTTGCGCAGCGCCGGCATCATCCTGAGAGTCAGTGCTTACTAACGTATCTTCCAAGCCTTCCAAGGGAATGTCAGCCGCTCCTTCCGAAGCATCATCGGCTTTTTCCTCCGGGTGCGTGAGGCGCTTGAAAAGCGTTTCCCACTTCGCCATCTCCAGATCCACTTCGCAGGCATATTCACAAAGTGCATCGAGATCGTCGCTGCGGTCTTTATTGGCTCTCATCGCTCGAATGAGCTCACCGAAAGCTGCGAGCATTTTGCCAAAAGGCTCAGTGAGCTCCTCGAAGCGCTCAATGGTCCTGACGGCGAGCCGGTCGCCCGGCTCGATGCCGATGCCTCGGGCGGCAATGACAAGATCGCGGGCTGTTTTCTGAACGGCATGGCAGAGCGCATCCCAATCCGCGCCGTCATTGGCATGACCGCGTCCGAGCGCACGCGCTTCGTCGGCAATCGACTCGAGCTGCCAGGTGGTAAAAGCGGAGCCGAAGAAGTCCGTCGCAATGCCCGGGAGCTGATGCGCCTCATCAATGACCGTGAGATCCGCGGTCGGCAGCATGCCGTCAATCTGTCCTTTCGCCTCGCGCTTGAGCGCAAGCGAACTCAAAAACAGATGGTGATTCACCACAACGATTTGGCTTTTGAGCGCTTTTTCGCGTGCGGCGCGCACGAAGCAGTTTTCCCAATGTTCACACCGCTCTTTACCCAGACAGTTTTCCCGCGTACTCGTCACCAGCGGCCAGAGCGGATCGTCCTCGGGTACCGTCGGGAGCTCCGCGCGGTCACCCGTGGCTGAAATCGCCGCAAACCGCTTAATCTCCCGAAGCTTGCGGTAGCTGTCGCGCTCAGGCAGAAGGCCTTCGGATTCCGTCCGCTCAAGCCGATATGGACAGACATAGTTGCTGCGACCTTTGAGAACAGCTGTCGGCACATTGACGCCGAGCGCGGCCGAAAGCGCCGGTATGTCTTTGTTGAAAAGCTGATCCTGCAGCGGCTTGCCGGCGGTCGAAATCACGACCGTCGAACCCGAAAGCAGCGCCGGCACCAGATACGCAAAACTTTTGCCGGTGCCGGTGCCGGCTTCGGCCAGAAGCGTTTCCTTATTTTGAATGGCTTCGGCCACGGCCTGTGCAAACGCAAGCTGCCCCTCACGAGGCGTGAAGTTGGCCTGACGGCGAGCCAGGGGGCCGTCAGCCGCGAAAGCGAGTGCGGTGCGCTCTTCGAGCGGGCGAGCAGCGTCAAAGAGCTCCGCCCATTGATTTTTTTGGCTTGGAGAGGTCATGGACAAGCGTCAGAAGTACTGCATCAGGTTGCTTTTGCGTTCTTTCTGATTGGCCTCATAGCGCTTTTGCGCAGCTTCGCGCTCATCCAAACTTCTTTCAAACTGCTGCTGCTTGGCCTCACGGTCCGCTTTGCGCTTGGCTGCGAGCTCTGCGGCTTCTTCCATGCGCTTTTGGGCTTCGAGCTGTTTTTGCGCATAGTAGGCCTCGTTGGCCGCTTCGGCAGCAGCTCGCTCAGACGCCGCATCGTGGGGCATTTCACTGCCTGGGATCGGCGACGGCGCCGCGGCGTCTTTGGCCGTCTTCCCGTTCATGCCTTGAGGAACAGAAGCGTCTTTAACCGTTTTCTTTTCCCATTCAACGGGAGCGGAAGGCTCTTTGACGGTCTTAGGCGCAATATCTACGGGCTCACTGGGTGCCTTCACAGACTTTGGCGCAATGTGCATCGGTTCTGGAGGATCGATTTTCACCGTCTTAGGCGCTATTTTCATGGGCTCGCGACGAGATTCAAGCGCATTCTTTTCTTGTTCTGCGCGCATCTTTTCCACTCGGTTGAGACGGATGATTTCGTCTGCCGCCACAATGACCTCGCGGACCTCGCGTTCACGGTCAAATGAAGCGCGCCGAGCGTCATCAATGCAGCTGTTGACAAAAAACTTTTTGCCGCACCAGCTGCGCTGGACAGCCAGCGCCTCTTCAATTTGCTTGAGCACGCCCTCAGCATCGCTCTTTACCTGAGCAGCCGTCTTCACGGAATCGATCGCCGAAGGCTTTTTCCACCGTTCATAAAACGATCGATCCGCGAGCACCTTCTCGGCTTGCGCTGCGCGCGCTTCCAACGCAGCATCATCTTCGGGTGCGGATGCGGCCAAAGCCCCGCCAGCGGTCCATGCGGCCAAAGCGCATAAAACCGAAATCAGGGAGCGGGAGCTGCAAAGCGATTGAAGAGCGTAGCGCTTCATTCCAAATTCCTCAAAGAAGGCCATCGCATGAGTGCGGGCGGCGCCATTTTAACCGAGTGAACAAAAGCCCAAAACGACTGAGATCCATCGAATACCGCAGAGAACGCTGCCGCGTCTTTGCGCCGCGGCAGCAGAGGACGAGCCGCTTTTTAAAGAATCGTTGCTACAGCGTCGAGCGGGAAGCGGGATTTCGGAGCGTCAGCATTCCAATCGTCGCTGCTGCGATAGCCGAGCGCGCAGGCCATCACCGATTTCTGTCCCTTGGCGGCAAGTTCAAGAATTTCGTCAACCTTCTCGAAATGCATGCCGCCCAATGTCGTGGCGTCAACACCCATGCCGGCAGCCGCCAAGAGCAGGAAACCGAGCGCAATATGGCACTGGTTGGCCGCCCAGCATTCACCGCGGTCCGCTCCGGAGCAATAGGCCTTGACGCTTGCGCAGCGGAAAGCCTCGAGTTTCGCCGTAAACTCGGGATCCGCAAACTGTCCGCGAAAGCGCCCGTCCGCGGCTTCCTGAGCCATCAAGCGATGAACATATGCATCGTCGAGGTGCTTCTCGATAGCAAAAACAATAATGACAGGCGCATGCTCCGTACGCTCGAGATTGAAATCCTTGACGGCCGGACGAATGGCCTGGAGTGCTTCCTTCGTCTTCAAGGCATAAAAATGCCACGGCTGGATGTTCACCGATGAAGGCGACAAACGGAGCACCTCCAGGAGATCATTGAGCGTCTCATCGGAAATGGGTTTATTCGCGTCATAGCGCTTTGCGGTATAGCGGTGCTTCACCAATTCAAGCATCGAATTCATGGCATCCTTCTCTTATGAGGTGTGATCTCAGACATCAAAAAACCGGCGTGCTGAACGAACGCCGGCTTTTTGCGGTTTCCTGCGCATAAAGGCACTCTACGCCTACGCGCTGAGTTTGAACTTAGTCAAGCGACGTGAAGAGCTCATCACGGGTCAGACGGGACTTCGGACGCTGGGCATTGCCGTCCTTCGGACTGCGGTACCCGAGACTCACGGCAGCAATCGCCGTCAGATTCTTCTCGTCAAGCCCGAGAATTTCGTTGAGCTTCGGAAAATCAACGCCTTCGAGCGCCGTCGAGTCGATGCCCATGCCGGCCGCGGCAAAGAGCAGGAACCCCATGCCGATGTAGGCCTGACGAGCCTCCCAAGCCACGAGCTCTGCTTCAGAGCCCTGATGCAGGCCCGCAAAATAACGGCGCCCCTGATCCTGAGCGTTCTTCACTTCTGCATTGGGGAACCGTCCGTCACTTTCCTCTTTATCGAGCACACGGCGCAGATGCGCCTCCTCAGCGTCTTGGGTACGGTAAAGACCACCACATCGCTCGCACCGGTAATGCGGTCGCGGTTGAATTCGGGAAAAGCGGGGAGCAGACGTTCACGGGCTTCCTGTGAGGTCGCCGTAAAGTAATGAAGCGCCTGAGCATTGACCGAAGTGGGGGTGAGACGCAGAATTTCAAGCAGCGTATCAAACTCTTCGCGCGGAATCTGCTGACCGTTGTAATGCTTAGTCGTATAGCGTTCCTGTGCGAGACGAAGGAAAACGTTGTTCTGCATGATGGGATGTCCTTTTCTTGAAAATTGTCGTTGGGATGCTGCTCAGCGGTCCGCTCAGGCGCATTGCGCCTCGCGAACGCCGGCGCTTCATTGGAAGCCATCGACAAAGCATCACGAGAGACGCCGGCAGCATCGAACATTCGTGGAAACCATAGCACAAGACGATGCTGTTAGTTCGACGTCGATCGAACTCTTCTGTATCACGAGATTGCTTGACGGCTTGAGCGAAAGTCTGGCGCCTATGTCTTGATTGGAAAGAGGCTTATGGCTTTGAACTTCTGCGCAAAGGGAGTTCCTATTGATGATGGTAGTTGCTAGACTTTGCGCGATGAAAAAGAAGGCCGGGTCCCTGCCGGCTGTTCAACTTTGAAAAAAAGATTTGACCATGAAGAAACCCATCCGCGTTGCCGTTACCGGACCAGCCGGCAACATCGGCTATTCTCTCCTTTTCCGCATCGCCGCCGGCGACATGTTTGGGCCCGACCAGCCCGTTATTCTGCAGCTGCTTGACCGCGCAGCCCCTGAAAGCCAGCAAAAGGTGACGGGCGTCATGATGGAGCTTGACGACTGCGCCTTTCCGCTGCTTGCCGGACTGGAAAATTCCGCGGAAGCGACGACCGCTTTCCGCGACGCCGATGTCGCGCTGCTTGTCGGCGCCCGCCCTCGCTCCAAAGGGATGGAGCGCGCTGATCTGCTTAATGCCAACGCTGAGATTTTTGTCGCTCAAGGCCGTGCGCTCAACGAAGCCGCCTCGCGCGACTGCAAGGTGCTCGTGGTCGGCAACCCCTGCAACACCAATGCCTGGATCGCCATGAAGAGCGCTCCGGATCTCAAGCCCGAAAACTTCACCTCCATGCTGCGTCTTGATCAGAACCGCCTGATGGCTCAGACGGCAACGCAGGCCAAGGTGTCGGTGAACGACATCACGCACGCTGCCGTTTGGGGCAACCACTCCCCGGCGATGTTCCCGGATCTCGAGCATGCGCTCATCAAGGGACGCCCTGCGCTCGAACTCGTCGACCGCAGCTACTATCAGGAAACGATGACCCCGATCGTCGCCAAGCGCGGCTCAGCCATCATTGAAGCGCGCGGCGCAAGCTCAGCGGCCTCTGCCGCTTCCGCCGCCATTGACCACATCCGTGACTGGGTCCTGGGTTCAGGGGACCGCTGGGTAACGATGGGGGTTCCCTCCGACGGTTCCTACGGCATTCCCGAGGGGCTCCTCTTCGGTTTCCCCTGCACGACGAAGGACGGCCGCTGGGAAATTGTTCAGGGACTTGAACTCTCTGACTTTGCTCGCGCGACGATTGCTAAGTCCGTCGCGGAGCTTGAAAGCGAACGCGCTCACGTAGCGGCGCTCCTCGGCTGAGGACTGACGACGAGAGACTCCAAATTGCCTTTGGCAGACTAGAGTCCTCTCGCTTCGCCTGCCAAAGGCTTCGACCAATACGGCCGAAGCCTTTTCCTTCTTTTGACGTTCCGCACCCCTCGCCCGCACCATGTTTCCTCCCGAGCTTTACGCCGCCCTTAAGCGGATCGAAGCCTCTGCCGCGCCGCTCCTTCGCGGCTCTGCAGAACGCATTGTCATCCTTGACACGCACGTCGTTCTTGAATGCACGCTCTGGCGCGATGAGAGCGAAGCGGATTCGCCGTTGGACTGCGCACTTAAAGCCGGGCGGATCGTGCCGGCAGCTTCCCATGAAACGCTCTTGGAACTTGCGGGGATCGCCGCTCGTCCGGTTAAGCAAATGCTCGAAGCAGAAGCGGCCGCGCGCGCACTCACCATGCTCGAACGCTGGGGAAAACTCATACGCATGCCCTCTAAAGACATGCTCACAGAGGCTGCTCAGGCGCTGGATACTGAAAACATTCGCTGCCGAGACCCCGAGGATCAGAAGTTTCTCATCCTCACGAAAGCCGCAGCCAATCTCTGCGGCGTCGGCAGCACGACGCTCATCACTCGGGACAAACTGCTGCGAAAAGCCGCTAAGAAGCTCAGGGCTGCCGAGCGCGGAGGCACGATGCTGCTCCTTCCCGAAGACTTCACCGAATAAGACTTTCCTTATCGCAAGACATACCAGATCATGCTGACGACAGCATTGATGATCCAGAAGGCACAGGCGGCAAGGCAGAGCCAAATAAGAATTTTAATGATGCGGGCAGCCATGAGATCAGCCAAGATTTGTGGAGAAAACCGCATCATACACGTCTGAGAGCAGATTGGGAGAGCGCCCCAAATTGCCTATTTTTCACTTTTCTAGGCAATATATCCCTCGCCTATACAGGGGATGAGCAAAGAGAAAACACATCTGCACCTCCACCTACAATCAAAGATCCGGCTGCAACTGGGAGCCGGCGCCAATTATCAATAAAACCAGAGCGGCGGTCGGCCGCATGAGATATCCAGCCAAGAATGCCTCTGCATGTCGGCACAGCGGATATGCCCCCAATCTCTCGGACGGGCGGCTATCCGCGGATATTGCTTTCTTCGACCCTCGCTCCTGCAGGAGGAATCGCCCATGGAAATGGACGACTTTACCCAGCTCGTTCAGAGTGTCAACGGACTGCTCTGGGGCATGTACTGCCTGATCCCGCTTCTGGTGGGCACCGGCATTTATCTCACCATCAAGCTGCGTTTCATTCAGATCCGCCGCTTCGGACAAGCCTTCCGCAAGGTCTTCGGCGGCATCACACTCTTTGGCGACAAAGCGGGCAAGGACGGCATGAGTTCCTTCCAGTCGCTCGCCACTGCAATTTCCGCACAGGTCGGCACCGGCAACCTCGCCGGCGTTGCCACGGCCATTGCCATGGGCGGTCCCGGCGCCATCTTCTGGATGTGGCTTGCCGCTTTCTTCGGCATGGCTACGATCTTCGCTGAGGCTACGCTCGCTCAGGTATTCCGTGCCCGTGACGCACACGGCCAAATTATGGGCGGCCCGGCCTTCTATATCAGCCGCGGCCTTAACAACAAGCCCCTGGCTGCGTTCTTTGCCGTCTCGATCATCATCGCGCTCGGCTTCATCGGCAACATGGTTCAGGCCAACTCTATTGCCGACGGCTTCCACAAAGCCTTTGAGATTCCGCAGTGGGCTACCGGCATTTTCGTCTTTGCCATTGCCGGCTTCATCTTCATTGGCGGCGTGCGCCGTATCGCAAGCTTTGCCGAAAAGATGGTGCCGCTCATGGCTGTGGTGTACATCCTGGGCTCTCTCACCATCATCTTCAGCAACTACGACATGATCCTGCCTGCTTTCAAGGAGATCATCGTCGGCGCATTCGATCCGTCTGCAGCGACGGGCGGCATCATTGGCGCGAGTCTGAAGGAAGCCATTCGCTACGGCGTTGCCAGAGGCCTTTTTTCCAATGAAGCCGGCATGGGCTCCACCCCGCACGCACATGCACTCGCACAGGTTAAGCACCCGTGCGAACAGGGCCTCGTGGCTTACGTGGGCCTATTCTTTGACACCTTCATTGTGCTCAACATGACCGCACTCGTCATTCTCACGACTGGCGTGCTTGACGGCAAGAGCACCGGCATCGTCCTCACGCAGGCCGCCTTTACAGCCGGTCTGGGCGACATCGGTCCGGGCTTCGTTGCAATCTGCCTCTTTTTCTTCGCCTTTACGACGATCGTCGGCTGGTACTTCTTCGGCGAACAAAACGTCAAGTATCTCCTCGGTCTGCGCTGGGTGCAGAGCTACCGCGTGCTTGTTCTGTGCTTCCTGATGCTCGGCTCCTTCCTCCACGTAACGCTGGTTTGGGAACTTGCTGACTTCTTCAACGGCATCATGGTGATCCCGAACGTGATCGCTCTGCTTGCGCTCTCAGGCCTTGTCGCCAAAGTTCTGAAGGACTACGACACGAAGTTCATGCTGGGCGAAACCCCCGAATACGGGGCGCTTTCGCCGAGCGGCGGAGAACCTTTCTCGCTCGAACCCTCGCCGCGCAAGGGCCGCCGTTTCAGCCGTCTGAAGCTGCGCCTGCGCCGCAAGAAGACGCCTCCCGTCAATCTCGACGAGATGGATCAGCTCAAGGAACGCGGTCTCGACCGGTTCTAAAAACTTCGGTCTCAAGCATTCAGACTGCTCAATAGTCCCCATGCTGGTGATCCGCAACGCCGCAGACCAATGCCGTCTGCGGCGTTTTTCATTAGATTATTCACGCAGATGAACCGCGACGCGCTCGGCTTCGCAAACCGATAACAGCAGCGGCGAGCTCGGCAGCGATGATGATCACGATGCCGACCGTGGCGAAAGACTCGAGTTTCTCGTCAAAAAAGAGCCAGCCGAAAAAGACGGCAAACAAAATGGCGGAAAACTGCAGACAGGCGCAAAGCAGCGGCCGACCGCGTCCCCATCCCAATGTCTGCGCGAGCTGAGCGCCCATCGTGCAGATGCCCACGGCAAAAAGCATGGGGTCCGTAAAAAGGTCCTTCATAGAGGCTCTGCTCAAGAACGCCTCCGCCACGGCTGAAATGACCAGACTCGCCGCAGAAAACCAAAAGACCGTGCGGAAAATCGGTTCGCCCGCCGCGCCGAGACGCTTCAAGAACATCGCTGAACCTGCAGCCAAAATCGCCGAAAGCACAGCCAGCACGGCATAGGGCAGTTCATGGCTTCCGCAGGAAGGCTGCAGCACCATGCAGATGCCCGCAAAACCGCAAAGCACAGAACCGACCAGCACCCAGTCGGTGCGCTCGCCAAGACGCATCTTTTCAATGATCACAAAGAGCGAAACGAAAAGCGGCATGGTGTAAAAGAGCGTCTCAGCCGTGCCGATCTGCAGATGCTGTACGGTCACGATGTTGATCAGCAAAGCGAGCATGCCGCATATCGCTCGGCCGATATGCGCCTTCGGGATCTTTGTTTTGAGCGGCGTCTTAGCAGCCGCCGCCATCAGAACGGCAAAGAAAGCCATGTAGCAGGAACGGACGAAGAAAATGTCCCAAATATCGTACTGCGGCGGTACCCACTTCACGAACACATAGGTGAGCACCGTAAAAAAAGTGGCCGCAAGAATCCATAGCGAATGCAGCATAGCTACTCTCCTGCCGGCCGCCCAAAGCGCTTTTGAATCAGCGCCAAGAGCTGCGCGCGGATGAGCTGCGATCCCGGATCGGCGTGCGTACGCTCGTGCCAGCCCAATCGAACGGTGAGTTTTGGCGCGGCATCGGAAAGCTCAAGGATCGCTGTGCGCCGCGGGTCGAGTGCGAGTTCGGCCGTTGCCTTGGGCACAATCGCGTAGCAGTCCGTCTCTTCCAGACAAAGTGATGCCGCGAGAAAGAAGGGCGTCACCAGTGCGATGCGGTCTGGATTTTTAGGATTAAACCAGCCGCTGCCGGGACTGTTGGGAGCACGGTAGCGGTCGGGCTGGGCATTGATGAGCACCTGCGGGAAGGCTTCAAGATCTTCGCGTTCAAGGGGCCCAAAAGCCGCAGCACGTTCAGAGAGAGGATGTCCGCGCCGCACCAGACAGACGTACGGCGTGGTGAGAAGCGCCGCAGAATGAATATCTGGGTGGAGTCCCTGCCGGGCAAAGAACACCAGATCGAGCAGATCCTCACGCAGATAATCAAAGAGATGTTCATCGGCCTGCGTGGCGCGCAGCCGCACATGCGGCATGCGGGCCGTAAAGTCAGCAAAAATCGAGGCAATGCAAAGCGCAAATGCATTGTCGTAGCAGGCCGTGCGAACCGTGCGCGAAAGGGTTCTTGGATCCAATTCGTCGTCGCGCCGCAGATCCTCAAGCACATGCATGAGGGAAAGCACCTTGTCATAACGGCGTTTGGCCGCTGTGGTCGGCTGCATCAGAAATCCGCTTCTCACAAAAAGCGGATCGTCCCAATAGGTGCGGAGCTTCGCGAGCATGCGGTTGGCGCTCGAGAGACTGATGCCGAGCTGCTCGGCCGCACGCGGGAGCGTTCCAGTACGAAAAAGCGCCAGAAAAAAATAAAGCGCTTCAGCATCCACGCCGCGGACAAAGGCCGGCAGGCCATGCTTGTCGAATGCCTCGAACGCCTCGAATGTCTCGAGCGTATCGACGGCATCCTGAGCGCCTTGGCGTTTCCGACTAAGAACCGGTTCCGACATTGATTGGCTCCGAAATCTGACATCCAAACACGTAAATTACCTCATTTTCCGAAGACAGCGCTATCCCTAGAATTTGTCCGACTTCTTTAGAGCACTTCCACGTTTTATGGAAATTCGGCAAATGATTCATCCTTCTGAACCCGTACTCTCCGCCGCGGCAGCCGCCGTTCTTCTTACTTTTGCAGCTGCTTCCGCCGCAGCGATGACGCCAGGCGTCTACTCGGCCGCTGTGCCCGCCCGCAACGGTGAACTTGCCCTAGAAGTCCAGGTTTCCGCCGACCGCATCGAATCCGTCAAAGTCGTCCGTCAGCAGGAAACGCCGGGCATCGGTTCGCTTGCGGTTGAAGCGCTCCCTGCCGCGATGGTCGCCCAACAAACCAGTTCGGTGGATGTCGTGAGCGGCGCAACGATGACTTCCGACGCCATCATCAAAGCCGCAAGCGAAGCGCTTAAGCAGGCCGGCGCCGACGCGTCCTTCTTTAAAAAGAAAACCGACGCCAAGTCTTCAGACAAAGCGCTGCCGCTTGAAACACAAGCTGACGTCATCATTGTGGGCGGCGGCGGAGCCGGCATGGTGGCAGCAGCCACCGCCGTACTTTTTG
>OAZY01001053.1_pt1 | contig 11672 bp, 10 predicted proteins | sample 1494931 | NCBI WGS metagenome assembly OAZY01 (sample SAMEA2579921, study PRJEB22360) | human gut metagenome | biome: human gut; feature: human-associated habitat; material: faeces | place: Denmark | collected 2008/2010 | reverse complement strand
TAAAATACATTTTAAATTAATAATAAATATGATATGGTAAAGAAGAATTACCATCTTAAAAATGGTTTTAAATATAAGTTTTAGGCAATTTTTCCTAACTTCTTGGAAACTTTTCTTACTTTCTTTTTAAATTTTTTAGAGGTCATTGCCGCATTTCCGGAGATAGTATTCATCTCCGGATTTATTGTATCGTAATTCAACAAATACTTGTATTATAGATACCAGTATATGCATTATTTTTGTTCCATTGCATTTTTTGCCCAACTATCATCTTTTAGAATAGCTCTACCAACACCAATTAAATCTGCTTTGTTTAATTGCAGTAGTTTTTCAGCATCCATGGCATTAGTTATTCCACCTGTCAAAATAACTGGAATAGAAACTTTTTCCATAATATGCTCTGTCATATCTGAAAAATATCCTGGCTCTTTATTCCATGGAATCATATAGCGATTTATTCCACCAGTTATATCAAGGATATCTACACCATAACTTTCAAGCATTTGAGAGGCTTTAATGGAATCTTCAATTGTTGAGCCGCCAGCCATATAATCACACCCACCTAAGCGTAAAGCAATTGGGAAGTCTTCTCCAACTGAATTAATGCGATATAGTGAATTAAAACGTCCATTAGGGACTATATCACACAAAATGTTAAGTACACAATTAAAAGAACTCGAGGCTGATTATCTCACTATAAGAAAAGAATATCCTTAAATTTCTCCAAAAGTAGAATACTATCTTTCAAAGCGGGGGAGTCTTTAATGCCTGTTTTGCAGGAAATATGATATTGGGGTGACATGTATATAAACGATTTAATAAACTAAAAACTGGACTCTTTGTTAGAATACTTTTGAGGTAAATCTATATGATAGCTAGCAGTTCTATTAAGAAAGGAAAGTGATATGAGCTTTGTAGGCATGAAGGGCTGATTGCTTTTTTTCATTTAACTGGTACAGTTTTTATTCTAGTATCACATTTCTTGAAAACCAACATAGAAAGTATCGAAAAGAGAAATAATTATTTATAATAGTTAAAAATAAAGATACTTACATTACATTTATGAATATCCAAAAACAGTTGAAATAAAAAAGAGGTATAACCCCTCTAGAATAAATTTATTCTATTTAGTTACAGCCTATTTTTATATTATTAATAATATAAAAATAAGAATTAAGCAGCTTAAAGTAAAATAGATGGTATTATATAAGTAAAAGGGGTGAAAATATGGAAATAATTAAGTTAACATCTAATTTAACCTATTATCGTCAGCAGGCAGCTACATTATTGATTGAAGCATTTCCATATGCATATAAAGATTGTGCCGAGCTAGAAATAACAAAATGTTTATCAACAAATAGAATAATGCTGGGGGCAGTTGAAAATGATATATTGATGGGGTTGGTTGGGGCTATTCCCCAGTATGGAATCACTGCTTGGGAATTGCATCCTTTGGCGGTTCCTAAAAAGTGGCAAGGTCAAGGTATTGGTACAAAGCTTTGTACAGCATTAGAAAATGAGCTTAAGAATTGTGGTTGCTGTACCATTTATTTAGGCAGTGATGATGAATTTGATAAAACAACATTGGCTAATACTAATTTATTTGATGATCTATATTCAAAGATAAAAAATATTAGGAATCTTGAACGACATCCCTATGAGTTTTATCAAAAGATAGGATATCAAATAGTTGGGGTGATTCCTGATGCCAATGGTTTAGGAAAACCAGATATTTGGTTAGCTAAGAGTTTAGTAAGATAGGATGATGAAAAGATCAAAATATTTCATTTTGGTCTTTATTTTTTGGACTATTAAGATTGCATAAAGATTGATACGAGGGGTTGTTGAAACGAGTCAATTTGCTATAATTTAATTAATCAAGTCAGTCAAAGGGGTGATAAAATGAACCAAAAATTCTTTGAATTAAACGAAGAAAAAAGACTGGCCATTATTAATGCAGGGTTAGAAGTATTTAGTAAAAATGATTATAAACATGCATTAACCGATGATATTGCAGCCAAAGCGGGAATATCAAAGGGACTATTGTTTTATTATTTTCACAATAAACTAGAGTTGTATCAGTACTTAGCACAATATAGCGCTAGACTAGTGATGAAGTTATTTGAAAAAATGAATATTATAGATGGTAAAGATTTTTTTGATGCAATTAAATTAGCAGTGTTAGGCAAAATGGAAATGATGTCTAAATATCCATATATTTATGGCTTTTCACTGCGCTATTACCAAAATCGTAAGGAAATAGTAGGAAATAGTTATGAACAATTATATGCAGAGGTAATAGCATCATATAATTTAATTAAACGTGCTGATATTAGTAAGTTTAAAGCAGGAGTTGATCCTGAAGAAGTTTGGAACATAATTTATTGGATGTCGCAAGGATATATGGATAGATATCAGGATTTAGAAAATGTTAATATGAAAGAGATTCAAGATGAGTATTTTAGATATTTGGATATTATAAAAGAGAATTTCTATCGGGAGGAATTTATATGAGTGTTGTTGAGATTAATGGTTTAACAAAAGATTATGGTAATGATAAAGGAATATTTGATGTCTCTTTTAAAATCGAAAAAGGTGAAGTTTTTGGCTTTTTAGGACCTAATGGTGCTGGAAAAACTACAACAATTAGACATTTGTTAGGGTTTATTATTCCTAAAGAAGGAACCTGTTTAATTGAAGGGATGGATTGTAGTAAGAAAATTGCAGAGATTCAAAAGAAGATTGGTTATATTCCAGGAGAAATTAATTTAATGGAGGAGGTTACTGGAATTCAGTTTATTAAATTTATGGCTGAGTATCGGGGAATGAAGGATTTGGGGCGTGCTGAAGAAATAATTGAACGCTTTGATCTTGATCCTCATGTAAAAATCAAAAAGATGTCAAAAGGGATGAAACAAAAGATAGGTTTGGTAGTAGCTTTTATGCATGATCCAGCTGTTTTTATTTTAGATGAACCAACTAGTGGACTTGATCCTTTAATGCAAAGTGAGTTTATTAATTTAATTATTGAAGAAAAGAAGCGTGGTAAGACTATTTTGATGTCCTCACATATGTTTGAAGAAGTAGAGAAAACATGTGATCGGGTAGGAATTATTCGTCAAGGACGAATGGTGAGTATTGAGGATATTGACACATTAAAGAAATCGAAACAAAAGATATATATAATAACATTTAAAAATCATCAAGATGCTTACAAATTTCAAAAAGAATCTTTTACAATTAGAAATGCTGATGATAATGTTGTTGAGGTTGTAATAAAGCATGAAATTAATGAATTGATCAGTTGTTTAAATAACTACGAATTAATGAATTTTGATATTGCACACCAAAGTTTAGAAGAAATTTTTATGCAATTTTATGGAGGAAATCAACATGTTCAATAAAGCGCTATTTAAATTAGAATGGAAATCTAATTATAAGATACTAGTTATTTTTTGTTTGATTTTGACAATGTATACAACGATCATGTTAGCAATGTATGATCCTAAGCTAGGAACAGCGCTAGAAACATTTGCTAAAAGTATGCCTGAAATAATGGCAATGGTAGGAATGAGTGGTACCCCGACAACACTGATTGATTTTCTCTCTACTTATTTATATGGTTTAATCATGATTGTTTTTCCTTTGATTTTTGGAATTTTACTAGCATTACGTTTAGTTGTTCGAAAAGTTGATAATGGTGTGATGAGTTATTTATTATGTAGTGGCGTTGAGCGTAGATCTGTGTGGTTTACACAAATGCTGGTTATCATAACAAACTTATTTGTTTTAATTGCTTTTTGTACAGGTTTAGGGCTTGGATGTAGTGCTTTGATGTTTCCTGGTGATTTGGATATTGGAGCTTATTTGGTTTTAAATTTAGGAGTTTTCATTTTACAGTTAACATTAACAGGAATTTGTTATATGTGTTCTTGTATTTTTAATGAGTACCGCTTAGCATCGTTATTTGGAGAGGGAATCCCGATAGTTTTTATTATGATTCAAATGCTTTCGAATATGCAAGGAAGTATGGAAGGACTTAAATTTGCAACATTATTAACTTTATTTGATCCTCAAAAATTGATTAACGGTAATAATGAAGGTTATTTAATGTTAGGAGGATTACTTGTAGTAATGATTGTTTGTTATGGGGTAGGTGGAATAATTTTTGACCGTAAAAGTATGTCTTTATAAAAATAACCGGTCCCGGTTATTTTTATGTGTCTAGACATTTAAAGAGAATTCCTTTTAATTAAGATATTTAATTAATATAATATAAAAAATGGAGGGAATTTATGAAGAGACACGAGCAGTTGGGATTTAATTTTTTTAGATATTGTAATGAAAATCTTTCTAATACTAATGAATATAATATTGCTAGAATTATCATTGAACATATTGGTGATATTAAAACCGTTTCATTAGAGCAGATTGCTCAAGAAGCAAATATTTCTATTGCTTCGGTTAGTCGCTTTGTTCAAAAGATAGGATACAGTTCTTTCCAGGATTTTAAAGATGGTTTAGACTATTTTATTCGTAATTTAAATATGGTAAGAACGGTATCTAATATGCAGCAGTTTATGCGTACATCATTGGATAATTTAGCTGATTCTTTATATGTTGAAGCTATCAGCAATCTTCGTCAGACAAAACTTAATTTGGACATGGAAAAACTTGTTGCTATAACCAAATTATTGCTTAATAGCCGTAGTGTTACATTTATTGGTGATACTCATGAAATGATTGACTTTTATACTGTGCAGTTAGATTTGGTGGCGAATGAAGTTCCTGAATATTTATTTGATTTACAGGAATTTCAAGATATTCATAGTGATTTTTTTAAAGATGGAGATACTTTGGTTTTGTTAAATGTGTCCAATGATTTTTATAGTGAAATTCAAAAACGAGTAGTAGAGAAAGCTAGTCAGAAGAATTTAAAACTTGTTGTTTTTGCTCAAGATGATTTAGCTGAGCAGAAAATATTTGATTATATTTATCAATATGGCATTCCTAAATCAATTAATGATGGCTATTATTCGTTATTTTATTTAAGTCAAATTATTTCTGAATTAATTTATAAAGTACGAGTAATAAAAAAATCGTAAGTTTGATATCTTCTTTGTTAAGAGATATCATGAACTTACGATTTTTATTGTATTTAGTAATGTTTTTTTATAACTACACCAGTTGTCACTGAGATGATGATAAATAATCCAGCAACAGCAAGATTTAAATCGTCACCTGTTTTAGGTGCAGTAGTAGTATTTGTTGATGAAGCAGGTGTTTCTGGTTTAATAACAGGAGTTTCACTAGGCGTTTCTATCTTAACATCTTTAGTCCACAAGTGATCTTTTACAAAGTTAGTGAACGATTCACGCCAAACGTACCAGTCATGAGCACCATTTAAAATTTCTAATTTGTAATTGGTTAGATTTAATGTATTTAGCTTATCTACGAATCCAGTTGTAGTACGATCGCTCGCAGTATTATAACTATCATTCATTAAGGCCATATCGATGCAGCCAGCAGTAATATATAAGTTTGGTTGATCAAGATGTGCAACTTTACTTACATCAACTGGAACATTAGCTCCTGAACAGCCAAAATATCCAAATTGATCAGGATGAGTCTGGTATAAAGTCGTAGTTGTCATAGATCCCATTGATAATCCACAAAATGCCCGATCGTTTACTTCTTTTGATACATTGTAATGTGTTTCGATATAAGGCAAAATATTATTAAATAGGTTATTAATAATACGATCATAGTCCCAATTGAAGTATGTATTATCCATTGTAACAACAATTGCTTCTTTAGTTAAACTATCAGCAATTAAATTGTCCATGATATTTGGAACTGCACCAATAGTCATCCATTCTACCTCATTACCCCCGCCACCGTGAGAAACATAGATTGTTTTATATGTTTTATTAGCATCATAACCATTCGGTAGATAGATTCCTAAAGGTTGAGTAGTTCCATCTTCAGCTAAATAATTGACAAATGAGTAAGTACCTGTTTTACCATCGGTACGAGGGTTGACATATTCTTGTCCTTTAGTCTCACCATTACCTACATAAAATAGGCTCCATCCAGCATCTGAACCATCATTAGCAAGTGCGGGATTAGCAGGATCTTTGACATTAGTTTCACTACTGCCATCTGAATATTCAATATTGAAAGCATAAAAGTATTCATTTGCAGGTAAAGGGATCGTTACCTCAAAGATTTCATCTTCAATTTCGGTCATTGAATAATTTGCGGCATCACCATTAAGATTGTACCCTCCAGCGAACATTCCATCTTGATATTGATAAGCATTATAACATGGGATATTAGCCCCGTCACCAGTATTTGCAAATGACTGTACTTCTTCGGGTTTATAAAATTGGAAACCACCGCTTACGCTAACATTTGTTGCATCACGCGCATCTTTATCTTTGTAAATGAAGGTTGCTGTATAGTCTGCTTCCCATTCTGGATTAGTATTTTTCTCTACCGTCACACCGGGTGTGTATGTTTGTTGTGCTGATAAAGGGGTGGCAACTATTCCTAGCATCATTGTAAGTGCTAATGATGATGTTGCGATTAAGTTTCTTGTTTTCATGATATTCTCCATTCAATCATATTTTGCAACTAGTTGTTTTAAACATATATGTTAATTGTATTATAAAAGTAAAAATTTGATATTTAAATCTTTTCTTGTGTAAATCACTTGATAAAAATGTAAGCGTTTTACAAAAAATGTAAAAATGAAGGCATTTGCTTGTTTTATCCTAATGATTAGCATATCATTAAGGTGATAGGGTGTGATAGAGATGAGACTAAAGAGATTGGGGTTACCCGCTTTTTTATTAACATTAATACTATTATGCTCAATATCAGTTCACACTTTATATAAAATTAGTGATTATGGGACATTGATTAATTATGTTGGGATTGTTCGTGGTGCGAGCCAGCGTTTGGTCAAATTAGAATTAACTGATCAGCCAAATGACGAATTAAAAGATTATATTGATGAGATTCTTACAGAGTTAGATATGGGAGTTGGTAAATATAGTCTAATTAATCTTGATGATGAAGATTACCGGACAGATTTAAATAAATTAAAAAATATTTGGGAAGCAATCCAAATGGATATAGTTCTAGTACGCGAAGGAAATGGTCATGAGAAACTGCTTAGTGATAGTGAAGATTTATTTGAGATAGCAAACGATACTGTCTTTGCAGTTGACTATTATACTACGACACAAAGTAATTATCTATTAATGATGTTGATGATTTTATCAGGAATTTCATTAGTGACATGGTCTATAATAATTATTTTTTATTTACGAAGCATGATAACATTGCAACGCAAAAATAATACTTTGAGTATCGTAGCTTACCGTGATAACTTGACCGGGGTAAATAATCGACTTAAATTTGTTTTAGAGGCAAGAAATATTATTAAGAAAACAAAAGGTCAATTTGCTTTTTTGTATATTGATATAGAGCATTTTAAGTATATTAATGATGTCTTTGGATATCAATTTGGTGATAAAATATTAAAAAAGTATGCAGCTGTATTAGCAAATAGTATTGATAAAAATGAAACTTTTGCTCGAAATAATGCTGATAGTTTTATTATATTGCGCCATTATGAGAGTAAAGAAATGTTAAAACAAAAACAAATAGAAATTGATCAAATTTTGATTGATTATGTAAAGAAAGCAAAGAATGGTTATCAAATCAGGCTTTGTTGTGGTATTTGCTGTTATGAAGATGTTATTGAAAAACTTACTATCGATGAGTACATTGATCGTGCTATTTTTGCTCAAGATACTATAAAAAGAACTTCTGAAGAACACTATGCTTTTTATACTGAAGCAATTAGAAATAAATTGCATATGGAGAAAATGATTGAAAATAGGATGCAAACAGCTTTAGACAATCAAGAATTTCTTGTATATTTGCAACCTAAAGTCAATATTAAAACTGGTAAAATCGCATGTGCAGAAGCATTAGTTCGCTGGAAGAGCGAAGATAGATTGATTTATCCCGATCTGTTCATCCCTATTTTTGAAAAAAATATGCATATTAAGGAGATAGATAAATATGTATATCGTGAAGTTTGTAGCTGGATTAGAAAACGAATTGATGAAGAGTTACCATGTTATCCTGTTTCGGTTAATGTATCTAAAGTGCAGTTTTACAATTCTAAATTTGTGAATGAGTATTACCAAATAAAACAAGAATTTGGTATTCCCGATCGAATGATTGAGATAGAATTCACTGAAAGTGTTGCTTTTGAAAGAACAGATTTACTAATTAAAATTATTAATGATTTAAGAAATTATGGTTTTATTTGTTCTATGGATGATTTTGGAAAAGCGTATTCTTCATTAAATTTATTGAAAGATCTACCAATAGATGTTTTAAAGTTGGATAGTGCTTTTTTTGAAGATTCAGATAATCCGGATAAAGTTAAATTAATTATTAAAGATATTATTAAGATGGTCAATAATTTAGGAATTAAAACGGTTGCTGAAGGTGTAGAACAAGTTTCGCAGGTAGAATTTTTGCGTGAAGTAGGATGTGATTTGGTTCAGGGATATGTGTACTATAAACCAATGCCTATAAATGAATATGAAAAATTGATTGATAAAAATAGTTAGCCCATATGAATGATATGTATCATTTGTAGGGGCTGTTTTATTAAAAGATGAATTTAATTACTTTTTTTACATATGATTAATATAAATAATAGTTATTCACTTAAAAATAATTATAATAATATTTGTAATTTAAAAAATGTAAGCGTATACTTAAAGTAGATAAAGAATTTAGTGAAGGGAGGATTTGGAAATGATTAAATTTATTAAAAAAATTATTTCCGGGCAAAAAAAACTGTATTTAGGGATATTAGCAGTTTTATCACTGTTATCATCATTCGAATTCATTTCGGTTGTGATGTATTCAACTAGTAATATTGAAGTGGATTTTGCAAATGGCTATATTCTGCAGTTAGTCACGGGAATTGTAATCATGATTGCATTTGCATTGACCTTGTTTGTGAATAATTACATTATTAATAATAAAAACGAGGAGTTTTCATTATTACTGCTTTGTGGTCGAAATATGAAGCAGATAATTCGCTATATTTTAATTCAATTTGGATTGCTATTTCTAATTTCCTATGCGCTTGGATTTTTAATTGGCTGGGGTTGGGTTTATATGTATAGTGCTATTTATGATGCTGTGATTACAGTTGACCTAACGAATATTTTAATTATTTATGGCGCTTTATTCTTAACAAAAATGATCTATGTGGTCGTTATTGATATGGGAAAATTTATGAGGATCAAAACTGATATTGCTGGCTATATGAATCATGTGCCACGAAAAACAACTAATTTTAATCCATTTAAATTAATGTCAAGTGGTTTAGCTTTAAAGGGGGAAAAGCCAAAAACTATTGATATGCTTCCAAAAGGAAAAATATTATCAACAATACTAGGAATATTACTAATATATATAGGTTTTACGCCAATGTTAAGATCAATTGAAAATAATAATTTACCTACTTATTTTGCTTTTTCATTATTAGGTGAGGTCCTCATCATTGATAATACATTTCCTTTATTATTTGACTTATTGCATAATAAAGTCTTACTAAAATCAAAGAACTGGATCATATCACTTAGTAATCTAAAAGATCTTACTGACGTAATGACAGCAATGATCAATATTTCAGCTGTTGTTGTACCAATAATTATTAGTTTCTTATTCTTGCAGTCAGTTTCGATTGACGTGCAAAATGCAATGATGATGAGTTTTTTTGCATTAATGGCGTCAATGTTCCTTTGTTTTATTATTCGCTTTATGATCTATTTGCCAACCCGAGCTTCAGTAATTGCAACAATGCGGGCTTTAGGTTACAACAAAAAAAGTATTTTTAAGATTCATTACCAAGAGATGATGCTGTTTATTATTTTAATTGTGATATTCCCAATTGTTATGTATGGATCCTTATTATATCAAAGTTATTTAGTTAATATGATTACTTACAATACTTTTATCATAATGATTGCAATTTATATTATTTTATATACATTTATGTCAATATATATGATCGTCAGTTATCGTAAATTAATCAAGGAGGTGTACGATGATGTCAGATATCTTAATCACGGCGAATAATATTAGTAAAATATATGATCAGGATATTTTATTAAAACGTGGCGCTAATTTTTATGCATTGCGAAATGTCGATTTCATCTTAGAGGAAGGGGATTTTATTAGTGTTATGGGGCCAAGTGGTTCCGGAAAATCAACATTATTAAATTGTTTATCAACATTAGATGAAGTAAGTAGTGGAGCAGTTAAAATATTTAATCGTTTTGTCGGTGAGATGAATGATGCTGAACTAAGTGACTATCGTAATCGATATTTGGGATTCATTTTTCAAAATCACAATTTAGTTCCATCATTATCTGTTTTTGACAATATTGCTACACCTTTGATTTTAAATGAAGTTTCTCCACAAGAAATTAAGGAACGCGTTAATGAGATTGGTGAACGCTTAAATATTAGCCATACTCTATATAAAAAGCCAAATGAATGTTCTGGTGGAGAACGGCAGCGTGTTGCTATTGCTAGAGCAATAGTAACGAAGCCAAAAATTGTTGTTTGTGATGAACCAACAGGGAATCTGGATTCTAAAAATTCACATGAAGTACTAGAAATCTTAAGAGAACTGAATCAACAAGGAACCTCAATTATCTTAGTAACTCATGATAATATGATTGCCAGTTATGCAAAGAAATTTCTTTATTTACGTGATGGACAAATTATTAATCGGATTGATTGTCAAAATGGCAGTCAAGTTGATTTTTTTAATGAGATTGTTAAGATAACAACACAGGATAGTTTATTAAAATTGTTTAATCCTCAAAATAATCTTAAAAAGGAATCTAAAAAAGAATTTCAAGAGAAGGAAATAAAAAATTCTGTTGGTGAAAAAACAGAAGATAGGAAGAATGAAAATACTACCAGTCAAGTAAAAGTTGAGACGTTTGAGCCCAAAAAATCTACTACTGCACGATTGATTGTTTATGCAATTTTTGATGGATTGGAATATGATGAAGCGTCTGCATTACGTAATCGTGTTTTAAATTTCGATAAGGATGCTGTCAGGTTCAATAATACTAATTATGAGGAGATTGAAATTCCTTACGGTGAAATTAAGAGTACAAAAATCTCAATGTGTTCAAGATCAATAATTTCATGGCCGATGCCAGAATTTAGATTTTATCTTGATCTAGATATAATTACTAAAGATAATAATATATGTCGCTTTGAAGTGTTAAATCAAAGAAATGCATTAAGTTTATTTGATACATTGGAGAATCATCAAATTGTAATGGAGGATCCTTATGGAATTGTAACATTGTATCGTAGTAAGCCGGATGATTTAGTACGTCATCGCTACCTTTTATATAATTTCAAAAAAATTGCTAAAGAATATAATCTTGATAACCCAAGAAATTTATAAAGGCAGTCAGCAGCTAATAAAATAAGATTAAAAAAATATTGAATTGATAGGATAGAAATATATTTGATACTAGGTATACTCTGATATAATCCCACTAAAGTAGACAGATGAAATAATTAAAATTTCACTTATCTAT
>OAZY01001052.1_pt1 | contig 11674 bp, 10 predicted proteins | sample 1494931 | NCBI WGS metagenome assembly OAZY01 (sample SAMEA2579921, study PRJEB22360) | human gut metagenome | biome: human gut; feature: human-associated habitat; material: faeces | place: Denmark | collected 2008/2010 | reverse complement strand
CCATTGAGTGGCTGGCGGACCGCGGCATTATGCTCAACGACATCACCACCACCGGCGGGATGAGCATTGACCGTACCCACCGTCCGCGCGACGGATCAGCGGTCGGCGGCTATCTGATTAGCGGCCTGGTGCGCAACATCACCAAACGCGGCATCGACGTCCTGCTGGATACCTCGGTGGAAGAGATCCTGATGAGCGGGGATGAGGTGAGCGGTGTACGTCTGGTCAACGACGAAAAAGAAGTCATCGAAGTGCAGACCAAAAGCATCGTAGTGGCCACCGGCGGCTTCAGCGCCAACAGCGCGATGGTGGTGAAGTATCGTCCGGACCTCGAAGGCTTCGTGACCACCAACCACAAAGGGGCGACCGGGAGCGGTATCGCGCTGCTGGAACGCATCGGCGCTGGCACCGTGGATATGGGCGAAATTCAGATTCACCCCACCGTCGAACAGCAGACTTCGTACCTGATTTCCGAATCGATTCGCGGCGGCGGCGCTATTCTTGTTAACCAGCAGGGGAACCGCTTCTTTAACGAAATGGAGACCCGCGATAAAGTCTCGGCGGCGATTATCGCCCTGCCGGAACACTATGCGTACATTGTCTTTGACGAGCATGTGCGGGCGAAAAACAAAGCTGCCGATGAGTACATCGCCAAAGGCTTCGTCACCAGCGCCAGCTCGCCGCGTGAACTGGCGGAGAAACTGGGGATGGATTACCATGCCTTCCTCGCCACCCTCGAGTGTTACAACGGGGCAGTGGAAAAACAGCATGATGAACAGTTTGGCCGGACCACCGCGCTGCGCGCGCCGATTAACGAAGGCCCGTTCCATGCCATTCGCATCGCCCCCGGGGTGCACCACACCATGGGCGGCGTGACCATTAACACCGATGGCGAAGTGCTGAACGTTGACCAGCAGCCGATCCGCGGCGCCTACGCCGCGGGTGAAGTGGTGGGCGGGATCCACGGCGGCAACCGCATCGGCGGTAACGCGGTCGCGGATATCATCATCTTCGGTACCCTCGCGGGCCACCAGGCGGCGAAACGTGCCAGAGGATAACAGGTAATTGCTGATGCCGGGCTGGTGCTTTTGCCGCCCGGCTTAGAGCCTATCTCATTGGGGCTATTTTGCTTGCCATGTTGAACCTGGGCAGTGCTCGAAATCCTCACGTACTACGTGTACGCTCCGGTTTCTGCGCGCTGTCCGTGTTCAAACTGGCTGCGCCAATTACGCCTACTGGGATAGGTTCTTATCCCTTCTGAAGGAGAGCCCGATGTCCGATAACCGTGTCTATAGCTACTCCGCCGTCCTGATGGGGTCCCCCATTCTGCTCAAACTTTATTCCCACGATGAGGCGCTGGCCTCCCGCGTATTTCAGTTAATTAAACGCTACGAAGATCTGCTTACCGTTAACCGTGCCGAGTCGCAGGTGATGGATATCAACCATGCCGCCGGACGCCATCCGGTCACGGTCAGTCGCCCGGTCTTTCAGCTGATTCAGTGCGCCAAAGCCGCCAGCATGGTGCGCGACAGCGCCTTTAATCTTGCCATCGGCCCGCTGGTGAAGCTGTGGCGAATTGGCTTTCACGGGCACAGCGTGCCTGACGCGGCTGATATCAGAGCCCGACTGGCGCTGACCCGCCCACAGGAGGTGATCCTCGATGAGACTACCTGTAGTGTGTTTCTCCAGCAGCCGGGGATGGAGTTGGATCTTGGGGCGATCGCCAAAGGCTATATCGCTGACCGCGTGCGCGATTATCTCCGTCAGCAGCAGGTGGCGAAGGCGCTGATCAATCTCGGCGGCAATGTGCATACCCTCGGCGAATGGACCATTGGCCTGAAAAAACCGTTTGCCGACGCGCAGGCGCTGATTGGCTCCCTGACGATCAACGGGCAGTCGGTGGTCACTTCCGGAACCTATGAACGTTATTTTGAGCAGGACGGCAAACGCTGGCACCATATTCTCGACCCGCGCAGCGGTTATCCGCTGGATAACGAACTCGACAGCGTGACGGTGATTTCCACGGATTCTTTAGACGGCGATATCTGGACTACGCTGCTGTTCGGCCTCGGCGTAGAGAAGGGCTGCGCAGCGCTGCGTCAGCGTGAGGATATCGACGCGATTTTCGTCACCAAAAATCGCGACATCATTCTCTCATCGCGGCAGCGGCTGCGTTTTTCGCCGCTGGACAGCGGCTATCAGGTTATTGACTGTACTGCTTAAGCAAACTGTACTGTTCGGCGACCAGGCGGTAGCGATAGACCGGTCGCCCGGTAGCGCCGTAGTGGATAGTGGTGTAGAGGATATTGATCTGCGCCAGCCAAATCAGATATTTGCGGCACGAGACGCGGGAGATATTTACGGCCGCCGCCAGCTCATCGGTAGAGAATTCAACGTCCGGATGGGCGTCAATCCACTGGCAGAGCGTACGCAGCGTTTGCGCGGTTAGCCCCTTGGGCAGCTTGCGCGCGTCGCTGGCCTCCGGCGCGCCGCCGTGCAGCAGACGGTCGACGTCGGCCTGTTCGTAATACGGCTGGCCGGTCATCAGTTTACGCTTCTCCCGCCAGGTGGTGAGCGCCTCTTCAAAGCGCGGAAACTGGAAAGGTTTGATCAGGTAATCAACCACCCCGTAATGCATCGCGGTCTGCACCGTGGCGGCGTCTGCCGCCGAGGTGATCATGATGACATCGATAGCGCGCCCCGACTCGCGGATGGTCGGCAGTAGATCCAGCCCGCTGTCCTGTTGCATGTAGACATCCAGCAGCACCAGATCGATCTCCCGCTGCTTATCGTTAATCATCTCCTGGGCCTGACTGAGCGTCGAAGCGCTCCCGCTGCAACGAAAGCCGGGAACTCTTGCCACGTACAGGCGATTCAGTTCGGCCACCATCGCATCATCGTCAACAATCAACACATTTATCACGCACGTTTCCTTTTACTATCCCAGGGGAGATGAACAAAAAATTGGGTAAATACGCCGGGTTCCGACTCGACGGCGAGAGTGCCGCCCAGTTCGCGCAGCTGCTGGTTGGCGAGAAACAGCCCGACGCCACGATTCTCGCCTTTGGTGGAGAAACCTTTGTTAAAGATAGCGTCGATATTATTTTCCGGGATCCCCGGTCCGTCATCGCTCACTTCACCGCTTAGCCAGCCGTCCTGGTAGTGCAGCAGCAGGCCGATCTCACCCTCCGCCTGGCCGCTCATGGCGTCCAGCGCGTTCTCGATAAGATTGCCCAGCACCGTCACCAGTACCGTGACCTGCTTCTCGTTCGGGCAATCCGGCACCAGGCTCTCTTCCGCCAGCGTCAGCGTAAAGCCGCACTCGGTGGCGCGCTGAATTTTACTTATCAGGAAGCCCGCCACCACCGGGGATTTAATACGGTGCTGAATGTCGCCGATGTCCGCCTGATAGCGGTGGGCGGTCTGCAGCACGTATTCCTCGAGTTTGCCATAGCTTTTCATATTCAGCAGGCCGAGGATCACGTGCAGTTTATTCATAAATTCATGAGAGGTGGTGCGCAGGGCATCCACATAGCTCATCATGCCATCCAGCCGCTGCAGCAGCTGGCTCACCTCGGTCTTATCGCGGAAGGTACAGATGGCGCCGACCACCGATTCCTGGTTGCGAATGGGCACCGTATTGCCGATCAGCAACAGGCCATTGCATCCCAGCTCGCGGTCGTACATCGGCTCGCCGCTCTGCAAGACGGTCTGCAGGTCGGCCAGTAGCGGCGTGTGGGCGAGGGTTTTGTCCGGGCCGGAAAAGAGGATCTCCTGCGCCGCCGGGTTGATCAAATTGACTTCGCCGTGGGCATCGACGGCAACGACGCCCTCCTTCAGGGCGTGAAGCATGGCCTGACGCTGTTGAAACTGGGTGGAAATCTCCTGCGGCTCCAGCCCCAGCAGGACGCGCTTCAGACCGCGTACCAGGCTCCAGGTGCCCAGCGCGCAGACCAGCGCGCTGAACAGGATTGTCAGGAGTACGTCCCAGCGGCTGTTGGCGATCTGTTCGTCCACTTTACTCAGCGAAATGCCGACCACCACCACGCCAATTTGCTGGCGCTGGTCGTTGAACACCGGGGTGAATACCCGCAGCGCCGGGGCCAGCACGCCGTGGTTAATGGCAACGTTCTCTTTTCCCTGCAGCGTGGGCAGGATATCCCGGCCGATAAACCGCTTACCGATGATAGAGGTATCCGGATGCGAATAGCGAATACCGTGCATATCGGTGACGATAGCGTACAGCAGGTCGTTGCGCCGGGTGATGGCCTGCGCCAGCGGCTGAATGATCTGCTGCTGCGGGGGCGCCTCCAGTCCGCGCTTCACCTGCGGCATATCAGCCATGGTGCGCGCCACCGCCAGCGCGGTCTCTTTCAGACCGTCGCGGGTGGCATTGCTGATCTGCATATACCACAGGGCATAGACCAGCAGGAGAACGGCGCCGATGACGCTGCCAATCATCAAGGATACGGCGGTGCTCAGCTTTAACGGTAAGGCGCGTTGGCGAACGCGAGGCTGCTGCTCTGATGCCTTCATGACGATCCCGGATAGATTCAGTGAAGGCATATTATCGCCGATAGGACGGTTTTCATAAAGCCGTGTAATCAAAGCCAATCGAGGCGGTTTAGCCGATACGTAAACCGTTTCACATGCTCTGCCAACAATCCTTCTGGCTGGCCATGCCGGCGAGCGGCGAAGATGAGACGTAAGACAGCATTGCTCATATAACCGACAATCGCCCGTAAACGAGCGTTGGGGACGGTAAACTGTGACCCCGACGGCGGTAAAGCACAGAACATTCCACTTATAGTGGCGGCAGAGGTTAAATAGACCTGATGAATATAAGGATATGCATCAGGCCGCTGATGTCGCCGAGATGCGCTTTTTCTGTTGTAAATGGAGGTTGTTATGAACAGTTCGCTAACCGCTGCAATGCAGGCCCGCCGTCACCCGGATACCACTCACATCGATCGTCTCGCCACGGCAGACATGCTGGCGATGCTGCATCAGGATGATAAGCAGATATCGGAGGCGGTCGGCGCCTGCCTGCCGGACATCGCCCGGCTGATTGATGTCGCCACCGCGACGATGGGCCGGGGAGGGCGCCTGGTCATTATCGGCGCCGGGGCGTCAGGCCGGACGGCCATCGAGGCGGTCAGCGACTATTCACCGGAAGGCAAACACGCGCTGGTGGGACTGATTGCCGGTGGGCAGACGGCGGCGATGGCCGAGCGGGAAACCGCGGCAAATAATTATGACCTGGGCGCCTTTGAACTGCAGTCGCTGGACTTTTCCAACCACGATATGCTGCTGGCGTTGACCGTCAGCGGCAAGACGCCATGGGTGTGGGGCGCGATGCGTCACGCCTGGTCGCTGGGGGCCCCTATCGCTGTCGTCACTCAGCAGGCGGCCAGCGAGGCGGCGCAATTGGCGGATATCATCATTGCCCCACAGACCGGGCCGGAGGCAGTGTCGGGCTTAGCCAATCCGAAGGCTCAACTGGCCCAGCGGCAGATCGTCAACATGCTGACGACCGGGCTCGCCATCCGTGACGGTCGGGTGTACAGCAATCTGCGGGTGGACGTGCAGGCTGACAATTCGCACTGGGCGGAGCGGCAGATAGCGATTGTCATGGCGGCCACCGACTGCACGCGCAGTGAAGCAAAAGCGGCACTGGCCAGCTGCCATCAGCACTGCCGCACCGCGATCCTGATGCTGCTCAGCGGGCTGGATGCCTGGCACGCGCGCGAGCTGCTGACGCAACATCACAATCACCTGCGTCTCGCCCTGCGCGAAGCACAGCGCAGCAGCACGACCACTCCCGCCCATTAACCCTTCAGCCAGGCGCGCGCGATTGTCGTACGCGCCTGGACTTTATTAACTAAAAAAACTCTCTTTTTTATTTTTCTCAGCAATCAGGCTGAATTTTCGATCTTATTTTTCACCAGGTATCATTTTGATGTCTCGCTTTGCTTTTTTAAGTTAAATAATTATTTGATTAAAAATGCCAGAGTGTAAATGATATTTTAAAATAAAGTAAAAGTGCGTTAATATGCTGCCTCATATTACCGTGTGCTACGTGATAATTCTATTATGCCTGCAATGAAAAAAACGATTATTTCCTTTACCGCATTAGCGATGTTCGTCAGCGCGGCGACGCATGCTGAAGCGGATACCTCGAAAAAAACCGACTTCCTGCTGATTGGCGGCGGGATCATGAGCGCCTCGCTCGGCACCTGGCTGCAGGCGCTGCAGCCGGACTGGAACCTGACCATGGTGGAGAAACTGGACGGCGTGGCCCTGGAATCTTCCAACGGCTGGAATAACGCCGGTACCGGCCATTCAGCGAATATGGAGCTGAACTATACCCCGGAACGAGCGGACGGGTCGATTGACGTCAGCAAAGCGCTGGATATTAACGAACAGTTTATGATTTCCCGTCAGTTCTGGTCGGCACAGGTGAAACGCGGTATTTTGCACGACCCGCACTCCTTTATTAACTCCACACCGCATATGAGTTTCGTGTGGGGCGATAATGTGGATTACCTGCAAAAACGTTATAACGCGCTGCAGCAGACCACCTTATTCCAGGGAATGAAATTCTCCACCGATCACGCGCAAATTAAACAGTGGGCGCCGCTGGTGATGGAAGGTCGCGATCCGCAGCAGAAAGTGGCCGCCACCTGGACGCCGGTGGGTACCGATGTCAACTACGGCGAAATTACCCGCCAGCTGATCGGCAGCCTGAAGAAAAATAACCACTTCACCCTGCAAACCTCCTCCGAGGTGACCGATTTCAAACGCAATGCTGACAACTCCTGGCACGTGACGATTAAGAACGTGCAGAGCGGGGAAGCGCAGACTATTGACGCCAAATACGTCTTTATCGGCGCCGGCGGCGGCGCGCTGAAGCTGCTGCAGAAAACCGGCATTCCGGAAGCGGATAACTATGCCGGTTTCCCGGTGGGCGGCTCGTTCCTGATGACCGAGAACCCGGCGGTCACCGCGCAGCATCTGGAGAAAGTCTATGGTCAGGCTTCGGTCGGCGCGCCGCCGATGTCGGTGCCGCATCTTGACGCTCGTTATCTCGACGGTAAGCGCGTGGTGCTGTTCGGGCCATTCGCCACCTTCTCGACCAAGTTCCTGAAAAATGGTTCGTTCTTTGACCTGCTCAGCACCACCACCACCGATAACGTGCTGCCGATGACCCACGTCGGTCTCGACAACTTCGATCTGGTAAAATATCTCGTCAGCCAGGTGATGCTCAGTGATGATGACCGTTTCGCTGCGCTGAAAGAGTACTACCCGGACGCGCGTAAAGAAGACTGGAAACTGATCCAGGCCGGCCAGCGCGTGCAGATCATTAAGAAAGACGCAGAGAAGGGCGGCGTTCTGAAGCTGGGTACCGAAGTGGTGGTCGATCAGCAGAAAACGATTTCTGCGCTGCTCGGCGCGTCGCCGGGGGCTTCCACCGCCGCGCCGATCACCCTGAACGTACTCAAGCAGATGTTCCCGCAGCAGTTTAACTCGCCGGAGTGGCAGAGCCGTATTCACGCTATCGTGCCGAGCTACGGTCAGAAGCTGAACGGTAACGTGGCGCTAACCCAGCAGGTATGGGATGACACCGCCGCGGCGCTGCAGCTGACTAAGCCGCCGGTGATCCAGATGCCAGCGGCTGCGCCAACCGCGACCGCCAAACCGGCTGAACCGCAGCGCGACGCCTCGCCGCAGCACGATATGGCGCTTTAAAAGCACATTCGTGCAGTGAACAAAAGGGAAGACCACGGTCTTCCCTTTTTTACATCCACTTTTCCCTGCCGCTATTTATGAATGATGCTCATCACCCTGTTATGATTTCCGGGGATTATCCGTTGCCCCGAAACCGGCTAAAATAGCCAGGCACTTCACCGCTTTCCTCTCCTTAACGGATACCATAATGACTTCATCGCATCAGCGCGCCACCAGCGGGGCGCTTTTTATTTTGATTTTAAGCGGCCTGATGGCCTTTACTTCGCTCTCCACCGATATCTATCTGCCGGCCATGCCGATGATGGCCGCGCAACTGCACGGCGATGCCGAACTGACGATCACCGGATTTCTGATTGGCTTTGCACTGGCGCAACTGGTGTGGGGGCCAATAAGCGACCGGCTGGGGCGTCGCACGCCGCTGTTCATCGGCATGGTGCTATTTATTATCGGCTCCGCCGGCTGCGCGCTGTCGACCACCATCGATCAGATTGTTTTCTGGCGCGTGTTTCAGGCGCTTGGCGCCTGCACTGGGCCGATGCTGGCAAGGGCGATGGTTCGCGATCTGTTTGCTCGTACCCGCGCCGCGCAGATGCTCTCGACGCTGACTATCGTGATGGCGATTGCGCCGATTGCCGGGCCGCTGATCGGCGGGCAGATGATTAAATTCACCAGCTGGCACACTATTTTCTGGCTGCTGGTGGTGATTGGCGCTCTGATGTTTATCGCCTTGTGCTGGCTGCCGGAAACTCTGCCGCCAGAGCGTCGGCAGAAAGGATCGCCGCTTAGCGCGTTTCGCAATTACGCCGCGTTGGTAAAAAACCGGACGTTTATGCGTTATACCCTCAGTCTGACTTTCTTTTACGTCGCGGCTTACGCTTTTATCACCGGTTCGCCGGATGTCTATATTCGCTATTACGGCGTTGCGCCGCAGCACTACGGCTGGCTGTTCGCGGTCAATATCGTTGGGGTTATGCTGATGAGCGTGGTCAATCGTCGTCTGGTGCAGCGCCATGCGTTAGGTTCGCTGTTGAAGGCGGCGCTGGCGGTATCGGCGATTGCCGTCGTCGTGCTGGCAGCCGGCGTGCGTCTGCATATCGGCGGCGTGGCGCTGATTGTGGTGAGTATTTTCCTGTTCTTTTCAATGAATGGGGTGATTGCCGCCACCTCAACCGCCGCGGCGCTTGATGAGGCCGGTGAATATGCCGGTTCCGCTTCGGCGCTGATCGGCTCGCTGCAGTATGGCAGCGGCATTATATCTTCGCTGTTGCTGGCATGGCTCCACGACGGTACGCCGTGGACGATGGCGTGGATCATGGCCGCTTTTACGCTCGCCAGCCTGCTTTTGGCGTGGCTCCATCGGCGCGTCGATTAATGAATTGAGTTCATAGAGACAAGTTGATTTCCCGGCTGGCGAGTAAGCGAACCGACAACGCGGAGAATATTGACGATAATTAGCGGTTGCGGTCAAAACGGACGTGAGGGTTATTGTTATACTGCCTTGAATTACTGAAGAAAAACGATAACCAGGAGTGTGGAAGGGCTATGAAAGACGATATCAACCAGGAGATCACCTTCCGCAAGCTGTCGGTCTTTATGATGTTTATGGCGAAGGGCAATATCGCCAGAACCGCCGAAGCCATGAAGCTCAGCAGCGTTAGCGTGCACCGCGCGCTGCATACGCTCGAAGAGGGGGTCGGCTGCCCGCTGTTTGTTCACAAAGGGCGCAACCTGCTGCCGCTGCAGGCGGCGTGGACGCTGCTTGAATACTGCCAGGATGTGATGAGTCTGATGAGCCGTGGGCTTGAGGCGACGCGTAAAGTCGCCGGCGTCGGTCAGGGACGGTTGCGCATCGGTACCCTCTATTCGCTGACGCTGGAAACCGTTCCGCGCATCATTATGGGGATGAAGCTGCGTCGCCCGGAGCTGGAGCTGGATCTGACCATGGGCTCTAACCAGATGCTGCTGGATATGCTGGAGGACGATGCGCTGGATGCTATCTTAATCGCCACCAATGAAGGCGAGTACAATCATTCTGCCTTCGACGTGGTGCCGCTGTTTGAAGACGATATCTTCCTCGCCGCGCCGGCGACGGAACAGCTGGATACCTCGCAGCTCGCCGACTTGCGCGATTACGCCGATCGCAAATTTGTCTCGCTGGCGGAAGGCTTTGCGACTTATGCCGGGTTTCAGGAGGCTTTTCAGGTAGCCGGTTTTGAGCCGGAAATTGTGACCCGGGTAAATGATATCTTTTCGATGATAAGTCTGGTGCAGGCAGGGGTTGGCTTCGCGTTGCTGCCGGGACGCATGAAGAAAGTTTATGAAAACGATGTGCAGCTGTTAAAGCTGGCGGAACCCTATCAGATGCGCCAGCTGATCTCTATCGTCTATTCGCACCATCGCGAGCGCGATGCCGACCTGCTGGCGCTGGCGGCGGAAGGGCGGATGTACGCCCGCAGTATTAATCGCTAAGCCGCTGCGCCAGATGGCGGGCGACGTCTACGCCGCTGCGCTCCAGCGAAATGGTCTCGCCGCGCCAGCCCGCCTGGCGGGTCAGGCAGGTGAGCACCCCGCCGGGCGGCATCTCGATTGCCAGCCTGGCGTCGCGTTCATCGGCGGGGGCCCTCCGGACGCGACCATCGCCTCCTGCCAGTGCACGGTGCGCGCCATGTTCATCGCCAGATCGTCAGAGATCCGCTGTGGATCCCACAGCACGCGCGCCGTCGAGCCGCTTAAATAGGCGCGCTGAGGGCGCGTTAAGGTGACGTCGGCAAAGGCTTTTGCCAGCGCTGCGGCGGGTTTATCCAGCAGTGCGCAGTGCGAGGGCACGCTGACCGCCAGCCGCTGGGCTTTACTGGCGCCAGCCCGCAGCGCCAGCTGCGCCACCTCGGCCATCGCCTCATCGCGTCCGGCGATCACGATCTGCGTTTCGGCGTTGAGGTTGGCGAGATAAACCTCGTGGCCCTGCATCAGCGCCTCAACCCGCGGGCGGGTCAGCCCCATAATCGCCGTCAGCCCGTAACCTTCGGGATAAGCCTGCTCCATTAAATCGCCGCGCAGCGCCACCAGCCGCAACGCGCTGGCGAAATCGAGCGCGCCGGCAATCACCGCTGCCGGAAACGCGCCGATAGAGAGGCCGCTGACCATCTGCGGATCCACGCCCTGGCGCTGTAGCTCGCGCGCCCAGGCCACCCCGGCGATCAGCAGACAAAGCTGGACCGCACGGGTATGCTTTAGCGCATCGGCGCTATCGAGAGTATCGACTTCATCCCCCAGCACGGCGCGCGCCTGGGTGAGGATAGCCTCGCGATCGGGGATTGCCGCCAGCATTGCGGGGCGCTGGCCGCCCTGACCGGGAAAAGTAAATAAAATCTTCATCATTCCTCCCTGTGCCACGGCGTCGCGGTTAAGCGCGCGCCGCGGGATGTTTTCAGCAGCGCGCGGCCATCGCGCAGCCACTCATTAAGGGCGAAGGCGCCGTAGGGGGTTTCTACCTGGGTATCGGCGCGGCACGGTAGTTGGGCCACCCGGGCCTGCCATTCCAGCAAGGCCTCACGGTCCAGCGGCTGCGGCGCGCGGATCAGCAGATCCAGATCGCTTGCCGCATGCAGCACCGGGATTTCGGTTGCCAGCGCGTAGCCGGTACTGCCGGTGACGCCCCAGCCCCAGGGCCAGCGGTGTAAGGTGAGGGCGATAGCCGCCTGGACCGGCGGCTGCGAGACAAACGGCGAGCAGAGTAATGCTTCGCGCTCGACAAGCATCTCCGGGGTGACGCTGCGCACGATATTGTGCGCCTGTACCCAGCCAGCGGCGCGCTGCTCGCGCTTCATGCCCCGCACTCCAACCGGGATGCGGGCCTGGTCGTCAACGTCGCGCCTCACCACCACCGGCAGCGCGGCTCCCCACCCCTGCGGCGACCATTACCGCG
>OAZY01001050.1_pt1 | contig 11695 bp, 8 predicted proteins | sample 1494931 | NCBI WGS metagenome assembly OAZY01 (sample SAMEA2579921, study PRJEB22360) | human gut metagenome | biome: human gut; feature: human-associated habitat; material: faeces | place: Denmark | collected 2008/2010 | reverse complement strand
GCGTTCCGCTAACCCCACCGCCCCGCACCCCCGGCGGCCGTACCCACTGCACCCATGGGCCAGAATCTCCCGTTTGTAATGCTTGCAAGAAGCTTCCCGGGAGTCTTTGAAGGCGTCAGGGGCGATACGGTTGGGGCGGAAATATCGACGTCTTGAAGATGCATTGAAACGAGCACAAGCCGTCCCAAAATCAAACAAGCCCTCCTGTCAGTGCATAGGGTTGTCTGAGCTGCGGCTGCGGCTGTAATTTAAAAATTTGATGTTTTCTGGACCGACAGCGTTAAAGCATTAGGGTTAACGCGCATATTCGGCTATGGATTGGTTGGCAGATTAACAGATCTTCCATCAGGATGCGAGTGCCCGCACACTGCGAAAACGCTTGAAGACAATAAAATTTTGCCTTTGTTTTTGCTTTGTTTCAAAAAAATGCAGTGAAACCACCTCACTATTGCGTCAGTATTCAACTCATCTGACCTCTTGGCCGCGTTTGTTAAATTCAATCTGTCCGCCATCATGATAGGTAGAATCTAACCATCACTTGTCGTGCGCCCTCTGCCGCCGGCAACTTTCTAAAAATCATCTGCAGAACGCTGTTGAAGCTTTAAAAAGAGGCATTCAGATGAAGCGCATTCCTATCCACCGCGGCGGCATCACTTCCGCCGGCTATGACCGCACCCGCCGCTGGCTTGATGTGGAGTTCGACACCAAACGGGTGCTGCGTGCCGAGAATGTGGGGTCAGAAATTGCGGACCGTTTTCTTCATTCCAGCGCGCCGCACGAATACTGGAAAGAAGAAATCGAAGATGTCTACACCGTGCGTGAAATTTCCGCCAAGGAAAGCGACGAGGAGAAGCCCGCGGCCAAGAAATCTATTGACGATCTGAAGCGTCTCTTCGGTGATCTTTAGCCGTCGCTAATCGCACCGATCAGATGAAATAAGGCCGCCCGGTGAACACGGGCGGTCTTTTTTTCCCTCGTCAGCGGGAGAAAATGGTCGCTAGCCCGAGGAAGATCAGGAACCCGCCCGAATCGGTCGTAAAGGTGAGCAGCACAGAACCGCCCATGGCCGGATCGCGCCCCATCTTATTGAGAATAAGGGGCACAGCAAGTCCGACAGCCGCTCCCTGGACGATGTTGAGGAACATCGCAAGCGCCATGACCAGACCGAGCGTATGCCCCTGCGGCGAATCCCAATAAAGCGCCCAAGCACAGAGGCCGGCAATGGCGCCCCAGAGAAGGCCGTTGACAACCGCTACGGCAAGTTCCTTCTTCCAAATATCGATAGTATTGGCCAGCGTCACCTGTCCGGTGGCAAGCGAGCGCACCAAAAGCGTCAGCGTTTGATTGCCGGAATTGCCGGCCATGCCCGCTACGATGGGCATCAAAGCCGCAAGTGCCACCACGCGCTCAATGGTGCCGTCAAAGGCTGAAATCACGCGCGAAGCAAAGAAAGCCGTACAGAGGTTGACGCCCAGCCAGAGCCAGCGGCTTTTGGCCGCTCCCCAAACGCTGCCGAACAAGTCCTGTTCGTCATCCAGACCTACTGCACTGAAAGCGTCTTCGTCGCTTTCCTCTCGAATGACGTCAACCACTTCATTGACTGTCAGACGGCCCACTAATCGACCAGCCTCATCAACGACTGCCGCACTCACCAAGTCGTAGCGCTCGAAGGCCTGTGCCGCATCACTCGCATCATCGAGCGGATTGAGCGTGAAGGTCTCGGTCTGCATGATGCGCCGCACCTGTTTGGCTGGATCGGACGTCAGAATCTGAGCGACAGCAAGCGCACCCTTTAAGCGCCCCAGTCGATCAACGACAAAGATCTGGTCCATATGATCAGGGAGCTCTTTGAAGCGGCGCAGGTATCTGAGCACCATGTCGATCGTCACTTCTTCGCGGATCGACACCATTTCAAAGTCCATGCGCGCACCGACCGAGTCTTCGGGGTACGACATGGCCGCGCGCAGCTGAGCACGCTCTTCGTGCGAAAGGCCTTCCTGAACCTCCGCCATCACATCTGGCGGCAGGTCATCGACCAAGTCAGCGATCTGGTCGGTATCGAGCGTTTCAACCGCGTCGACGAGTTCGTCGCGGTCCATCGCTTCGATCAGGGTCTCACGAACGCCCTCGTTGACTTCGAGCAGAATATCGCCGTCAGACTCACTCTGGACTTGATTCCAGACAGCAAGACGGTCGTCAAGCGGCAGGGCTTCGAGTACCCAAGCAATGTCGGCAGGATGGAGGGGCTCGAGAATGTCACGCAGCTGCTGCGCGGCTTCCGGCGTCAGCGGACGCGCTTCGTCATCCTTGTCGTCCTCATCGGGCTTTTCATTGCCGCCCGATTTTGCGCGAGCGGCTTTTTCGGCCTTTTCACGAGCTTTTTCCAAAGCTCGGGCCCGATCCTCATCGGAATCGAGAACCTGCTGCACCCGCGCAAGTGCGCGGCTGGCTTCGTCCGAATCGAGCGTCGGAGCGCCTGCGATCTCCTCGTTGGGCGCTTCTGTTTGGTCCTCGCGGTTCACGGCGCAGTACCTCTCTCAGCTCAAGGATTGGACGGGACAGAAGGAAAAAATTCCTCCCGGACGAAGCTCTGCGGCTGCTGCAAATAAAAACCTTCAGCCGCAATCGCCCGTGAGGCTAGCACGATTTAAGACCGTCCGCTTCTTCTCGAGTGCCGGATCAGGCAAAGATGCGGCAGCGAACATCCCAAACATGCGGTCGATTTCGCCCAAGCGAATCGACCTTTTCCCATGTTTGACGTTTTTAAATTAATTGGACGCACTCAGAACTTGAGCAGCATCGGCCTGTGCGGCATGTTCAGCCGCTTTGGCCTCCTTCACCTCTTCGGCTGCCTCCGCAGCTTCAGACGCTTCGTTTAGGGACTCTTCAAGCGCGGCTTCCTCTTCGGGCGTAATCGCCTCGTCAAGCACCTTGACGAGTCTTGCATCCATGACAAGATCGACGAGGTCGCACCCCAGAATACGGAGCTCCACTTTGCGTCCGCGCGGAAGATCTTCGGTGAGTCCCGGCACCCGCTGCATAAAAGGCAGTCCGTCGATGCGAACGAGATCGCCCTTGACGACAATCGCCTCAATGGACGTGAGTTTTTCCTGCAGAATCCAGCGCAGCGACCAGTAACGCTCCATTCGAGTCTGGAAGTCGGAATAGAGACCGTAAATCGCTTCAAACTGACTCACAATCGTGAAAAGGTCGACATCGGTGCGGCCGTATGGCGCAGTTTCACCGCGAAGCACCGCAATCATCTGACGCTGATTGACGAGGTCCACATAACGGCGCAGCGGCGACGTGCTCCAGGCGTAGCGCTCCACACCCAAACCGTCATGCGGTCCCGGTGAGGTACTCATGCGCACACGCCCCATGCGCTGCGAACGATAAATGCCCGGGGTGCTGTGCTCTTCGAGCCAAAGGCCCCAAGTGCTGTTGGCGAAAATCATCAGTTCAGCAACCAGCAGATCGAGCGGCGCGCCGCGGCGGCGGCCTTTGACGTGAATAACCGCATCCTCGCCTTCGCCCTCAAGCGCAAAATACCAATCCACGCGTCCCGTCGGTTCGGGACGTCCGCGCACCTCCTCTCGGCCGTGCTGCAGACGTTTGGCAAAATGCCACAGCCAAGCGATTTCGTGCGCGTACGGGATGGTGAGCGCATCGGCCGCAATCGCTTCCTCGGTGACCAGATCATCGATTTTGTCGTAGCGCAGATTTGCCTTCAGTGCGATCCGCTCCAGACGTGTCTCAGTGCGCTCGACGGCAAAGGTATCGTCCTTTACCCACACATAAAGCGAAATGCAGGGTACGAGGTGCCCTTCATCGAGCGACGAGGCTTTAATCCAGCTTTCCGGCAGCATCGTCGTCTTCAGGCCCGGAGCATAAACCGTGCTCATGCGCGTCTTGGCTACCGCGTCGAGCGGCGAATCCTTCTGGATCATCAGCGCCGGTGCGGCAATGTGGATGCCTACGCGGGTGATGCCGCCCTCGAGATGCTCGATGCTCGCCGCATCGTCGACTTCCGTCGTCGTTGAATCGTCAATCGAGAACGCGTCAACGTCGGCAATAGGAAGCTCCTCCCACGTATCAGCCGGGGGCTCCGGGAGGCCGGCGGGGAAACCGCGGCCATGCGGGAAATTCGCCGTATAGAAGCTGTCTACATGCCAGCGCCAAGGCGAAGCAATGCCGCCCAATGCGAGCATCAGACGCAGCGGCGTCTGCCGCGTCTCCGCAGCAGCATCCGAGAGCGCCTTCCATTCGATTCCGTTCTTATCGGGTGAAAGCAGAAGCGTCAGGGCCTGACGGCCGATCGCCTCAGGGAGCTTCCCTTCAACCATTTCAGCCGTCCAGGCCTTCTTTTGCTCTTCCATGCGGCGCTTGCGCTCAAGCGCTTCCAGCGCTTTGGAGAGGATTTCCGCCGGCGCTTTGCGGTAAACGCCTCGGCCTTTGCGGTAGAAGTAAACCGGATTGGCATGCAGTACCGTCAGCAGTGCCGCGAGCTCTACGGGCGAAGGCTTCTCACCCCAGTATTCCTGGGCGAGATCCTTAAAGGAAAATTCCTCTGAGGGCGCAGCTTCCCAGAGAAAAGCCGGATCAAGCTCTGCAGCCGCATCCGGAATGCGCGCGATCAGTTCTGAAGCGCTCGGTGTCTCAAAGGGAAAAAAGACATGAGAGGCCTTGATTTTGCTCCGCCGCCCCGTAGTCAGCTCTACCTGATAGGCGCTCCCAGCCTGCGAAAGCACTGTTCCCGCCTTGAAGGCTCCGTCGTCTTCGAAATATAGATACATCGCGTTCTGCTTCAACTCTGTTCGCGCAAAGCGCGAACTGTCCGATGGTTGTTCGGTGTTTTCCTCAAGGCCGCTATTTTGCACTATCGCGCGTCGAATGCAGGCACAATCTTGCGCCGCATAAAAAATCCGCGTACGGCGGGCAAGCACTCAGCAAAGCGCTGCATGCGATGATCATCCTCGGCGGAAAGCACTTTGGGTGAGCCGCGCAGCGCTCGATCCGCAATATGCCAGTCGAGCGTTTCGTCTGCCGTTGAAAGCAGCACCAGCGCATCAGCGGGATCCAGCGGTGCTGCCGGCATTTCGGCAGCAAGTGCGCGAAACTCGTCGGCAAACCCAGGCTCGACCATAATCGTTCGATTGGTACCAAAAATGGTTTGGAGTCCCACTTGCTGCGGCACAAAATCCCAAGGCATCAGGCAGGGGTTGACGACCGCCGTCGGACAGCCGTATGCCCGCGCCGCACGAAGTGCGTAAAAGCCGCCCAGACTTGACCCCACCAGAAGCGTACACCGTCGTGCTTGGGCAGAGAGCGGCGAGAGCAGGCTGCCCACGAGAGCATCGACTTCTCGCGGCGAAAGGTTCAGATCCGGCGCAGAAAAATCGGCATTCCATTCTGCTGCGGCCGCAGCGAGCTCGCGGCCTTTTGCCGAAGCCGGCGAGGAACGAAAGCCGTGCAGGTAAATGACACGGTCAACAGCGGACGGCACCATGCTTAAGCTCCCGCACGGGACTCAGCCTTGGCCTTGAGTCCGGCTAAGAGCTTCCCATGAATGCCGCCGAACCCGCCGTTGCTCATGCAGAGGATAACGTCACCCGGGCGAGCAGCTTTCACGACCTGCGTCACCAGGGCATCAAAGTCGTGCGTTGCCCAAGCGTGACTGCCCAGAGCCTTCAGTGCCTCTTCGGGCGACCAGGCAACGCCCGGGCCGGCATAACAAAAGACCGCATCGGCATCGGCCAGTGCGCCGGCCAGCCGATCCTTCATCGTGCCGAGCTTCATCGTATTGCTGCGCGGTTCAAGCACCGCCAGCAGCCTTCGTCCCGGCCAGCGGCCGCGCACGCCGTCGATCGTTTCATGAATGGCCGTGGGGTGATGCGCAAAATCGTCAATGACGAGGCACCCGTCGGCTTCGCCTTTCACTTCCTGCCGACGATGAACGCCGGGGAAGCTTTCGAGCGCCTTCAGAGCCGTCTGAGGAAGGACGCCCGCCGCACGCGCAGCGGCAACCGCTGCCAGCGCATTGAGCTCGTTGTAGCGTCCGGGCATATGAATCTTCACCGCACCGAAGACCTCTGCGCCGAGCGATGCCGAACCGTCTTCGGCAAGCGTCCATCCGTCCGGCGTGCCAAAGGGCGTGTCAAACCGCTCAAGCTTTGACCAACAGCCGCGTGCCAGCACACGGTCGAGCGCCGGCGCTTTGGCATTGGCGATGATGGTTCCTTGCGAAGGCATCGTCCGCACAAGATGGTGAAACTGCGTTTCTATGGCCTGGAGATTTTCAAAAATATCCGCATGGTCATACTCGAGATTATTCAAAATCGCGATGCGCGGACGATAGTGGACGAATTTGCTGCGCTTATCGAAAAACGCGGTGTCATATTCGTCAGCTTCAATCACAAAAGGCGCCTGAGGGTCGCCCAAAGCAGCCGACTGCTCCCCCCAACAAGGGACGCCGCCGATCAGAAATCCAGGATGGAGTCCGGCTTCGCGCAGGATCCAAGTGAGCATGGAAGTAGTGGTCGTCTTGCCGTGCGTTCCTGCCACAGCAAGCACCGTCCGAGCCTTCTTCCCGGTAAGAATGTTTTCACTCAGCCATTGCGGGCCCGAGGTATAGGGAAGGCCGGCATTGAGAATGGCTTCCAAAAGCGGATTGCCGCGGGAGACGGCATTGCCGATCACCCAAAGATCAGGAGCGACAGTAAGCTGCTCGGCACCGTACCCTTCAGTGATGGCTATACCGTTGGCGCGCAGCGCATCGCTCATCGGGGGATAGACGTTTTTGTCACATCCGGTCACCTGGTGGCCGGCTTCGCGGGCGATCTGAGCGATGCCGCCCATGAAAGTGCCGCAGATGCCGAGAATATGGATATGCATCGAAAGATTCCTCGCATTGGGTAGGAGCCCCAGGAGCGCATCGCGGCGCTTGGGATTTCATTGACCGAAATTGTCGCAAAACTGCTGACCTCTCGGCCGCTCTAGAATTCTTCAGATGCATTTTTCTTCTCTGGGAGGCGCAGCATGCGCGAGTACACACGACAGGAACAGGAAGCCGCCGCCGTCGCCGCCAAGCTGATCGCCGCCGAAGGCCGCACTTGGGCACGCGCCTTTCGCGATGCCCAGCGCTCGGTGGGGATCCGCCCCGATCCCGATCTCACTGCGAGTGAGATTCGCCGGTGGTTTGCACTCTTTGCGCCTCATGAACATCGGGCGCTCCTCGCGGCCAAACGGCATGCTGCACTCCACGTTATGCGCAGCGTCCCGGAACTCAACTGCCGCCTGATCGGCGTTGTCCTGTCCGGCGCGGCTGTCAAGACTTCTCCGGCAGAACTGGTCGCCATCGGCACGGGTGAAAAAGAAGCCTTTCTTGCGCTCCTCAATGCCGGGTTTTTGCCCGAACCGCTCGATGCTCCCTACCCCACCGCTTTTGCCCGCCGCGTCGGCGAAAAATGTCTGGACTCTCTGCTGCTTGACGTGCGCGGCGAACCCGTTCTGGTGCGCGTCGTTCCTGAGCACACGCCGCTGCCGGCACTCACCCGGCCCGATGAATTTCAAGCCGAGTGGGAAGCTGCCGGCTCAATTCCTTCGGATGCGCTCGCCCAAGTTCTCTCAGACGCCCCCTAAACCGCACCCATAACCCGCATCATCCGTCTGCCGTATTGGGCTACCCCGTTGAGGGCATACCGAGGGCATCGGCCGCTCTCTACACTCTGCAGTTTATTTGCAATGGCCTTCAGAGCGTCGTTTTACGCCAATACTTAGGGAATACCCTAGCATTGAAGCAGATTTTCTTTGACAAGAAATAGGCAGAATGCGCAAAATTGCGCTGAGTTATCTGCTTTTCAGTGCTCTTTTAAAGAAAATGACGCTCCTAAGCAGCCTTTGCGGCTCTCTGTGCCGTCCGCGCCGTGCGGTACCCCTGCACCTGCGGCCCAGACGTCAGGAGCCCACTTTGACATATTCATTGCTGAAACAAAATGGACCTTCGCAAACTCAAGACATTGATCGACCTCGTGAGCGAAAGCGGCGTTGCCGAACTTGAAATCACGGAAGGCGAAGACCACGTTCGCATCGTCAACCGCCCGACCGTTTCTGCAGCCCCCGTCGTGCAAGCGCCCGCTACGGTAACCGTTGCGGCCGTGCCGCAGGCAACGCCCGCGGCTCCCGCTCAGGATGCTGCCCAGGCCGCTCTGCCGACCATCACGAGCCCGATGGTGGGCACGTTTTACCGCGCGCCGTCGCCCGGCGCAGCGCCCTTCATTGAGGTGGGCGACACCGTGAAGAAAGGGCAGGTGATCGGCATTATCGAAGCCATGAAGCTGCTCAACGAAGTTGAAGCTGACAAGGACGGCGTCGTTCAGGCCTTTGCCGCGGAAAACGGCCAGCCCGTCGAATACGGTCAGCCGCTCGTCATTCTTGGTTGAGCCCAACTCAGGAACCTTCATGTTCGGAAAAGTCCTCATCGCCAACCGAGGCGAAATTGCACTGCGCATTCAGCGCGCCTGCCGCGAACTCGGCATTAAAACAGTGGTCGTGCATTCCACGGCGGACGCCGATGCTAAGTACGTGCGTCTGGCCGATGAAAGCGTGTGCATTGGGCCTGCCGCCTCGTCTCACTCCTACCTCAATATTCCAGCCATCATTTCAGCTGCGGAAGTAACGGATGCTGAAGCGATTCACCCGGGCTACGGCTTCCTTTCGGAAAATGCCGATTTTGCCGAACAGGTGGAAAGCTCGGGCTTCGCCTTCATCGGGCCGCGCCCCGAGAGCATCCGTCTGATGGGCGACAAGGTGAGCGCCAAGCAGGCCATGCGCGACGCGGGCGTCCCTTGCGTGCCAGGCTCTGACGGAGCACTCTCCGAAGACCCGCAGGAAATCATCCAGACAGCCCGTAAGATCGGCTACCCGATTATCATCAAAGCTTCCGGCGGCGGCGGCGGCCGCGGCATGCGCGTGGTGCGCACCGAAGCGGCGCTCCTCACGTCTGTCAATATGACCCGTGAAGAAGCGCGCGTTGCCTTTGGCAATCCGACCGTCTACATGGAGAAGTTCCTCGAGAACCCGCGGCACATTGAAATTCAGGTGCTCTCCGACAACTTCCAGAATGCGGTGTATTTGGGCGAGCGTGACTGCTCGATGCAGCGCCGCAATCAGAAGGTTATTGAAGAGGCTCCGGCTTTCGGCATTCCGCGCCGGGCCATTGAGAAGCTTGGCAGCCGCTGCGTGGAAGCGTGCCGCCGAATCGGCTACCGCGGTGCCGGCACGTTCGAATTCCTCTACGAAAACGGTGAGTTCTACTTCATTGAAATGAACACCCGCGTACAGGTCGAGCATCCAGTGACAGAATTCATCACCGGGGTTGATATCGTAGCCGAACAGATCCGCATCGCGGCCGGCGAGCGTCTTTCCTTCAAGCAGCGCGATATCGAAATCCGCGGTCATGCCATTGAATGCCGCATCAATGCAGAGGATCCCTTCACCTTTGTGCCTTGCCCGGGCAAAGTGACTGCTTGGCATCTGCCGGGCGGCCCCGGCATCCGCATTGATTCGCACGTCTTTGCGGGCTATACGGTTCCGCCCTATTACGACAGTATGATCGGCAAGCTCATCGCCTACGGTGATACACGCGAGCAGGCACTTGCCCGCATGCGCGTAGCGCTTTCCGAATTCGCCTGCGAAGGCATCAAGACCAACGTCAAACTCCATCGTCTGCTTCTCTCTGACGAGCGGTTCGCCCGCGGCGGCACGAGCATTCATTACCTTGAGGAAAAGCTCCATTCGCATTCATCCTCGGGTGTGAACTAATCAAGCTCCTCCCAACGGCTACAATCCACAGGAAGCGGAACTCAAAAACGGAGTCCCGCTTCTTCTTTTTTCTCTACCTTTTCCTTTTTGCCGCCACCATGCGTGAATACCGAATCCTCGCCGACGAACGCAGTGCTGAAGATCTAAGCGATCTCTTCCTCGAGAAGGGAGCGCTTGCTGCTTCTCTTGAAGATGCCGATGCCGACAGTACCGACGAAGCACCGCTTTACGGCGAACCGGGATTGGAACCCGAAACCTGCGCCTGGCCGCGTTCCATCATCTCGGTACTCACCGCCGACGACTGTCACTTCAAAAACCTGCTTGATGACTGCGTCAAAGAACTGGGCTGCGAAGCGCCTGAATTGCTTTCGGTGAGCGACGTTGAAGATCAGGACTGGGTACGCATCACGCAGGCACAGTTCCAGCCTTCGCATGTCTCGCCCCGGCTCTGGATTGTGCCGTCATGGAGTGAACCCCCTGTGGCCGACGCCCTGAATGTTCGTCTGGATCCGGGCGTAGCCTTCGGCACGGGTTCTCATCCCACTACGCGCTTATGCCTCAATTGGCTTGACGAAAACATCAAGTCCTCCGATCGCGTTCTCGACTACGGGTGCGGCACCGGCATTCTGGCCATCGGAGCCAAGAAGCTCGGTGCGGCTGAAGTCTGCGGCACCGACATTGACCCTCAGGCCGTTGAGGCGGCCCGCGACAACGCCGTTCGAAATGATGTCGAAGCTCAGTTCTGGCTGCCCGCCGACATGCCTGAGGGCACATTCTCAATCGTGGTCGCCAACATTCTGGCCAATCCGCTGAAGCTTTTGGCGCCTGCGCTGCTCGGCCGCGTAGCGGCGCACGGCGCATTGGTGCTCTCAGGGGTGCTTGCCCGTCAAGCCGACGAAGTGATCGCCGTCTATAAAGCCGCCGATCCGACGCTTGCACTCTCGGTCTGGCGTGAAGAGGACGGCTGGGTGTGCCTGGCTGGCCGCCGCGCCTGATCTTTCGTATTCCACAACCATCTGCCCAAAGGACTGATCACCATGGCCCGCATTATTCGCTGTCCCAGCTGCGGAGCGCTCTGGCGCCTTGAGGGAGCTGCTGAAGAAAATTATCTCTGCAGCGCCTGCGGCCGCGAATTCTCCGCCGCTTCAGCGCAAACCGTAGAGGTCGACGACCAAGCGCTTGACGCCGCTCTTGCAGAATTGAAGGCGAAAAAGTCTGAGGCCGCGCAGGCAGCTCCTCGGCAGCCGCTGGCTGAACCGCGATTTGCTACCAAAGTCGCCCAGGAGCTCAATACCCCGACGACGGCTGAAAAAAACGAACCGCCCGCACAATTTGACGAAAAAGAAGCTGGCCGAGGCGCTCCGATGCCGGCCATCTACCGCACGAAGAAGTCTGGCTTAGGGAGCTTCCTCCTCTTTGTCTGCATTCTGCTCTGTGCTGCGGTCGGCGCCGCCTGTGCATTCCTGATGATGCATCAGTTTGTGCTCTCTCAGGCCCCCTACGTTCGCCCTGTCTATGAAAAGGTCTGCCGCAGTCTCCCGTGCCCGGGCTTTGTCTGGGCAGATGCTTCGGCCTTCAAGGCAAAGGCAACGCTTGCGCCTGATGAGATTTTGGGGCTCGCTAAGCCCACGGCAGTTGTAGAACTCACCAATACGTCCGAATTCCCGCAGATGCTTCCCGTGATCGAACTCAAGTATCTTGATCCGGCGGGCAGCACGCTCCTGCAGCGCGTATTGGAACCTGCCGACTACGGCTTCCCGCAAAAACCGGCCGTACTGCCGGCTGGTGAATCGCTTACCGCTCAAATCAAGATGGAAGGAACGCTCTCCTTTGCCGCCACGGCTGCACAGGTTAAACCTGTTGTAGATTCCGGCCG
>OAZY01001049.1_pt1 | contig 11701 bp, 11 predicted proteins | sample 1494931 | NCBI WGS metagenome assembly OAZY01 (sample SAMEA2579921, study PRJEB22360) | human gut metagenome | biome: human gut; feature: human-associated habitat; material: faeces | place: Denmark | collected 2008/2010 | reverse complement strand
GTTTGGGCTTGGGGAGTACTTTCAGAAAAGGCAAGGGAGTAGCCGACGGCGTACCAGAGAATCGACATCAGGCCGCAGATTGCAACCGACTGGGCGAGCGTGCTCAGCATGTTCTTCTTGCGCACCATGCCTGCGTAAAAGAGGGCGATGCCCGGAATGGTCATGAAGAGCACCAAGAGACCGGCGACCATGATCCAGGCCGTGTCAGCCTTGTCAAGCGCAGGTTCGTCGCCCGCAAAGGCGGGAATGGCCGCAATGCCGAGGGCCAGCGCGGGGAGAAGTTTCTTAAGGGAAGTCATGTTTGCCACCTTGTTCAAAGGGGTTTAATTCCTGAATGCGTGCGTATATGTTTTGTGCGGCTTTGCTTCAGATGGCGCCTTCGTCTTCTTCACCCGTGCGGATGCGCACGACGTGTTCGAGCGGGCTCACGAAGATCTTTCCGTCGCCGACCTTGCCGGTGCGCGCGGAAGCAAGAACAGCTTCAATCACGGTGTCAACCGCGTCGTCAGTGACGGCGATGTCGATGCGGATTTTGGGAAGAAAGTCGACGACATATTCCGCGCCGCGGTAGAGCTCCGTATGGCCGCGCTGACGGCCGAAGCCCTTGACTTCCGTAACGGTGAGGCCGTGAACGCCGGCGGCGGAAAGGGCCTCGCGGACGTCGTCGAGCTTGAAGGGCTTGATGATGACGGTGACGAGCTTCATGAGAAGGGTCTCCTGATGTTGAGTACTGAATCAAAGGGGAGCGGGAGACATCGTTTGTGACGATGAAGCCGCTCTGATGGTGAGTTGAGCAGAAAGCGTGCCAAAACTCGGGTTAGCCCTGATATCTCTTCTTTTTTTTAAGTGCGTTGACGGTCATGGGTGCGTTCGCCCGGCGCTTCCTCTGACTTAGGGTTCGGCGCCGGAGCTGCTTCTCACCGCTCACCATGCATGCTGCGCGCCAATCCGGAAGGCTGCGCTTTTGAATTGCCCAGAATGCCGCGTGGAATAGGCGACATTTCGAGCGGTGCTCCGCACCGCTGGCGCGCCGCTTGGATGCGCAACAGTGCGTGAATGTCGTCTTGCGAGGCATTTGTTTACCGCTCTGGTGCGTATTTTGACCGGAGGATTGGAAGCTGCTGCTGTGCACTTTCTTGGTGCGTTACGGCGCTTCCTTCGGGTTCTTGGCAGGGGGTATCTGCATAGAACTGCCGCCGAGGGCATCCTTCATGAGGCAAAATGCTTCCATCCGCGCGCAGGCTAGGGTTTGAACCGACGTTTTGCCTCAAGACGGGTTTGTTCCGGCACCTGCTCAAGCATTTTGGAGACCTGAATCGTGAAGCATGAAGAGAAGAAAAAGGACGAGGACGAGGGGCCGAAGTTTGATGAACGCGGGGAACCGCTGGTGATCTTCAAGCGCACTTGTCCGGCCATGAATAACGCTGACTTGGCTGCCAGAGCGAGTTTTTTTGCTGCCATGCGTGCAATGAGCGATGAAGATTTCAAGGCCGGGCGCGGGCTTACTTTTCAGACGATGGTACGTGAGGATCCGCGTTACCCCGCGCGTCAGATTCAGTTCGTTTTCGGCATCCGTCCGCGGACGGCGCGCACCTATGCGGAGATGGAGGCTGAAGCGGTCGAAGTCATTAACGCCGCGCATAAAAAGTTTTACGCGGCGGGCAAGCGCTGAGGTTTTTTCTCTCCCCAGCAGTCCGATTCACGGGCGGCGCGATTTCGCCGAGGTCAATCCCATTCACACGAAGCGCCTCAGCGTGCCGGCTGCACCGCTCTTGGAAAAGGCGGCTTAAAGCCCGCGCACTGCGGCGCGGCATGCCGCAGAGACGTGATTGCGGCGAAGATCTTTCGCGCAGAGGGGATCCGGACAGGCGGGATCCACCCGAGGCGTGAGGGGAATGCCCTCCGACTCAATGCTCGTCGAAACGACGTCAGACCTCGAAAAGCCGAGGCTGCTGCCCATAAAGCGAGAATCCTCGTCCAATCCCATTAGGGATTTGGGGATTGGACGAGAAACAGTCACCAATCAGAACTCTGTCAGAACCCGGTGGATTTGGAGGACAGGGATTCGGGCAGGATGTCGTCAATCTCAAGACCTCCGAGAAGTTCCTTCTCGTTGGGGTCTCGGTCGGACGCCATATTGAACTGTTTTCTTTCCATGCAGACTTCCAGAACGCGGCGCAGCCAGGCACTGCCGCCGGCCATTTTGAAAAATGCTTTCTGCTTATCCGTCATGCGCACGACGATCATGGCGTCGAGCGGTCTCTCTCCGGCGGGTTTTCGTCCGGAGCCGGGGCGTCTGCCGCCCCAATTGGGGTGCTTGTCGGTATTTTGCGAGGCTGCGAGCTTTCGTGCTGCCGCATTTCTGCGCGGACCGAAGATGACTTCTGGCATACAGAACCTCTCTTTTTTTGCGGGGAAACGAAGGTTTGATTTGATTATACGTATTGTTGGGATAGGATAGAAACATCACTAACCCGTAGATATCATCAAAAATATTTAGAGAACTTCATAGCAGTACTACTTACAAAGTGTCGCATAAGTAATCTGCTCAACCGCCCATTGGGCTATGGCGGAGTAGTTCTCCGCGCGACTATAGTGACGGTCAGGCTTCGGCCTAGATCTCTTTCGCATAAAAACCTCAAATTTCAAGATGAAAGCGAACGTGCACCCCGATTTACTGCCTAAGGGCGGCTCAGCCAGCCGTGACGTGCTGATCCTTGGCATCGGCAACATTCTTTGGGCCGATGAAGGCTTTGGCCCCCGCGCGGCCGAAGCGTTTCACCAGCGCTATGAAACGCCCGCAGGCGTCGAAGTGATGGACGGCGGCACGCTCGGCGGATGGCTCCTTGACGAAATTCTTTCGACTCGCCGCATGCTTGTTTTCGACTGCTGCGACTTCAAGGAAAAACCGGGTACGCTCAAGGTGCTCAAAAAGAGTGATGTGAAGATCTGGTCGTCAACCAAGATTTCACCTCACCAGACGGGCTTCAATGATCTGCTTGCATCGGCCGCCATCTTGGGTTATGAGCTTGAAGATTTAGCGGTCGTGGGTATTCAGCCGGAACTGCTTGACGACTACGGCGGAAGTCTTTCGCCGCTCATTCGCAGCCGCCTCGACGAGGCTGTTGAGCTTGGCGCCAAATTCCTTGAAGAATGGGGTGTAAAGCTTACCCCGCGTCCGGCGGGAACGAAGGTGACTCCGCTCAGCTTCAGCGTACTCGAGCTCAATGAATATGAAGCCGGGCGTCCTGATGCCAAGGAAGCTTGCCGTTTCGGCGATGAACGCTTCCTTGTGCGGACGGCGGGACATGCCGTGGAAAATCCCGAAGAAACTTAATAAGGAAGCATCCTGAGGCATCAGGCATTTTCTTTAGCTTGGTGCATTCAGTGAATTTGGTAAAAGGAAACGTCGCAAATGTGCATTGCGCTGCCGATGAAGGTGCTCGAAAGCGGCCCGATGATGATTGTCTGTGAACGCAACGGCCGCAGGCTTGAGGTGGATTGCTCCATGATTGATCAGCCGGCGGGCGGCGCATGGCTGGTGGGTTTTCCGAATTGAGCGATCCGAGAAATTGACGAGACAGAGGCCGGCGAAATTGAAGCCGCTCTCGGCGCAACGGCTCGCGTCATGGCGGGTGATGTTGACGAAGAGACAATCCGCTCGGGGTTTGGCGATCTGATTGACCGCGCTCCGGAGCTACCGGAACATCTGCGCGCCCTTGTCGGCCGCACCCCCGGAAAGCCGCTTTAACCCCGCTTCGCACCCAAGGAATCTTCACAATGGCCAAATACACCCGCGTGTCGCAGATTGACCCGGAAAATCATCCGCTCTTCAATCGTCTGTGGACGACTGAAGGTTTTCAGCGGCTTACCTCCGAGAGCGTTGAAAAATTCCTTGACACTCCCGGTCTTAAGATCGCGCTTTTCGGTGATGATCCCAACAATCAGAAAGAAACGCTCGACATTCTCGTGATCGGTGCGGAGCTCAAAAAGGCGATTGAGGCGGCGCTCGCACCCGAAAACGGCGCTTGGATGAGCGATGTGAAGGAAGGCCGCGCCTTGGCTGCCCGCTGGGGAATGCGCAAACTCCCCGCCGTGGCGCTCTTTCGCGGCAGCGTCTATCTCGGTGCCTGTCAGGGACTGAAGGACTGGGATGAATACCTGCGCGAACTCGCAGAGATTGCGGCGCGTACAGAGGCGCCCAAGCGCACGATTTCCATTTTGCCCGCCGGCGGCCAAGCTGATCATCACTGCGGCTGATGAACGCTGAGCATCTAATTGAATTCAAGAGGAGAGACCCATGCAGACTTTTACCGTTGAAGAAGCCGCACGGCGCTGGCTTTCGGCACCCAAACTTGATCCGGAAACCGAACGCGCGGCGGCGGAGGCAACGATTGCTTTTCTGAGCGATGTGCGCTCGAAAATTGAAGCGCATTTGGAAGACATCAAAGCTGGCCGTGCGCCTGCTGACGGCAGCGGCTTGCAGGAAGTCTGGGATTTCTCACATTTCGACCCTAAACACATCGATTTTCTCTTGGCGACCTTGGGCGAAGGTGAAGTTCGCATCAAGCTCTTCGGCGGTGAGGCCAAAGCGGGCGACACGAGCGTCCCGGGACTCTGGCGCGTGCAGAGCGGCCGCTCAGGGCAGGAGAATTTCTTTGTTTTGGCACGGCTGCCGCGTACGGTTCAGGTGGTCGGCACTCGGGGTCTCGATAAGATCCCGCAGCTCGTCAATCCGAGCGCAGATGTCTTTGCTGCGCCGGCCATTCTGCAGGAACTGCAGTACCGGCTGGATGCTTTTGATGCCGATGCCAGCGTGCCGGATATGCCGACCGATCCTTGCTTCATGCTTGAATTGAAGCGTCAGCCATTGTCGCCCGGCGATATGACCGCGCTCCTTTCCACCCTGGGTCAGGGGGATATTGATGTGGAGCTGCAGGGCATTACGCGTTCTCATATTCAGAACACCAAAGTGCGTAATCTCTGGAGAACTCGGATCATCAACAATGCCGGGAAGACGCTCCTTGATGCTTACGTTATCGCCAAGGTGCCGCCTGAAATTCCGATTTCGGCAGAAGAATTCGCCGATGGCGCGGCGAAATGCACCGACTTGATTGAATGGGTGCGTCACGATTTGCAGCGCGGCACTCTGGGCGGCGGCGAAATCAAGGCCGAGGAGGTGCTTAATGTCTGAAGAAGGAACGGGCGCCCCGCATTTTGCTACCGGTGCTGAGGTGGAGGCGCTGCTTGATAAATACGCTCGAGACCGCGTGGGTGCTCATACGCGCATGCAGTGCAAGGTCTGCTGGTATGTCTACAACCCGGACGAAGGGTGTCCCGAAGAGGCAATAGACCCCGGCACGCCCTTTTTTGAGCTGCCGGATGATTTCGTCTGCCCAGAATGCGGGCATCCGAAAACAGCGTTTCTGCCGCTCGACGATGATGAGGCGGATCCTTCTGATCCCAGCGGCCCGGCTCAAGGCTGGAGCGACCGTTGGGAGCATGGCTAGATTGTTGCGCTCGCTTGGGGCTCACCGCATCGTGAAGCCGTCCTTCGGGGGCGGCAGGCAGAGCAGGCCTACACCCGCAATGATGAAGAGGATCGGATGCACGATGCCTCCGGCAAAAGCAAGGGTGTAGGCAAAGCGCTCCTGATAGAAGATATCAAGACGCCAGATGGCCAGACCCCGCTCAAAAATAGCGCCTGAAAAGGCAAAAATGTCCGCGTAGACGAGCCCAATCGTCAAAAGGAGCGTGACGGCGAGGACGGCAGAGAAAACCCGCCGAACATTGTCGTTGGGATTAAAAATGCGCCCTGAGACCGCAAAACCGATCAGAAGCAGCAGTGCCAGTGCGGCCGGAATGCCGGCGCAGACGAGATCCATCCCGGTGACGCGGACTGAAAGCCGCCAAAGGCTGGCAACCCACAAAAAGACGGTAAGGACAACTAAAGAGAAGGTGACGGCGCGACGCATGAGAAGTTTCCAACGAAGGAATACTGTAATTCTAGCTATGAACAGCTGCTTCTGGGTATGCTGTTAATGCATTGAAAATTAAGTAATTATCCTTTTCTCGAATTCTGGTATGGGTGCCTGAGAATATTCCTGACAGCATCGGTCAAAATGAAGCGTAAATATCGAGAGTAATTGAAGGATCCAATCAATCTCCGCCCAAGAAAAAGCGTTCGGAACCGCAGCAGTGCTGTCAGACAAAGAGCCGGGGAGTCGGCCGTTTGCTTAGCCGCGGAACTTCGTTCGATTTCATAGGCCAAGCAGTGCACTCGTCCGCAGGCGGCGCCGATGCGCTGCAGTGCCGCGCTCCCCACAACGAAATGCCTGACTGCCCGTCTCACGCCAGCGTTTAAGGCAGCTTTTCTGGTGACAACTGTCCCGGATTCCGATTTTTGCGAGGTACTGGTATCTCGCACTTAGACATCCTCACCGCCCTGCGGCGGGTGAAAGCGGCAGTCATTAAGCCTGACAAGGTCTGCCGGATGATTTCATGTTCGGCGGCTCATCACCTCATCAAACGCGGGTTGAGTTTTGGCCGGCTCGTCAATGGGGGAAGTTGACGCACCGTCCGGGTACTCAACCCGACTTTCCGAAAGTGCAGCGCTTCACGCGGTCTCAACGGAGACCGCGGAAGTCTGCGAGAGGGTTAGAAAGAGAAGCGCACGCCCGCATTAATCTGTCGGCTGCTCTCGAAATAGCCGCCGAAGATGTATTTGGCATTGAGCCAAAGATCGGTATGGCTGCTCAAAGCCAAGTCGGCGCCAATACCGGCGTCATACCAAGTTTCTTTGTCAGCGTATGAGCAGTCGACAGACGTGGAATGGCCTCTGGCAGCGAAGACGTGATCCCCTTTGAACTCGCGGAGAACGTCGCCGTAGATATAGGCCGTGCTGAGGCGTTGAGCAGAACCAAACGAGAAGCTGCTGCCGGCACGGAAACCAACTCGGCCGATGATGCTGTTGGTATCCGCAATTTGAGCCTTGATGCCGCCCTCCGTTTCAAACCGAGTGCCTTCAATGCGGATGACTTGAAGCTGAGTCTGCGGTTCAATAAAGAGGAAGTCATTGAACTCAAATTTCCAGCCCAGCTCAGCACCCATGCCGTAGAACGTCTGCCAAAGCGATCCGCCGATTTTCTGGCCGGAATCGTTTCGGAGGTTGTAGTCACTGCCGAGACGACCGATCTTCGCATTGAAGTCAGCATAGCTGCCGCTCTCGCCCAAGACCGTGTAATAGAGGTTCAGTCCATAGCGATCGCTGCTGCCGCTACCGGAAACGCCGAAGAGATCTGTATCCGCACGCGTATAGTCAAAGGCCAAGCTGACAATTTTGTGACTGTCTGCCGAGGAGACTTCCTTGTTGTAGCCGACCTGGATCATGTTTTTATTCATGTCAAATGCCTGCTTACGACCGATATCTGAATAGCGCCAGCGAGCCCAAAGACCATTGGCGCCGCGTTCCTCGTGACGAGCTTCACCTTGACGCTCATGGAAGCGATCCAGATCAGAGGCCAGTGAGAAGGAGGCCAGCACCGCATTATTCAAGAAGTCGACGTTTTCGTTAGCACTGCCGATGGACTTGGTCAGGAACCAATAGGTAAGCTGATCCGTTTCATCTTTTTCACTCTTCGTGTGAAGCGCAAAGCGATAGAGTTCATCAGCACGATTGATTTCACCGTCAGCATTGGTGGAGAAGGTTGTGTTCCCTGACTCCACGCTTGCGAAGTAGAGCTTGTCGCCGTTTTTCATATCGTCCAGATGAGCTTTGCCGATGTCGAATTCAACGATTTGGTGTGAGCCGTCTTCCGCTTTGCCGATGGTGATGAAGTCACTCTTCTCGGTGTATTGCCGTTCGCCGTTGTTGGACAGCCAATCCAGATCGATTTTGAAGATGCCGCCAGGCCCCGTGAGATTGCGAATTTCAACCTGAGAATATCTTTCGTTATGATCTCGGAAATTCGCCAATACGTAATCCGTACCTTTAATCACCGTCTTTCGATAGGTTTCCCAAACCTCGGCATCCGCAAAAAGAACTACACCTTTGTCAAGCTTCAGGTTTCTTATTGTCCCGCCAGCATTTAGAGAGGACTTTCCTGCATTAAAGATCCAAGTGGCACCATCGGCGAGCGAGAGATTAACTGCTGTCCGTTCATCCATTTCGCCAATGGCGCTGCCATACCAAAAGGATTCAGCACCGGACAGGGCGGCATTGACTGTGTGCCTGGCATTTCGATTGAAAAACACTGAACCCAAACTATGCATGACATCTATGGATCCGATTAACTGAACGGCAGTGCCGGAGATATTCACGGTATTTGTATATCCCTTCATGTCGCTGCCTGGGTCTTTAGCGGATATGACCGTGCTGTCATTGCCGCCTTCCTTGCCAGCGATCGCGGCAATATAAATCGAATCGACGTCGGTGAAATTAACGGTCGATCCGCCCTTGGCATAGAGGCCGCCGTTGTTGTCAATTCGTTCGTTCTGAGCAGTATTGACAATGCGGACGAACTTGCCTTTGCCCTTAACATGAAGAGTTTTTCCGTTTACAACAAGAGCTTCTGTCGTTTTGGTGTAATAGCCGGGATCAACACCCGTTACACGGATATCGATGCCGTCATATTCATTTTTGGATGCCCATGTTCTGGCATCTCCATGAATATTCGTTGGACCGTCGTATTTGAGAATATTTTCTGCGGCCGCTTCTGTTGAGCGAAGCGGAAGTGCGAAAAATACTGCAGCTGCCAAAAGACAGTAAACCTTATTCACATGTGAATACTGTGGTGGCAGGACTTTATGGAGGTAGTTCGTCATCACGCAAGCATCCAAGGTTGGATTGTTTGTAAATGTATCTTTTATTGCGGCAGTCGCTTTTTTAATGGCTTGATTCCGCAATTGAAGATGATTTTGGAAAAATCGGATCCAATCCTATAGTGGGATGCGTGTTTTTGATGTTTGTGAATAAATCTTGAAGGGAAGCGCGATGCATTGCATAAAATGCACGCCAGTAAGTTTTCAGAATCTAAAAAATTGATTACTGCTTTGCCAGAGGCGTTTCCGAGTCATTCGTCCCAAATTCCGTTTACAAAAAGTCATTTATTGCCGATGTCGTGGTCAGGATGTATTCCATATCATCTTCTGTTGACAAATGAAAACAAGCTTGTTTAGATGTGTTTTCATTTCTATACATCTATTGATCTAGAGAGTTTTCCCTAAGTTGTGGGGCTCCAACTAAATGATGTGACGGCAGCGGCATTTTTGGGCCGTTTATCCCTGAGATTTGGTTTCGTTTATTCTAAATACCCATATATGGCGTCTATATATAAGATATTATTCTTCAATCTATTAGTGTGATTGTTAATCTCTAATGGCGCATTCGATTGCTGGGTTTATCTAATGAAAGTGGAAATTTAAAGAGAGGCAATTATTTGTCTTGTACGCTGTATGCGATCGCGACGTACAGGTATGGATACACGCAGAATGCATTTAGCCGGACCACCTGGAAAAAATGAGGTGATCCGGCTAGGCAGCCCGACTGATCGGTGAGAGTGATCGTCCCGCAGCCCCTGTTGGGGCCGCAGGCCGCACTGCTATGGGTTAGAAGGCGAAATGAATCGCGGCATCAATTTGTCGGCTGCTCTCGAAAACGCCGCCGAAAATGTATTTGGCGTTGAGGCGGAAGTTGATATTGGAACTCAAGGCCACATTGGTGCCAATACCTGCGTCATACCAAGTCTCTTTGCCGGAATAGGTGAAGTCGCCCGCTGTCGAATGGCCTGCGGCAGCGAAGGCATAATCGCCCTTGAACTCGCGGAGTGCGTCAGCGAAGACATACGCCGAGCTTTTTTGTTCTGCAGAGCCGAGCGTGAAGGTGCTGCCGGCACGAAGACCGATTCGACCAATGACGCTGTTGGTGTCTGCAATTTGAGCTTTGATGCCGCCGTCCGTTTCGAACTGGTCGCCTTCAATGCGGATGATTTGGAGCTGAGTCTGCGGTTCGATGAAGAACGTGTCATTCAAATCGTACCGCCAGCCGAATTCAGCGCTCACGCCGTAGAACGTCTGCCAGAACGAACTGCCGATTTTTTGCCCCGCCTGGTTACGGAGGTCATAATCGCTGCCGAGACGACCAATTCTCGCGGTGAAGTCGGCATAGCCGCCGCAGTCGGCCAGAACAGAATAGTAGAGGTTCAAGGCGTAGCGATCATTGGTGCCGCTGCCGGAAATACCGGTGAGATCGGTATCGGCATGGGTGTAGTCAAAAGCAATGCCCACGATTTTGCGGCTGTCGGCAGTGGATACTTCCTTGTCATAGCCCACTTGGATCATGTTTTTGTCCATGTCGAAAGTGTTGTCGCGGCCAATGTCGGAGTAGCGATAGCGAGCCCAAAGACCGCCGGCACCAACCTCTTCATAACGAGCTTCGTCCCGGCGCTCGTGGAAGCGATCCAGATCCGAAGCCAATGAATAGGATGCCAGTGCAGCGTTTCTCAAGAGGGCGACATTTTCGTTGGTGCCTCCCTGAGATTTCGTCAGGAACCAGTACGTGAGCTTGTCAGATTTTTCGCTTTGAGTGCTGTATTTGAAGCTGTAGATTTCGTCAGCGCTGCTGACTTCACCATCAGCGTTGGTAGAGAAGGTCGTATCTCCGGATCCAACACTCGCGAAATATAGTTTGTCGCCATCCTTCATTTCATCCAAATGGGCTTTGCAGATGTCGAACCATACCGTTTGGTTCGAATTGTCTTCAACTTTGCCAATCTTGATGAAGTCGCTTGTATCGGTATATTTTTTTGCGCCTTTATTGGACTGCCAATCCAGATCGACTTTAAAAATGCCGCCTGGACCGGTTAAATTGCTGATATCTACTTCAGAATATTTGCCGTCACGATTCCTATAATCGGATAGAACATATTCGTTCCCTGTAGAGTCCTTAATAATAGTATTTTCATATGTTTGCCAGACGATTTCATCGGCAATAACGACTATGCCTCCATCAAGAGACAAGTTATCTAATTGTCCATTTTGATTGTATTTTGACTCGCTTGCATTGAAAATCCATGTGGCCTGATTTGCGAGAGATATTGTAACTTCTGTAAGAAATCCTGTGCCGCATTTACTGCCGTACCAAAAAGAATCCTTGCCGCTCATGGAGACTTCAATTTGATTGCCGAATCCAGATACGTCCAGTGATCCAATCAGTCTGACCGTGTTACCTGAAACAGATACTTTATTGCCAGCTACTTTAGCTGAGATTGCTGTGCTGTCATTTCTCTCCTCTTTTCCTCCAATGGCGGCAATGTAGACGTTCTGCAGATTGTTGAAATTAATTTCAGATCCGTTTTTTGCATATAACCCGCCATTGTTTTCAATTCGGTCATTCTGTGAAACATTGACTATGGTTACGTTTTTATCATTTCCTTGAACAGTTAAATTTTTTCCTTTGAGAATGAGCCCTTCGGTTGTATCACCATTATTCCAAAGATTTGCATATCCTTCTAAAAAAATTTCAATGCCAGAGATTTCAATGTCATCATATTTGCCATTGGAAAATTCTGAGGTAATTTGTGAGTCTCCACTTCCACTAGCTGCGCCTGCCCATTCTATTTTGGTGGCGCCAAAGGCAATGGAAGATGTGCTAAGAATAGCAATTGTCAGCAAAGAAAATGCATATTTGGAAGGGGGGGGGGAA
>OAZY01001044.1_pt1 | contig 11723 bp, 8 predicted proteins | sample 1494931 | NCBI WGS metagenome assembly OAZY01 (sample SAMEA2579921, study PRJEB22360) | human gut metagenome | biome: human gut; feature: human-associated habitat; material: faeces | place: Denmark | collected 2008/2010 | reverse complement strand
AAAAATTGCTGCAGGTGTAACTGCAGCGGTTATTATTGCGGCTGCTGGGGGGGGTACTTACTGGGCACTTAGAGATACAGCGCCGGAGCTTTTATTAAAGAACAGTAAGACGATTACTGTTGAATATGGTGAACAATATGAACCAAAATTTGAAAATCTGGTCAAAACGAATGGGCTGGATAAAGAAGATGTTCATACTCTGCAGCATAACACAAAAATTACTTCGGATTTAAAAAATGAAAAGGTTGAAATCAAGGATGAAGCAGGCAATGTCACAGGTGTAGAAGAAAAAGAATATCCGGCTGTTGGAAAATATACCATTGAGTTAAAATATGACGGGGATACTTTTAAACAGAAGGTAGAGGTAAAGGATACTAAAGCCCCATCCATGACAGCACCTGAAAACATAGAAATCCTGCAGGGAACGGATTTAAATACTTTTGATTTTAAATCACTGCTGCCAGTTACTGATTTTTCTGAAATAAGTGATTATACATTTGATCTTTCAGGTATAGATGCAAATGTGCCAGGTGAATATACATTAAAAGTGTCTATTCAGGACAAATATGAAAACAAAACTGAAAAAGATGTAAAAGTAACTGTTACTGCACCGCCGGCAGTAGCTTCTGATGAGGTGGTAGTACAGGAAGAAGTTACTAATCCAGATGGGACAAAGAGTATAAAGAATACAGTTAAGAAGAAAACAGATGCCGGAGGGAATAAGGTAGTAAGCAGCGGTTCAGGATCATCAGGCGGAACAGGTTCTTCTAATTCGTCAGGAACAGCAGGAGGGAACAGCGGAACGACTGGAGGAAACACAGGCGGTAGCAGTAAGCCTTCAGGTGGAGGATCAACCGGAGGAAACAGCGGTGGTTCAAGCTCAGGTGGTTCGTCATCAGGCGGAAATACTGGAGGATCAACGGGCGGAAGCACAGGTGGTGGAAGTAATGAGGAAAAGCCGCCTAAACCTTCTAAGGTAACAGTGCATTGGGTAAGATGTAAATTGTGTGGTAAATATGTTGAATCAACAATTTCTTTAGATGATGCATTTAGTAAATTAAAAGGTTATGAATGTGAATCAAATGGGTTTATATATGATGGTATCATGGCACATAGTTCTTACAGTTATGGTTTTTATGAAAAATAATATAGATAGGTAATATGGATAATAAATGTATAAGTTAAGATGGATATTCAAACCATAGATAAGGCAATCGAAAGATTGTCTTTTTTATTTGAGTGGTTATTCAATGTGTTTGAATGTAAAACCTATATCAGAGAAGTAAAATGATGTTTTAAACTTGCATCATAATAAATAGTCCTAAGCACGACGATAAAAGGCAAATATAGTAAAGGATAAGCGTATTTATGAAGAAAAAATCAATGTTTTCTGTAATGTGCAAAACTGTAATGGTGCTCCTGACAATGTTTTCCCTGTCGTTTAGTAATCAGATCAGTGTAAAGGCATGGGACAGCAGCATACCGCACGAACTGACCAGAGTAAAAAATATTCGCTATCCGGAATGGTGGGCAAGAAAAGTACCGGGCTTGAAGGGATGGAGCACATATTCTACAATGTATAATGGAAAGTGGGCATACTGTCTTGAATCAAGTAAGAATACCCCGCCAAACGGACAGTATGTTGCGGATGTTATAAGAAATAACGAAGCTGTAAGAAAACTTATGTACTATGGTTTTGGTGGCCCCGGTGCTACAGGAGAATTTGCCCCAGGATATGATTTAAAAGCAGCGATATGTCCTAATGACAGTTATCTTACAAATGATGATGTTAAATATTTGCTGACACATATATTTTTGAGCGGTGCCTACAGCGGGGACTGGAATGGATTCAGTGAGTCAGGATTCAATGCTGCCTTTGGTGGTACATATGGTACTAACATAATGAATATATGCAGAAGGATAGTCGCTTTGCCGGAACCGGTTTCGCCCAAGTTTAGTCCTAGTAGTGATCCAATAGGTATATTTTCTAAATTTACAGCATATGTTGATACAGTAGAAAAGAGGCAAATTACAAATAGCGTCACATTGCAGGGAAGTAGCAATGCTACTATCAATATCCCGTTATCTAATAATGTCACTATTCACATTAATGGTAATATGGTACAGACTGGAGGAACAGCGACTGTTCATGGTGGTGATAGTTTTTATTTTACTGCTCCTCTAACAGGTGCTGAAAATATTACAAAAACCGATGTGACGGGAAATGGATGCGAGGGATTTGTTGCTTTAGCGATTAGAACGGGGTCTGGTTCTAATCAGACTGAAGGAACATGGGACTTAGATCCTGATGAAAACAGATTGTTCATAGAAGTAGAATGGATTCAAGGTACTGAGATACAAATAAGCAAAAGTGATAATTTTGGAGAAAATGTGGCTAATGCAGGATTCGAGTTGAAGCAGTGGAATAAAAATTCAAATACATTTGAACAGTTTTCTTCTCTGAGCTATGACGCACAGAATCGGGTATATAAAAGCGGTATGCTTCAGCATACTGATACAAATGAAGGAAAATTCAGGATAGAAGAAACTGTACCCGATGGTTACAGTGAATCGAGCCGTTATATCAAGGAATTCAGTCTCTATGATGCTGAGGAAAGGAAGGTATTCAATGCTCAGATGGAAGGGCAGGAAGTAACCGTTAAATTTTCGTCAATGCTGATGGACAGGCATAATATTTTATTTGAAGTGTCTGGAGTTCCTGAAGCGGTAACGCTTGTAAAGTTCCCGACATGGTCTGTGGCAGGCGATCAAGATGATATTCAATGGGTCGAACTTTCTAAGGACAGTGATGGAGTATGGTGGGCATGGAAACAGATGCCGGAAGACGGCGAGTACTATATTCATGCTTACTACAATACTGCAAGTCAGGAAAACAAGGTAAGTTTTACAACGTCCTACACCCCGGAAGCGCCTGTAATGAATGCAGTTAACAACCGTATTATGGGTAAAGTCTCGGTTGTCAAAAGTGATGAAGAGACAGGAAAAAAACTGAGGGGTGCAGTTTATAATATTACTGCAAAAAATGATATTCTCTCCCCTCAGGGAACTGTTATAAATAAAGCGGGAGATCTGGCAGGAACACTTACAACAGATGAAAACGGGTATGGAGAGTTAAATGGTCTTCATCTGGGACAGTATATTCTTAGTGAGGTGAAGCCGCCTGATGGATATCATACCGGCAAAGATATTGAGTTCAATCTGACTGCAGAAAACAATTCTGCTGATATAGTGAGCAGCGAACTGAATGTTACAGACCGTCCAAACCGGTTCAAAATAAAAAAAGTCGATAAAGATACAGGCGAAGCGCTTAAAGATGCGAAGTTTGAAATTTATGATGTTACTGCCGATAAAACGGCAGGAAGCCTGGTAAGTAATAAAAACGGAGAAGCAGAATTGAGCAGACTGAAGCCGTCGCTGTATTATATTTGTGAAGTAAAGGCTCCTGAAGGTTATAAGCTTAATGAAACTAAATATTATTTTGAAATCGACAGTCTTGGAAATGCATCGGTTTCAGATATGAACGGTACCGAAAACAGCGGTGCTTTTTTTATTGATGAAAATGGTGATTTGACAGTTACTGTTAAAAACGAGATTAACCTGTGGAACTTAAGACTCGTTAAAAAGAATGATGCCGGCAAAACACTGGGAGATGCAGAATTCACTTTATACAGGGATAAAGACTGTACCGATCCGATTGGAAAGGGGACAACAGATAAGGAGGGAAGAGTAAATTTTGACCGAATAGTAGCAGGAGAGTATTACCTTCTTGAGACAAAGGCACCTGCGGGATACAGAAAAATTGAAGATCCTTTAAAGGTTTCATTAAGAAGCAAGGATGGGAAATTCAGTTTTTATATAAATGATGAAGCTGTGAAAACAGATGATGAAAATAACAGTCTTACAGTAGAAAACGGACTGTATACCGGAAGTATGACAGTGATAAACAGGCGAGGGTCACTTCTGCCGGGAACAGGGAGTTTTATGATGCCGATCGTGACTGGAGCAGGGGTCTGTATATGTTTATATATTATTAAGAAAAAAAGGGAGAAGAAAAATTATGAAGATTAATTTAAGAAAAATAGGAACGGCAGCACTTGCGTGCATTATTTCATTGAGCAGTGCAGCTGCAGCAGTATCCGTATATAACGGCAGCGGTGATATTTTTTCAAAAGTCAGTGCTGCACAGCAGGGACATATAACTATAAATGCTCATACCGGAGATAACGGCAATGTGCAGTCTCTTGCAGGAAAGAAGTTTAATGTGTATAAGATTTTTGATGCTCTAAACAGTGCTGGGATGGAAAGTATCAATTATACAATGAATCCTTTGTATGCTCAGGCACTTAAGAATGCAACAAAGAAAGACAGTGAGTATGCAATTATCGATTATATTCAGTCAATGAATAATAATCTGGTAACAAATGATGTAAATCATAATCAGAAAAATGAAACGGTATATTCTGATTTCAGGTATTTTGTAGAAAGTCTAAGAAATGAAATAGTAAGACTTGGAAATAAACCTACGAAGATCGTAACGGTTCCAGAAGGCGCTGAAGAAAGCTATACCCTGGATGTCGATTATGGGTGGTACCTTATTGACGAAGTCACAAATGTTGAGGGTACACACAGTGCAGCATCACTTTGTATGGTAAACACTGTTAATCCAGATATGACAGTCGATATAAAGTCGGATTTCCCGGTTATTCAGAAACAGATCCAGGAAGATGACAATAGAAAAAATATCGGGATAAACAGTGATGGATGGAATGATGTGGCCGACTTTGAAATAGGGCAGACAGTTCCCTACCGGTATAATTCATATGTACCTGATATGAACGGTTATGATACGTATTATTATGCAGTCCACGATAAAATGAACAGTGCACTTACTTTTGTTCCAGACAGTGTAAAAGTTAAGATAGGAAGCATGACGCTTCAAAAAGATACAGACTATCATGTGGTTACTGAAGGTATTGATGACGGTGAAACATTTCAGATTCAGATCATGGATCTAAAAGCAGTGATAAACAGGTATTACTACAGTGATTGAAGCAGGGAGCAAACCGGAAACTGAAAAAGTATATGGCCAAAAGATTCTGATTGAATATGATGCTGTTTTAAATGAAGATGCTCAGCTTGATACAGGACGTCCAGGATTTGAGAATGATGTAAAGCTTGAGTACAGTAACAACCCGGACGCTGATGGTGCGGGACAGACAGGCGAGACACCATGGGATACAGTTGTATGTTTTACATTTAGAATGGATGGTATCAAAGTAAATGATCAGGTGCCAGAAAGAAAACTGGAGGGAGCTAAATTTAAATTATACAGTGATAAAGACTGTACTCAGGAGGTATATGTAAAAAAGGCTTCCAAGAGCGATGGATACACCGTTATCAGCAGGGACAGTGTAGCAGGAAGTGCATCGCCTTCAGAAGCGGTGGAAATAGTCTCAGACGAAAACGGTGCGTTTAATATAATTGGCCTTGATTCACAGGTGTATTTTCTTAAAGAAACTAAGGCACCGGATGGATACAGACTATTAAAGGATCCAATCGAAATAGATGTAAAGGCTGTTTATGGAGCAGACAACAGAACAGAATATATAAAAGGAGACGGGGCAACTGATAAAACATTAAGAAGTTTAGAGGCAACAGCTAAATTTAAAGAGTTTTATACAGGGGTACACAGTGAGTATGAGAAATCTCTATCAACAAATGTAGATACGGGTACACTTAATATAAAAGTAGTAAACAAAGTCGGGTCTAAACTGCCTGCTACCGGTTCTGCTGCAACTATAGTATTAGTCTGTGCAGGTACAGCAGTTATGGCAGCTGTTCTGATTAAAAAGAAGAAAAATGAAAAAGAATAGTCTTTTCAAATTTCTAAAAAAGGATATTGTGATTTTTATGACAGGACTGGCACTTGTAAGCTATCCTGTCATTTCCAATTGTATTGAATCCAAGTCACAGACTGGGCAGATAGCTACTTATAAAGAAAAAACGACTGATACAGCTGCTGAAGATAAGCGCTGCATGATTGAAGATGCTGAAAAATGGAACATGGAGCTGTATATGAATCAAAAGGGAATACCTGCCTCCAGAGAATTTAAATATGAGGATATTCTTGATATTGGAAACGGAATGATCGGCAGTATAGAGATACCGTGTATAAATGTCAACATGCCGATATATCATGGAACGAGTGACAGTGTGCTTAGTACCGGAGCCGGCCATATACAGGATAGTTCTTTTCCAACGGGTGGTAAAAATACCCATGCAGCTCTTACAGGACATAGAGGACTGCCGTCAAGCCGGTTGTTTACGCGTCTGGATGAGCTTAAGATGGGTGATCTGTTTTATATAAATGTACTTGATGAAACAATGGCATATAAGATAAGCAGGATTGAAACTGTTCTGCCTGAAAAAGTCAATTACTCTATTCAGGATGGTAAAGACCTTGTTTCTTTGATAACCTGTACACCATATGGATTGAATACACATCGTCTGGTTGTTACTGGTTACCGCATTTCTTATAAAGAATCGGTAAAAAAGGAAATAAAAAAGAATATTATCTCATTTCGAGAATTTGTTTTTTATAGTTTGCCAGTTGTCTTTTCAGCAGCTGGTATATTTGTTTTTAGAAAAAAAGAGAGGAAGGGGGATAGAGGATGCGAAAAATAATCATTGTAGTATTTATCCTGGTATTCTCTGTAGGGTTTGTTTCAAAGAATACTGTAAATACTGAAGAAACAAAAAAAACTAAAGGCTCGATAGCGGTATATCTTGAAGAAAGCAGAAATAAAACCAGTAACAGTGATGTTGCTTTAAAACTGATAAAAGCCGGAGAAACTGCTGATGGTAAATATGTGCTGACAGGTGAGCTTAAGACATGCGGTATTGATCTGAATGAGCTTGAAACAGCTGATAAGATGCAAAAAGCTGCAGAGAGTATTTTCAGGGAGGCATCGACTAAAAAAATAAGCGGTATTATAAAACATACAGACAGTTCAGGATATGTAAAATTTGAAAATCTGGAGAACGGGATATATCTGCTTGCTGCTGAAGATATAAACAAATATGATAATATCTCTCCTGCTCTTATTGCAGTTCCTGTATTTGATGAGGAAAGCAGTGAAACTAATGGCATGAAATATGATATTGTCGTTCATCCAAAACACTGGCCTGTAACTGCTGCTAAGACGGGTGATAACAGTAATTGCGAATTATATATGTCTGGACTGGCAGTGATAGTTTTTATTCCGCTGATTAAAAAAGCTAAAACAGGAGGTTAAGATGAAAATAGAAAAATGGGTATTCAAGCCATAGACAGTCGAAAGACTGTCTATTTGTTTTTAGGGTATCTCACTGCGGCTGAGAGTAAGACCTGAATTAAAGAAGTATTATGATGCTGGCTGAAACATTAAATACAGTATAGGAAATAATCCCTTTGGCCGTAACTTGCATCATCTGTATTAATGAAATCATAAAAAGATAAGGAGGAAAAACAGATGAAAAAAGCTGTTTCAAAAATTTCTAAAATTCTGTTTGTTTTAACGATGATCTTTTCAATGTCGTTTGCACAGATCAGTAATATAGAAGCATGGGACAATACTGTTCCGCATGAATTTACAAAAGTTAAAAAAATAAAATATCCGGAATGGTGGGGAAATAAAGTACCAGGCCTAAGCAGCTGGAGTACATATTCAACCAAGTATAACGGTAAGTGGGCATACTGCCTTGAGTCAAGCAAGAAAACACCTGGAAACGGCAATTATGCAGCTGATGTAATTGAAAATAATGATGCTGTAAGAAAGCTGATGTATTACGGTTTTGGAGGACCGGGTGATGTTTTAAAAACCTGGGGACAGGGTGATCCGAATGCTCAGGGAAAGGTTGGATATGACTATCTCAAATTAAGCATCTGCCCTAATGACAGTTATCTGACAAGTGAAGATGTTGCATATCTGCTTACACATATCTTCTTAAGCGGTGCTTACAGCGGAGACTGGAATGGATTCAGTGAGGCAGGATTTAACGCTGCCTTTGGCGGAAACTATGGTACTAATATCATGAACATTTACAGAAACATTATAAATCTTCCTGATATTGTAGAGCCAAAATTTAATCCTAGTGTTGATTCCATTGGTGTCGTTTCTAAAATGATCGCAACTTATGACAAAGATAAAAAGCAGCAGATTACAAATACTGTGAAATTAGAGGGAAATTCGAGCTCTACGATCAACATTCCTCTTGCAGACAATGTAACAATTTATATCAATGGAAATGCAGTTCAGACTGGCGGTACTGCAACAGTGCACGGCGGTGAAAGTTTCTATTTTACAGCACCGACGAAAAACAGTCCTGACGATATGCCGCTAGCAGATGTTACAGGCAGCGGGTGTGAACGTTTTACAGCACTTGCGATAAAGACAGGAACAGATTCAGCACAGCAGCAGGGAAGTTGGACAGCAGATCCTGATAATTCTAGATTATATACACAAATAGACTGGATGGATTTTGGTGAACTTGAGCTTGTGAAAACTAATGATGTTGGGGATCTGATTGACGGAGCAGTGTTTAATTTGAAATCTTCATCATATGACGGCTATGAAGAAAATATTACTGTAACAAATGGAAAAATCAAGGTGGAAGATCTGCCTGTAGGTGAATATATTTTGACCGAAACAAAAGTCCCAGGAGGGCATGCAATTACACAAAAGGTTTTCAAAGTAACTATTAATAAAGATGAAGTTACTCAAAGAGTTGTAGTAAATAAAATAAGACCAACTGGAAATTTAAAGATCAATAAAGCTCTTGAAAATTCTGAAAATGAAAATGCAGTAAATAAGGCAGATTATGATTTTTCAAAAGTACAGTTCAAGATTACTGCAGATCATGATATCTATGATAGTGTTTCTTTAGAAAAATTATATTCTAAAGGAGATGCAGTCACTACTGGTTCAGGTAAAGGAAGCAATGATGATACAGTAAAACTGCTAACTGGTACTGAACTGGGAAATGGTATCTACACACCTGATAAAGACGGTAAATTAGAGTTAAGCGGTCTTCCTATGGGAACATATGCAGTTGAGGAAGTGAACAGTCCTGAAGGTTTTGTTCTTGATGGCAGTGCTAAAAAAGTACAATTCCAACAGACTGATTTTGTAACTCTGACATACTTTAATGAATTAAATATAAATAATGAATTAACAAAAACAGTTTTCAGCAAGGTAACTGCTGATGGGGACAATCTTTACGGTGTTCCAATGGAAATCGTAGATGTCAAAACTGGTAAGCATGTTCATACATGGATCACCGATGACAGCAATTTGGAAATTGATGGATTACCAGTTGGTGATTATCAATGGAGAGAAGTAAATGCTCCAGAAGGTTATGTTTTAGCAAAACCTATCGAGTTCACTGTCAAAGATGGAGATATCCAAGATATTGAAATGAAGAATTTCAGTGTTGAGTTTGCGAAAAACGGAAACGATGGCAACAAACTTTTAAAAGGAGGAGAATTCCAGGTAACAAGTAAAACTAAACAGATCGTTGATAAATGGACAAGCGGTGAACATGTTTTCGATGTCACTGAAGATATGAAAGCTAAGCTGATGGCTGGTGAAACAGTAAGTGATATGTATGTTGATATTGAAGATGATTCAAGTACATATTACAGAATTTCTAAAAATGAAGGACGTGATTATAGACTTTTAATGCAGGCAAACGGCGTAACAGAATATTTCAATATCGATATTAATGGCGATGAAACAACACATATGATCAGAGGTACAGCTGAAGATCAGGAATATGTTATCACAGAGCTGAAAAGTCCAGCCGGTTACGCAACAGCCAAGCCGGTTACATTTAAAACAGGTGAAAATAAAAATTTGACTGTTGAAATGATTGATGAGATTACCCGGGTTGAAGTATCTAAACAGGATATTACAACACATAAAGAACTTCCGGGAGCGACACTGGTTGTTAAAGACGAGGATGGCAACGTTGTAGATGAATGGGTGTCAACATCTGAACCTCATATTATCAAAAACTTAACTGTCGGTGAAACATATACGTTATCTGAGACTATCGCTCCAGACGGATACAAGATTGCACAGTCTATTGATTTTAAAATTAAAGACACAGGTGAAGTGCAGAATGTAGTTATGTATGATGAACTTTTACCATCGTCAGGAGGAGTAAATACATCAGATGATACCAGTACAGGTGCCATGGCTGCCTTAGCGTTAGTAAGTGCGTTAGGTATGGTGTCATACGGAATGTACGAATTCTTCAGAAAAAGATATAATCAGTGATCATAGTAAAAAAGGCTCGGAAGAATTTCCTGAGCCTTTTATTTTAAAATGTACCAGTGACTGGTACAAAAAATGGAGGTAAAAGCAGTATGGATGATTTAACTAATGAACAGAAATTAATTTTTGATGAATGCCGGATACTTTTAAAGGAGCACAGGCAGCTGTGTGAAGAGTCTGAAAGGACAGGGATAAATAATGACACTGAAACAGATGAGCTTTACAGCAGATACTGGCATCTCATTCATGATAATTTTGATCTGGAGTTACTGAAAAAAACTGAAAGAAGAGCCGGTCATGGCAGTTTCATGGAACCTGAATACATTGATACTCTGATCGAGGTAATAAAAGAACAGCCTAAAAAGATATGCACGTACAGGGGATATGAACTTATAAGAGGCATAGACTGCTGGGGAAATATATCATATGCCCCGTATAAAAACGGAAGACAGTACGGTGATGTGTTTGACGGGTATGACGATGAATCTGCTGTGGCAGCATTTATCAAGGCAATTGACGATGATCCAGGTGATCCGGATTTTATGCTATGACAGACATTGTAAAAAGAAATATGATTTTTTCGGCTGTATGCATTCTGCTGCTTTCAGGGGTTTTTGTAATCTGGTATTACACAGAACAGAAGAGTGAGGCATACAGGAATATATACCTTGAATTTAAAACAGCTGAAGATGAGTATGAGCTGGGTGTGAAAATAGATCCGGTCAGCTTTATTAAAAAAACCAACGCTGATGATATCGAATTCCCCCTCATTGAGGCGACAACTGTTGGAGAGCATACATATATCTATATTGCAAAAGACAGCTGGGGAAACAGGAAAGAATTTGTTTTGAAATTAAAATTTGCTGATCCAACTAAACCAGTACTTACTCTTACAGCGGACTATGTGGAAATAACAGAGGGTGACAGTATAGATTTTAATTCTTTTGTAAAGGAAGCGTACGATGAAGCAGAAGGTTCTCTGGAGGCTGAAATCGATGTTCCTGATGAGCTTAAACCCGGGGAATATGAAGTCATCTATACTGTCAGTGACAGACATAAAAATAAGGCAGAGGCTGTTTTGAAACTAAAAGTTAATGCGAAAGCAACGGAAAACAGTCAGGATATATCGAAGAGGGATGATACCCGTACAGAAAAGGAGGAATCAGGCGGCGGTTCGAAGAAAGAAAACAGAAAAGAAAGTAAGAAAGATGAAACAGCGAATAATCCCGGTCAGCCGGTTCCATCAGTACTGCCGCCATCAAAAATATTTCTGTTTAGTGAATACTAGTGCTAGTATAAATTTAGTACCAGTTAAATAGAAATAATGTCTAAAAAAATGAATTGAAAAATTTTGAAAAGAATACTAATCTAAAATAAGAAAAAGAG
>OAZY01001038.1_pt1 | contig 11783 bp, 5 predicted proteins | sample 1494931 | NCBI WGS metagenome assembly OAZY01 (sample SAMEA2579921, study PRJEB22360) | human gut metagenome | biome: human gut; feature: human-associated habitat; material: faeces | place: Denmark | collected 2008/2010 | reverse complement strand
CAGCGGTTTAGGGGGCCGGCGTGTGCGGCCCGCCCCTGCCAGCCTCGGCGGCAGTCTTATTTTGAGCCCCGCGTTCGTGCCAAAGATGTCCGAGAACGCATGCTGCAGTGTTTCCTGGCCTATCCGGCTCTTCTCTCGGATTTCACGCCGCAAATTGAAGATGAATTCGTAACGAGCGTAAGCGCATCCTCGCAGCGTATTGTCGAAGTTTGGCGTGCAGCCGCGCACGAGGACGGTTCGGTAACGAATACTCTCGCAGAAGAAATGACCATCGAGACGCCGCAGGAGGCGGCTCGGCTGGAATTGAAGCGCGGCTTTCTGGAGCTCGAACTCGATCAGGTTAAAGACCGGCTTCTGAAGCTCTCCGAAGAACCTGCCACAGCGGATACGCTTGCCAAAATGAAGCCGCTCGCGAAGCGAAGCCGAGACATTGAAGCATTGATTTCAGAAGCGGCCGAAGAGGAAAAGGACTGGCGCCGCCGAGCAGAAGAGCAGTCCCGCACGGCTGCTTTTGCGCAGTCGGAAAAGGGGCGTGCAGATGTGGCCTATTCCAATAATCCTAAGGTGCGTGCGCTTCAGGAGCATTTGTTCGGCAACTGCCGCGAGAAACGATGTCCCAGCCGCCCAACCGCCCAGATCTGCCGGCATGCCTGAAAACGTTCAGGTCGCTTCAACGCAAACCAGCGCTGTTGCTGCACGGGCCGCCCGCGTCTTCGGGAGTTTCGGGGCGCCTCCGCCTACGGGCGGAGCTTTGGGGGTGAATCCTCTGGATGCGGGCGCGGAGCTTTGGGGGTGAATCCTCTGGATGCGGGCGTTTCTGCTCCTGCGGCTGCAGCCCCTGTGCAGTCTGCTCGGTCTCGCCGTGATGAAATCGCCGCGGCTCTGATGGCACAGGCAGAAAAGCGAACCGGACGAACGCTCCGGATAAATGACGAATTCATGAGTGAAACGTCTTCGCCGGGCTCCATGCCGGAGCCTCCCAAAGGACTGACGGATCTGCCGTCAGACGCTGAACTTGCAGGCTGGTCTGACGATTGGAGCGAAGCCGAAGAAGCCCAAGCTGAACCGCAGATTCCTGCGGACATGCCGCCGAGCGGACTGGGACGAAAAGCGCGGTAAAAACGGGCCGTGCCGTTTATTGGTGAAATCCCTTGTATTTCATGAGGGATTGTCATGATGAAGGCCAAAACAGCGCATTATGGCAACGTGTTGCAATTGGAAACACAAAAAAGACTTGCATATCTTGCAATCTTGGGGTTATCTCAAAGATTTGTTCGCGGCATTTTCCACCCCGTGTGGCATTATTTGATATTGATCTCTCCGCTTTGCAGTGGTTCTGCTTCTTGTCCCTTTATTGAGAAGGCTTGTCAACCCCCGACTCAATCCTATGGATATTGGCAGTATTTGTTTGCAAGCGGCGCTTTTTTTACTTTCCTTTAATGCAGAGTGAATTGAGCGCTGGAGAGCAGATCGCATCGGTGTTCCGTGCAGGATGGACGGAATGCTCAAGCTGACGGCTGAATGGCGGCAGACCACGGCTGAATGGCGGCAGACCCACGTGATGTCTGCGGCGGTTCGGCAGGGGCGGCCGGCGGCCGAAGAGAGCTTTCGGGTGCTGGGCCCCCCTCGGGAGAGACGCACATGGCGGTGGCTAAGAAAGCGAAGAAAGACGGCGTGGAAGTCAAAATAGAAACTTCCAATGATGCGCAGAAAGATAAGAAGCACTCGAAGCGCAAAACAAAGACAGCGACCCTCGAGACTTCCGGTCTTACGCTTTCTATCGAATCCGTAGAACCTGAAAAAACGTCCAAGAAGGCCGTAAAGGCAAAAAAAGTCAAAGGCGAAAAAACGCCAAAAACCGCTGAACTTCAGGCTGTGCCTGAAGAGAGTCCTGCAGCTGCGGCCGAACCCGTCAAGCCGACTCGTCTGCGCAAATCAGCCAAGAAGGTCGTTGCCAAGGCGGATGCGGATGATTTGAATACGCCGGAATCCCCAGCTGGCGATGAGAAGGCCAAGCCTGTCCGTAAGACTCGCGCGGCGAAAAAAACGGAGCCTTCGCAAGAGGCCTTGCCTGCGGCGGAAGCGTCTGCAGCTGCTGAGGGGAAAAAGGCGGTCAGAGCACGCAAGGTCAAAACGCTGAAAGCCCAAGCTCCGGCCGAAGAACTTTCAGCAGAGCAGGCTGAGGCGGCGCCAGTCAAGACGCCCAAATCGAAAGCGGCCAAACCTAAGGCGGCCAAGAGCACCGCGAAGAGCAAAGGACGCAAAAAATCGGCAAAGCCTGTCGACGCTGACAGCGAAGACTTTGATTTTGATGACGACGGCGGCGAAGACATCGCAGGCGTTATTGATGATGAGGATGCCGACTATGAAGACATCCCCGAACTCGATGAGGTCGAAGACATCGAGGCGGTTGAAGATGTCGGTGAAGAGGCTGACGAAGACGGCGCTGCGGATATAGAGTCTGCGCCTTCTGAGGCTGAGCCTGAAGCGGCGCCAAAAAAGACGCGCCGCTCCAAGAAGTCGCGCGCTGCGCGTGACAAGGCGCTCATGGAGGCCATGAAGCATGGCTACGGGGCGGCTGAAGAGTCTACGGAAGACCGCCGCTCCAAACTCATCAAGCTGATCAGCTTGGGCAAGGAGCGCGGCTACGTCACCTACAGCGAAATCAATGACAACATCCCCAACACGCTGCTTGACGAAGATGCCATCGAGACGATTGTCAACATTCTTGGCAATCTCAACATTGCGGTGCACGAAGTGGCTCCCGATGAGGAGCAGCTGCTCATTCAGGGCGGTGCTGAAGGGGTAAGCGATGAAGATGCCGAAGCGGAAGCCGAAGCTGCGCTTTCGACGGTAGAAAGTGAATTCGGCCGTACGACCGATCCCGTGCGTATTTACATGCGTGAGATGGGATCCGTAGAGCTTCTTTCGCGTCAGGATGAAATTGAGATCAGCAAGCGCATCGAAGACGGCCTGAAGCACATGGTTCTCGCCATTGCTCGGTGCCCAGTGACGGTGCACGAAATCCTTGAGAGCGCTGAACGCATCCGGTCCGGTGAAACGCCTATTGATGAGGTGGTTGACGGCATCGTCACGCCCGATGACCAGAAAAACGTCGTTGGTGCCGTGGAGGACGAGACGGACATGGGCGCTTCCGCAATGACAGTGGGGCAGCTCGAAGATTTAAAGGAAAAGAGCCTTGCGGTGTTTGACCGCGTGGAAGCTCATTTCCGTTCGCTCGTTGAAACTTTTGACGGCAAGGGGCCGCATGCGCCTGAATTGGAGGAGCTTAAGGATCAGATTCAGCGCGAACTCATGGAGATTCGCTTTACGGCTAAAACGGCCGATCGGCTCTGTGAGTCGCTTCGCCGGACGATTGGCATTGTCCGCGGCAGCGAACGTACGGTTTATGACGAATATGTGCGACACCTCCATCTGCCCCGCGAATGGTTCCTCGCCAATTTCATTTCCAATGCCACCCGCATCGGCTGGGTCGATGAGGTGGCGGCCGCTTATCCCGACAAGGCGTCGGTCATTCTTCATATGCGGGCGACGGTTGAAGAAGAGCAGCGCCGTTTGGCACAGCTCGAACGCGAATCCCATATGACGGTAGCGGAGCTGCTCGACACCTATAAGCAGATGGCTACCGGCGAGTCCAAAGCGCGCAATGCCAAGCGCGAGATGACAGAAGCCAATTTGCGTCTGGTGATCTCCATTGCTAAGAAGTACACCAACCGCGGACTGCAGTTCCTGGATTTGATTCAGGAAGGCAATGTGGGCCTCATGAAAGCGGTTGACAAGTTCGAATATCGCCGCGGCTATAAGTTTTCAACTTATGCCACGTGGTGGATTCGTCAGGCCATCACGCGAAGCATTGCCGACCAGGCCCGCACGATTCGTATTCCGGTGCATATGATCGAAACGATCAACCGTATGAACCGCATTACGCGCCAGGAGCTTCAGGAAACCGGTGTGGAACCTGACAGCCGGCGGCTTGCTGAATTGATGGAGATGCCCGAAGACAAAATCCTCAAAATCATGAAGATTGCCAAAGAGCCGATATCGATGGAAACGCCGATCGGCGACGATGACGACTCTCATTTGGGCGATTTTCTGGAGGATACTCAGACCGTGGCGCCGGCCGAGGCAGTGCAGAATGCTTCGTTGTCGGACACGGTCAAGCAAGTGCTCGACAGTCTTTCTCCTCGCGAAGCGAAGGTGCTGCGCATGCGCTTCGGCATTGAAATGCAGTCCGACCATACGCTCGAAGAGGTGGGCAAGCAGTTTGACGTTACGCGAGAACGTATTCGTCAGATTGAAACAAAGGCACTGCGCAAGCTTCGCCATCCTTCACGTGCCGACAAACTGAAGAGTTTCCTTGACGAAACAGACAATTGATTGCGAAATGCTGTGTCTGCAAAGGTCTCATCCAATCATGGATGATTGGGTGGGGCCGTTTGGGCTGTCCGCATAAAAAGTGCTGCACTGAATGCGCGCATACGCCTAGGTAAACCGCGCAGGCGACACGGCCATTTCCCATAGCACAAGCGCTCATTTCCAACGAACTTCGCTGAAAATTTGGGAAATTTTTTCGGCGTAAAAGGTTGAAAAGATACGTCGTTTAGCGTATCCTACATCCCTTTTTCGCCGCATCGTCCGGATTCGATTTCCCTTCGAAGCCTGGAATTCCAAGCGGCCTGCTGCTCGCTCGAATAAATATTAGGGCTGCCTGGCGCACGAAGCTGCGCTGGGAGCATCAACGCGGAATGAATTCTCCGCCTCGAAGCAGACAGGCTGTATTGATTTCCAATGGGCTCCAAGGGTTCAGTTGGATTTAAACGTGCGGCGCCGGACCCGGAAGGATCCTTCAACAAGAAGCCGGACCGCTTTCAATCAGCAAGAGGCTCGAAGCGGTGCCGGAGCATTCGCAGCTGCTCGTTCCCTAACGAAGATCGAGTAGCTGCGGTCTCCTGTGCGCAGCTTTTCAAGCGTTTGGCACGGAGAATCTTGGAGAGGGCTTCTTACGGCTGTGAACTCAAGAATTATGCCCGACGCGTTCGAATGACGGACTCTCTTGGGAGAGCCGTTGGGATGAATGCTGCGGAGTGCACAATGGCCAAGACGACAAAGAAGACGACGGAAGATACGGAAGCCGCTGCCGAACTCACGACTGCGGACACCAAGAAGGTGAAGTCCGAACCAGCCGATACGGCCGAGAAAAAACCAGCTCGAACGAAGCGGGTGAAGAAAGCGGAAGGGGATGGTGCGCTTGATGATGCGCCGGCCAAACCTAAGCGCACGCGTAAGAGTAAGGCAGAAAAGGCTGCTGAAGGTGCCGATGGCGCTGAAGCGGCGGCCAAACCTAAAAAACCTCGTAAAACAGCAGCCTCTAAGTCCAAGAAGGTCAAGGCGGCCGAAGAAGTGCCGTTTGATACGGATGCTGATGATGTTGATGACGAGGTCGACGGCGAGCTTTCGAGCGATGCTGTTCTCGCCGATGACGATGACGGAATGGTTGACGAGGAGGTTGCCGAACTCGATGCATGGCAGCCTGAAGGCGAGGATGCTGAGCGTGTGGACGCTGCCGATGGGTCTGAGGATTCCGATGAGGATGATCAGGACGCCGACAACCGCACGCCGCGCAACGGCTACGGTGAACTCGTGCGTCTGGGGCGTTCCCGCGGCTGGGTGACGCTTGCCGACATCAACGATTATCTGCCCGAAAGCGCACTTCGTACTTCGGAAAATCTTCAGGAAGTAACCGAACAGCTCGGCCGCCTGGGTATTCAGGTTTTTGAGGCCCCGCCCGATGAGGATGACATTCTCATCAACGGCATGGGCGGCGACAACAGCGACGACATTGACGAAGATGACGCCGCTGTGATGCTGACGCCCGAAGAGTCTGTCGGTCTTTCAAAGGATCCGCTGCGTGCCTATCTGCGCGGCGTCGGTTCGCATAAGCTGCTCACTCGTGCCGGAGAAATCGAAGTTGCCAAGTCGATTGAACAATTCACGATCAAGCTTGTGGCAACTATCGTGGATTATCCGATCGCAGTGGAAGAAATCCTGCGGCTTGGAGAGGCGCTTAAAGACGAGAACACTGCGGTAGATACCGTCGTGGACGGCTTTAATGATGCCGCTGCTGAGGAAAACGCCGCGCAGCTGAGATTGCCACTGACATGGGCGCACCAGCCATGACGGTGGATCAGCTCGCGGAAATGCGCGCCCGCGTGCTTTCACTTTTTGAGCTCGCCCGCAAATCGCTTGACCGTGTGCGTGAAACCTATGGCGATCCAAAGCGAGAGAAGGAGTACCGCAAGGCGCTTGCTGACATGTCGGCGGCTTTGTCGCCGATCCGCTTCTCCGTGAAGCTCGTTACTCAAATGACGGATCACATCAGCCAGCATATGGATGAAGTGAACAACACGCTCAAGAAGATGCGCGCAACCTTGGCTAACCAATGCCGCATGCCGCAAGTGCAGGTTGTGGAGCTTCTCAAGAGCGACGGCGTCACAGATCCCGAATGCTTTGAAAAGATTTCGGCTGCCGGCAAGCCCTGGTCGGATGCTGTGAGTCATTCGATGGCGGTGCTCAAGGAAGAGCAGGCGGTGCTGATCAGCGCAGAACGAGAAGGCTTGCTCAAACTTTCTGAGCAGCGTGAGCTCGGCCGTGCGATGAAGCTTGCGCAAACGAATCTCATGCAGGCCAAGGCAAAGATGATTGAGGCTAATCTGCGCCTCGTAATCTCTATTGCCAAGGGTTACGTCAATCGTGGTCTTGCCATGACGGACCTGATTCAGGAAGGCAACTTGGGTCTCATGAAGGCGGTCGACAAGTTCGAATATCGCCGCGGCTACAAGTTCTCAACCTATGCGACTTGGTGGGTTCGTCAATCGGTTACCCGTGCGGTGGCGGATTTCGGCAACACTATCCGCATTCCGGTGCATATGACGGAGTCCTACAACAAGCTGCGCCGTCAGAAGCAGAAGTTCCTGCAGCAGCACGGTCGTCAGCCGACTGAGCAGGAACTCGCCGAGCTCGCGGATCTGCCGCTTCAGAAAGTGAATTTGCTCACGCAGGCGATGCGCGGGGTGGAATCCATTGACGCCCCGATCGGTGACGAGGAAGATGCAACGAAGCTCGACTTCGTACGCGGCAATGAGCGCGACGATCCGGGTGTGGCCTTTCAGGACCGCTCAATGATCGACTGTATTCAAAAGTCGCTCAATGAACTCAATCCGCGTGAAGCTCAGGTGTTGCGTTTACGCTATGGCATCGGTACGAATCAGGATCACACGCTCGAGGAAGTGGGCCGTACGCTCGGTCTCACGCGCGAACGAGTGCGCCAGATTGAGTCTGCTGCCATCCGCAAACTCCGCACACCGGACTTTACGGAACGTCTGCGTGACTATCTCCAGAGCTGAGATAACTTCGTCTAAGAGGATGTTATTTCTGCTAAAGCGCAGATGATGCGAAGACCTCCGACAGGCATGCCTGCGGAGGTCTTAAATTTTGCTTTATCCCAATCTCGCATCAGCGAACTTCAGCAGCAAATGCTGCAGACATTCGTTTGCAGCGGCAGCTGATGAACTGCTCAATAATCAGCTACAATCGTCATCTTTCTAAGACATGGGGGCCTGTAGCCAAGTTGGTTAAGGCACCGGACTCATAATCCGGCTATCCTGGGTTCAAGCCCCAGCGGGCCTACCATTCAATTCATTCGCGGACGACGACTGCAGCAACGATCGTCCGTCGACGCTTCTTGTTCCGAGCGCGGGAGACCTTCAGCGTCCCGCTCCGGACGCTTCGACGTGTTGTGTTGAAGCCTGTTCCGAGTGCGGCCGCTATTTTGCGGCTTCGCCGTCCCTGCGTTCTCTCTGCCCAAGATATTCGGATGTCTTCTTTCGATCAGTTCGGCCTCGATCCCCGCATTCTTTCTGCCATTGAGCGTATGGGCTACACCCAGCCAACGCCGATTCAGGAAAAAGCTATTCCTGTGGTGCTCATGGGAGGCGATGTGATGGGCGCGGCACAGACTGGGACAGGGAAGACAGCAGGCTATGGGCTGCCCCTTATTGCGCGCATTCTGCCCAAAGCGTGAGCACCACGGGGGCGTCGATATTCGGCCGCAGGCCGATATGCTCCGGCGAGGCGTTGAGATCCTTACGGCAACGCCGGGCCGGCTGCTCGACCATGTGCAGCAGCGTTCGGTCAATTTGTCTCAGGTCGAAATTGTGGTGCTTGACGAAGCCGACCGCATGCTTGACATGGGGTTCCTGCCCGATATTTCCCGCATTCTGCAGCTTTTGCCTCAGCATCGACAGAGTCTTCTCTTTTCTGCGACTTTTTCGCCTGAGATTAAAAAGCTCGCCAAGAGCTTCCTCAAGGACAACCCGACAGTCATCGAAGTTGCCCGCGAAAATTCCACTGCTGAGACGGTGACGCAGGAGCTTTTTGCCGTCAACGACCGCGAAAAGACAGATGTGCTCATCGATATGCTTAAGACGCGCGGTCCGGAAGGGACGCCGCTCACGCAGGTGCTCGTTTTCGTCAATGCCAAGATTACCTGTCGTCGTCTCGCACGCACGCTTGAGCGCGTCGGCATCAATGCTGACGCCATTCACGGTGACAAAACGCAGGAAGAACGTCAGGTGGCGCTCGAGGGCTTCAAGAACGGCACAATCCATGTGCTCGTTGCAACCGATGTTGCCGCCCGTGGTCTTGATATCAAGGAGCTTCCTTTCGTTATCAATTACGACGTCCCTTACAGCGCAGAAGATTACGTTCACCGCATTGGCCGCACCGGCCGTGCCGGCGCAAAAGGTGTGGCAACAATGCTGGCTACGCCTGAAGACAAACGTCTCGTTGAAGCGATTGAGGCTTTGACCAAACAGACTTTTAAGCCGATTTCGATTTCGCCGATGCCGCGTGCGCGCCGAGGCTCTGGCGCCCCCTATCGCCGCGACGACCGCTCGTCCTATGCTGAACGTGTCGATACGCCTGAGGATGAACGTCTTGCGCGTGAACGCGCTCGTGCGTACATGCCGCCTGCGCAGCGTCATCGTGACCCCATTTTCGATATGCCGTATCTGGAAAATCCGCGCGCGGCCTCGTCGACACAGAAGGCCGATGCACCGGTCTTTCTTGAGCGGCAAGAAAAGCGTCGTCCGGTTGCGGCGCTGCTGGGCGGCCGCGGTCGTTAAGGTCCATCTGTCTTCATAGGCAACACAAAGCGGTACGGCGCTGTTCGGCCGCTTTTTTGTTTGCGGAATATTGAATGAAAAAAGCCGGTGACAGCTGCGTCAACCGGCTTTTTAGCATGGTGATTGTAAATAGATCGATTAGGTCATCGGCACAATGCCGCGGCCGAAGAAATAGCTCACCAGCACACCGATGATCACGGCGATGAAATTGAGCCAAATGCCAGCCTTTACCATGTCGCCGATGCGGATGCGCCCGGTACCGAAGACAATGGCGTTCGGGGGAGTGCCCACAGGCATCATAAAGGCACAGGACGCTGCAAAGACCGTGGCAAAGAGAATCGGCTCAGGGTTGAAGTGCAGGCTTCCCGCTGCCGCGTCGATCACCGGCATCATGGTTGCGGCCAACGCCGTATTAGAGGTGACCTCAGAGACGAAGGTGACGATTGTGGAGACGCCAAACATCATGGGCAGTTCGCCGATCCCTTCAAAGACCTGAGCTTGAGCACCGATGAGGGCAGCAACGCCGGTTGACTGAATGGCTGCGGCCATAGAGAGACCGCCGCCGAATAAAAGCAGCACGTCCCAGGCCACGACATCCTTGGCGCTGTTCCAGTCGAGCGCATGAATGCCGCGCTTCGGGTCAACAGGAATGATGAAGAGCAGCACGCCTGCGAGCATGGCGATGACTTCTTCAGTCAGGGGTTTGAGCGGTGTTGCGCCGCCAATTTCCAGGCCGCGCAGAAAGGGTCCAAAGATCCACAGCAGTGCGGTTCCAGCAAAGACGGTAAGGACGATTTTTTCCCCTCGGCTCATGGGCCCGAGCTTTTTCAATTCATTGCGAATCCACTCGCGGCCGCCGGGAATTCCATCCATCTTGACCGGAAAGAGCACGTTGAGAAGCAGGAAGGTTGCGGGGAGAAGGAGGAGCGTCACCGGAAGAGCAACCTGCATCCAGTCAAGGAATGACACCTCCGTATGGTAGCGGTCGGCAACAAAGCGCGCGAAGATGCCGTTGGGGGGCGATCCGACGAGCGTGGCCATGCCGCCGATCGAGGCCGCGTAGGCAATGGAGAGGAGGACGACGACACCGAAGTTTTTTTCGTCCTGCGTGATTTCGGGACTTTCTTGAGTTGAACGAATGACCCCCATAACTGCGATGGCGATTGGCACCATCATCGCTGCGGTAGCCGAATTGGAAACCCATGCGGAAAGGAAGGCCGTCGAGATCATCAGCCCGAAGATGATCTGCTTGGGCTTAGTGCCGAAGATCGAAATAGTAGCGAGTGCGATGCGTCGATCCAGATGCCAGCGATGAATGGCCGCCGCAATCAGAAAGCCGCCTAAGAAGAGGAAGATGGTCCCGGAGGCATAGTGCCGCATTGTATTGACGGGAGTGGCGACTTCCAGAAGCGGATAAAGGATGATGGGGATCATCGCTGTCACAGCGATGGGGATTGCTTCAGTGAACCACCACACAGCCATTAGCGTTGTGACGGCGGCGCAGGCTTTGCCGGCGTGCGTGAATGGGACAGCCTGGCCGGAGGTGTTCACAAACTGATCGGGCATCAGGTAGTAAACAACAACGGCAAGAATAGGGCCGAGAATAAAGGCCCAGATCTTCGTCTGGTTCGACATGGCGTCGATCGAGACGGATGATGATTGGAGTGGCATGGGTGTCGCTCCTTGATTATTGTCAAAGTGGAGGAAATCTTCTTTACAATCCTATCAGGAGTTTGTCAACTGACAAGCGAAGAGCCGTGCTTTATTTCACTTAGGCTGCAGTAATGAGATCGGTTAGATGATCAATTAATTGATGTTTATGAAAAAGATAGGGAATTAGGACTATCGAGAATAAGGAAATATTCGTAGCGCATTTTGGGAGGCTCCCAGCTCAAAAGCCGTTTTGAGACTTGCATAATCGGTCTCAGAGGCATAAGCTTTATCCTCACAGCATGAAGAGAGGTAATCCATTAAGGGTTTACCCGCCAACCTGCCTTCTCGGGCAAGGTGGTCCGGTGCTGCATCGGAGCCCACCTCCCTGCAGTCCCATGCGGCCGAGAGCCTCTGAGAGAGGTTTCAGCAGTCGGTAAAGAGAGCGAGATCTTCAGTCTCCGTGTCCCCATCATCATCAATCTAAGGGACGAAGAGACTTCCGCCAGAGTGGTGCTCCCGCGGGGAGCCGCCCTGAGACATCAGGGAATGCGGCCTTCCTGCGCTTCAAAATTCAGAGAGTATTGTTCAGAAGTGCAGTGTCGGCTTTTCCTCAGGCGGAATTGTTCCGGATTGCCGAGTTGTGGTCGCAATAGATCAGACATCGGCTAAAGAGGAGAAGAAATTATGTCCAACCGTTTGACGATCAAGGGTCAGGTCACAATTCCCAAGGCTGTTCGCGATTTTTTGGGTCTGCAGGAAGGCGGCTCGAGCGTCGAATTTACTATCAATGATGACGGTTCCGTTACGGTTCGCAAGGCCTGCGCAGCGGCAGAGCACACGGCTGCGCAGTCCGTGCAGACCGCATCGGCTTCGCCCGTGCGTTCACGTCTGCAGCGGCCAACGCGGGGCTTTCGCGCTTCCGCTCCT
>OAZY01001025.1_pt1 | contig 11963 bp, 16 predicted proteins | sample 1494931 | NCBI WGS metagenome assembly OAZY01 (sample SAMEA2579921, study PRJEB22360) | human gut metagenome | biome: human gut; feature: human-associated habitat; material: faeces | place: Denmark | collected 2008/2010 | reverse complement strand
AGGACTGGATAAGATAAACTGGAAAAGTATTTCTTTGCCGTATGTTCCTGAAAATAATAAATTTAAAATAAAATTAAAAGATGAATTTAAAAAGCTTTTTAAAATGATTAAAGAACTGGTTTTCAGAGGAGATGTAGACGGTATTTTTAATTGTGGTGTGGTACTACGTCAAGAAAAAGTACCAGTTCTTTTCAAGCGCGTCATAAACCATGCTTTTTTTCAAATGTGTTTAGTAATAATAGAAAAGGTGTCTGCTGTTTTGTAGCTGACACCTTAACTTAATTACCAGATGGTATTAGTTTTCTTTAACTTAATCTCATTGATTAAAGAGGTTGTTTTTTTAATGTGATATAATAACAATGTAAATGTTATTATATGTTATTAATTAACATTTATTTGATTGCTACAGGAAAATAAGCACATATGCGTTAAAAATAACATAAAATAACACAAAAAATGATTGAATGTGTTATTTTTGTGTGCTATTCTATAACTGAAGGAGGAACATAAATGAACGCTAGCGAAAGAAAGATTGAAATCCTAAAATTATTAAAAGAAGGATCTATAACATTAGACGAACTCGCGAAAAAATTTAATGTCTCAGTAATGACTATAAGAAGAGATTTAAGAAAATTTGAAAATCAAGACGTTATATTGATATCACAAGGAACAGTATACTTAAATAAGAGTGTTGGCTCAGAAGAAAGTTATATATTGAAAAAAGACAAGATGATAGCAGAAAAGATTCGTATAGCTCAAAAAGCCATTGAATATATTAATGATGGAGAAGTAGTCTATATAGATTGTGGAACAACATGTGCTCAAATAGCTGAAGAACTTGCTAAATCTAACAAAAATGTAACAGTGATGACAAGTTCTATTCTAGTAGTTAATGCTTTATTCATGGCTGAAAATATTGATTTATATATGTTGCCAGGAAAGTATAGAGAAAAGTCTATAGGATTTATAGGTGATCTTACTATTGATTTTGTAAGAAAGTTCTATTTTGATAAAGCCTTCATGGGTGCAGAAGGAATTGATACTGAATATGGCATATCACTCCCTCATTTAGAAGAGGGGTTAACAAAACAAGCAATTGCTAGACAAGCTAATACAGTTTTTGTTGTCACTGACCATTCTAAATTTTCATTAAAAACACTTTATTCATATGCTGATTATAATGATATTGATTATATTATTACTGATTCTAATCCTGATTTTAATATGTCCTCATTCGAAAATGAAAAAATCAAGATAGTTAAAGTATAACAATATAGTTTACCTAAGAAGAGGAGTGAAACAAATGAATAATTTTCTTGATAAAATGACTAACTTTATTGATAGCAAACTTACACCACCATTAATTAAGTTTGGGAACAACAAATACATGGTTGCAATTAGAAATGCATTGATTCGCTTAATCCCATTATTGATTGTAGGATCATTCCCTATGATTCTTACTAATCTGCCAATCACATCTCTGGCTAAAGTGATGGCGCCTTACAATGATGCACTAAACACATTATCAAATATGACATTTGGTTTCATTAGTTTATTTTTAGCATTTGGTATTGGCTCTGAATTAGCCGATACTTATGGTTTAGATAAAACAACTGTAGGTATTGTAAGTTCAGTTTGCTTTTTATTAACAGTGGCACCATTAGATTTAAAGACTAATAGTATTTCAGTAGGTGGATTTGGTGCTTCTGGAATGTTTACTACATTCGTTATTGGAATTATTGTAGCTGAAGTTATGCACTTTTGTGATAAGCACAATCTCGGTATCAAAATGCCAGCCGGTGTTCCTGCGGGTATTGCCTCAAGTTTCTCATCAATTTTACCAATGACTGTGTTATTTGTATTCTTCTGGTTTTTAAGAATTATTATTGGTTTCGATTTAAATGGTTTCTTAAAATCTATTTTAAGTCCTATTTTAATTTTATCTGATACATGGTATGCAGTATTATTAGTTGGTTTAATTATGATGTTATGCTGGTCAGTAGGTATTCATGGTGGTTCTATGACAGTACAAGGTGTGATGTATGCTTTCTTAGTAGCTAATATCGCATTAAACGTAGAACAAGTTGCTGCAGGTATGAAACCTACTCATGTGTTAACAGAACCATTTGTATTCTGCTTTGGTATGCCTACAGGAAACGGTATTACTTTACCTTTAGTATTAATTTATCTCTTCTCTAAATCAAAGAGATTAAGATCAGTCAGCAGAATGTCTCTTATTCCAAGTATCTTTAATATTAATGAACCAGTTGTGTTTGGTTTACCAGTAGTTATGAATCCAACTTTCTTCTTACCGTATGTATTTGGTACAACAGTATTTGGTATGATGTATGGTTATGTTCTTATTCGTTTAGGACTTATGACAGCACCTTATATCTCAGTCCCTTGGACAACTCCACCTTTACTATATCCATACCTGGCAACAAGTGGTGACTGGAGAGCGGTTGTAGCTCAGTTAGTATTATTTATTATTGTTGGTTTAGTTTGGTATCCATTTGCGAAAGCTTATGAAAGACAACTATTAAAAGAAGAGCAATTAGAAAATGATTAGCATTTGAGGTAATATATGAATATAGAAGAAAAAATCAAATTCGATCATGATAAAAAACAATTTGTGAACGAATTAAATAATAGAAACAATGATATTGAAAAATGTATCCAATATTGCGATGGATATGATTTTAATTCTTTTAAGAGTATAAAAGAGAGTATTAAGACAAAAAAAATAACTAAGTTATTCTTGATTGGAATGGGTAGTTCTCTATATGCAAGTCAATATGCATTAGCTCAATTAGAACACTGCAACATTTTAACTCTCTCAATAGAAGCAGCAGAATTTAAGAATAAATATATGCATTTAGTAGATGATCATACTTTACTAGTAATCATTTCACAATCTGGTAATTCAAAAGAAATTGTTGATGCTATTGAGGAATTAAAGAGTAGAAATTGTACTTTTGAACTCATTACTATTACTAATAATCTGAATGGTTATTTATATACTAACTATAAGAATAGCATTTTATTGAATGCTAGCAAGGAATTCTATATTTCACATAATAGTTATTTGAATACTTTGATTGTTATTAAGTATTTACTGGAGTATTTATTTGATGAATGTTGTTATTCATTAAAGACAGATGATGAATTACTCACTAAACTTAATAATTATGATGAAGAACTATTAAAACATAAATCTTCTATATTAACTCTATTTGAAAACATTGCTTGTGTTGATTTTATTTATGATAGTAAAAGCAAGTTTAATGCAATAAATTCTACACTCTTGTTAAGAGAAGGAATAGAATTAATGACAGCTTGTTATTCAAAGAATGAATATTTACATGGTGAACATTTAGTTGAAATCCCTAATAAACTATTATGTTTAATTGGAGTAGATGATACAGAAGATAAGTACAATGAGATTATGAGTGAATCACACGTAACAAAACAAATCATTTTAACCCCAGCAGATGAAACTAAAGTACAAGTTTATGATAATAAAATAAAAATTAATATTTTATCAGATATCAAAGATTTAGCAGAAATGATTTTCTTTAATCAGGTAGTTGCCTGGAGAATGGAGATGTAGACAATGAAAATAGATGCACATAATCATATCGGCAAAAAAAAGGGGATAAGTGTTAGTGTAGATGATTTTATTAAAAATATGGATGAAGCAGGAATTGATAAAGCCGTCGTATTTTCCTTTTCCGAACAGATAGATAATGAATATGTTATTGAATCAGTAAAACGATATCCCGATAGACTTTTTGGCTTTGTTACAATTAATCCTTGGTCTACGACATCGGAAGAAGATCTAGAAAAAGCATTTTCAACTGATGAAATCCATGGATTAAAACTTCATCCTGTTAAACATGCTTATGCATTAGATGACCACAGTCTGTTAGATCCTTTATTTAAAATATGTGAAAAACATAATAAACCTATCCTGATCTTTGGCGGTGCAAATGTATATTCTAGTCCAAATATGTTTGCTGAAATGGCTATGACTTTTCCGAAGGTTAATTTGATTATGGCGCATGGAGGCCAGATGTATGAAACAACCTCAGCTATCAATGTTGCTAAGAAATATAAAAATATTTATATTGAAACATCTTCAATGTTTGGAATTAGAATACAAAATATTGTGAAAAAAAATTTAACAAATCAAATCATTTTTGGGTCGGATACTCCTACGGGAGATATGGAACTAGAAATGAAAAAAATTGAATCTATAGTTAAAGATGAAAACGAATTGAATAACATTTACAGCTTGAATTTAATGAATCTATTGAACGGAGGGAACTCATTATGATTATTGATTCTCATAATCATATCGGCAAAAGAAAAGGTATTAACTTTACTGCTGAAGAAATGATTGAATGGCTAGATAAAGCAGGTGTAGATGCATGTGTTGTTACTTCTCAAGTAGAAACAATTAATAATGATTATGTTGCTGAAATGCAAAAGAAGTATCCTGATAGAATCATAGGATATGCTGTTGTTAATCCGTGGGAGTGGGGGGCTGAAGAAGAATTAGAACGTTGCTTTAGAGATTTAAATTTATATGGATTAAAGCTCAATCCTATTAGACATGGATTTGCTTTAGATAGACATGAAATTGTTGATCCTCTGTTCAAGATTTGCGAAAAGTATAATAAACCAGTACTTGTCCATGGTCAATCTGATATGTTTAATATGCCTGGTAAATTTGACGAAATGGCAGAGACATTTCCAAATGTTACATTAATTATGGCACATATTGGAGAACCAGATGCTATTGATGCAGCTATTAGAGTAGCTAAACGCAGAAAGAATGTATATATTGATACAGCAAGTGTTCAATTAAGTACATTGAAAAAAGCACTAAAAGAAATTGATCCAGATAAAGTTTTGATGGGTACAGATGCACCATGGGGAGATTTTAGTTTGTCGGTAGATTTAGTAAAAAAAGCAACTAATAATACAGAAATACAACAAAAAATATTAGGTGATAATATTATAAGAGTGTTGAATTGGGATAGAAAATGAATTCAAATTAAAAAGACACACTTTGGACTAGATGATTATTATGGCGTAGCTGACCAATAATTCCGATACACTTGACCAATCATTCCGATTAGGTTAATCAATTATATTATGCATACTCCTTTTCTAGTAAAATTAAGGTGTAGATAAGCATTGAACTGAACCCCAAAGATTGGACTAATATAACAAGTACAATCAAAGGGGTTTTATTATGGCAAAATTAACTTATATGGACAAGAAAGAAATTATAAGATTATATGATGATGAACGTTATGGATATAGTAGAATTGCGTCTCTATTCCATGTGAGTCCTTCGCTTATAGAAAGGATTGTTCGCAATTACCATTTGCATGGTGAATCAGTTTTAAAAAAACAAAAAAATAAGACATTTCCTCCTTCATTGAAATTTGAGATTATATCCTGTGCCATGAATGGTGAATCTAAAACAGCGTTGGCTATTGAGTATAAAACACAGGATTCACAGATATACATTTGGCTTAAAAAATATAAAGAATTATAAAGAATTTGGTTATAATGGTCTTGTCAATAAACCGAAAGGAAGACCGCCAATCATGAAAAAAGATAAAGAAACTATAGATCCTAATGATAAAGATGCTGTTATTAAACAAAAAGATGAAGAAATACTAGAACTTAAAGCTGAGGTAGAAGCGCTAAAAAAATTAAGAGCCTTGGTTCTACAAAGGAACAAGCAACAAATAAGGAAAAAACAGCAGTGATCGAAGAACTAAGGCATATATATCCACTGCATATACTTTTTAGGATTATGGCAATTTCTAAATCTTCCTATTATTACACAAGAAAAGCAGTAAATAAAGAAGATAAGGATATTACGATAAAATCATATATAAAAACAGTTTATCACAAAAATAAAAGAAGATACGGCTACAGGAGGATTACACTTGAGCTAAAAAACCAGGGGATTCTTATAAATCATAAACGTGTCAAACGCTTAATGAAAATAATGGGTCTTTACGGTATTATGCTAAAAGCAAAATATAAATCTTATAGAGGCGATATGAATTGAACTGAAAAAAATTTATTCTTAGATGAAGAAATCAGTGATATAAACAGAAAAACAGTATACAAACGAAATTTCACAACAACAGGATGCAATCAAAAATGGTCAACTGACATATCAGAGTTTCATATAGCAGCAGGCAAATTATACTTATCACCTATATTAGATTTACATAATAGAGAGATAGTGTCCTATGATATCTCAGCTTCGCCAAGTTTTATTCAAATTACAAATATGCTGGATAAAGCATTTTCAAAGTATGATAATCTTGAGGGGCTGATTATGCATTCAGATCAGGGATGGCAGTATCAGATGCAGAACTACAAAAAGAAGTTAAATGATAAAAGAATAAGACAGTCGATGTCAAGAAAAGGCAACTGTTTAGATAACTCACCAATAGAGAACTTCTTTGGAAAGATGAAAAATGAAATGTTTTATGGGTATGAATATACTTTTAAAACATTTAACCAATTGAAATGGAAACATGATCTTATAGTTATTTGGTGTCTAATGTTTATCATTAGCTTGATTAAAATAATTAATCAAAATGCCAATACGTGGTGGTTGCCTTGGATGTGGGGAGTTGTGTCTTTGATTAATGTATTTGTATTATTTCGTGAAATAAAAAAATTAAAACAAATTTAAAGATATTTTTAATAATATATAAAAGAACCCTTGATTCGTATTGCTTTTGATAAAATATAATAAACAGTGATTAAATAAGTTGTAAAATTTTGATAATTGCGTATAATATAAGTGAAAAGGAACTACCGATAAGCGGTTGTTCCAATGAAAAAGTTATGTGAAAATAACCGTGTCAGTGGAATGGGCGGTTATTTTCTTTTGGAAATCTTTATAATTAAAGAGATTAATGCAATAAGCATTATAACAAATTGGAATAAACCCTCATATGTTACCATAAGCATCTCCAGCAGCCTTTTATTTCTCATAAAGAGATTACTGTTTGAAGACGCTGCCATTTCTTCAAAAGACTAAGAAATGGAACAACCGCCTACCATTTATTGATAGTTCCAATTGAGATTATATCATAGTAAAAGATATTAATATACAAAAATTGACAAGAAATTTATATCTTATTTCATCCAAATTTTAATAAGTCTGTAGAAGGGGTTTTAGAGAGAAATGAAAATAGAGAGATTGTTATTAATTATAATATACTTGCTTAATCATAAAAGAGTTAGTGCTAAAACTTTATCAAATCAATTTGATGTTTCAGTTCGTACAATTCAAAGAGATATTGATACATTAACTCTTGCAGGATTTCCTATTATTTCGTTTGTTGGAATAGACGGTGGATATGAAATTGACGAACAATATAAAATGCATATACAACTAGCTGATGATCAAGATTATGAAATAATATTATCAGCTTTAAAGGGTTTTAATAGTGCATTTGAAAATAAAAAAATAGAAAAAGCTTTAAATAAAGTTAACTTGTTAAGTCATGCTTCTCAAGAACATATTATATTAGATTTTAGTGTTCTTAAGGAAAAAGAGATAATTAACAAGAACTTGCTATTATTGGAAAAATTAATATTGAATCAAAGTGTTGTTGAGTTTGATTATACAAATTCAAAAAATGAATTTTCACAAAAGAAAGTTGATCCTATTGCGATTATTTATAAATGGTATTCATGGTATCTCGTTGGTTTTGATAGAGATAAAGAAGATTATAGATATTATAAAATTATAAGAATGGATAGCATCAAAAAAGCATCAGGTTTTAACAATCATTATCATCAAGATATTTATCAAATTATGAAAAATGAAATGAATGATCAAAGAGAATATTGTGATATAGAAATATTATGTAAGAAAAATAGTCGTATTAAAGCAGTTGAATATCTTAATGCAAAACTAATTTCAATTAAAGATAACGGTGACTATGTTTTATCTTTACATCTTCCTAAAGATGAAGAACTATGGAAAGGAACACTATTATCTTTTGGCAATGAAATAGTTATTTTAAAACCTTTGGAAGTCAAGAAAGAATTAAATAAAAGAGCACAGAAATTTTTACACAGTAATTATGACATATAGGTGTCATAGTTACTGTTTTATTATTTTATATATATAAAACGGAGGAAGAAAAATGATTTATGTTAATAACAATATATGTATAGAAAACAATCAATTTAGTTTAAAAATGGTAAAATTTGAAGATGCTAAAGATTTATTAAAAGTTTATTCAGACTCAAAGGCTCTACAATTATTTAATAGCGATAATTGTCATGGTGATGATTTTCATTATGAAACAGTACAAAGAATGACAGAAGCTATTTCTTTTTGGTTAGAAAATAGCAAAAAGAAGCATTTTATAAGATTATGTATTATTGATAAAAAAATAAATGTAGCCATTGGAACAATAGAATTATTTCAAAGACGTTCCGAGGATTATTATAATGGTAAAGCTATTATGCGTTTGGATTTAAGAAATGATTATGAAAAAAGCGAATATATCAAAATTATTCTTCAACTCATAATACCTCATATTTATATAATTTGTCATAGTGATTTTGTAGCAATCAAAATTCCTGTATTTGCAAAAGAAAGATTGAAAGCTATTGAGGATTTAGATTTTAAAAGCGAAGAGGAATATTTAATTGGAACAGATGGAACACAATATAGTCATTATTATACGAAAAAACTCAATTATATCTGACAATAAGGTGGCATACATTTTGGCATACAAAATCAAATAAATATGTATAAAAATCTAGAAAATCATGTGTATTTGACTATGAAATAACACGAAAAAACATGTAAAAACGCATATAAAAATTATATATGAATTGAAATGAATTTAGATTATGTAGAAGCGTTGGAATATGGTTTACCTCCAACTGGTGGTATGGGAGGAATGAGTATTGATAGACTTGTTATGTTATTGACTGGTCAAGAAAGTATTCAAGAAGTTATCTTATTCCCACAGATGAACAACGTAATAAATAGTGATAAAATCAATATAATTTCGATTTTAAGATTAAATAAATAGTTAAAATAAAAGCATAGTTTTCTTAATCATGGAGTAATATTTAATAGCTTTATGGTTGTTAGAAGATTATGCTTTTTTGTTTAGCCTAAAACGTATGATTTAAAAATGGCATACAATAAAATTTTTTGATAAAAAGTAAACTTGATTCATTATATATAAAATGATTTAGTATTTTGTATGAAAATGATATAATAATTTATATTTAAATATTATATATAATTTTAGATTATCCGCATAAATACTATACTTATAAGCATTTTTAATTATATAAAAAATTTATTTTACCACGAATTTATATGATAATATAATTTAAAGAATATAGACACTTAAAAAGCAGTTAATCTTAAGACTAACTGCTTTTTATACTTGTATAAAATTATCTTCTATATTACATTTATATATCACTTGGATTTTAAACTATTGATATATCCAATAAATCCCTTTAATAAAATAATAATAATAATGGATACAATTAAAGTAATTACCATTTTAACAGGATTAGAGAGGTGTCTCAAATATATCAAAATATTGCTTGTTACTGGAAAACTTTTAATAACATCTATATCTAAAATAACTCTTAAAAAGTTTAAACTAAGTGTAATAATACTTAAAAAAATGAAAACATAACAGCATATTTTATTAAACATTACTCCCCCCCTAAAAAGCAATAAACATAATTGTTTTTGCAGTCCATTCCGCGGCGGTACTATTCCATCCTAAATTTTTTACTAGAAAAGTTTTAATACCATTTTCTAAATCATCTTGCCATCCAAATAAAAAGTCTGTAAAATCAGCAATAGATTTCTCACTCATTTTTACTCCAAATAACTTAGCCGCCTTAACAAAAACAGGTTTAGCAACTTTTATAATTTTCTTTATAACACCGATTTTTGCTCTTGTGGTTACAGTATTTGAGTTTTCTCTATATAGCTCTCTAAGCTCTTGCTCATCTTGTGGACTTAAATTGAACTCTTTAACAAGTTCTTTCAATTCTTTTTCTTTTTCAGGAGATAATAAATTTTCTTCTGAAGTAACTAATACAATATTCTCAGTTATGTTATTTAATTCATTTGCTTCTAATTCATTTGCAAATACAGGTGTTGAGCTAGCTAATAAAACTGTTGCCATTGCTCCAGATAATAATTTATAAGATTTTTTCATAATAAAAACTCCTTTCGTTTTTTCATATTATAATTATTTAATTTGGATTAATAAATCACCATTTTTGTACCTGCGAGAGTTCTTATAATTCATAACTAACCCCTCCTTATCATATATTTATAATCATTTTGTATGATTGCAATTTCCTTTATCACAACAATAAATTTCTTTTCCATTTAGATCAAAGATTTGATATATACGCACATCTAATGCATTTGCTATATCATTTGCTGTTTTAAGACTTGGAATTGCTTTTTCTGTTTCTATTTTATTTATGCTAACCCGTGATATACCAACTTTTTTCCCCAATCTATGTTGTGATAGTCCAAAATAATTTCTATATTCACCAATTCTGTTTTTCGATATAACCGTCTCCTATCTCTTGGATAACTAAAGTTTGCCATAAAAGATAAAAACGGTCAATAATTAATTAACTTTAATTTACAAAAAAACAATAAAAAGTAATATGTTTTATATACTATGGTATATAAAAAGACACTATATTTCAAGTGTCAATCTTAGACATATATTTATTTGTTAGTTTTTTCATGATGAATATTTCTATGGAGAGTGCTATACATTTTTGATTAGACTTTCTATTTGATATATCTTTTCGCAATAAAAAATTTATTCATCCTCATCATCAAAATCAAAATTACCTGTTATCCATGGTAATTTTGGATAAATTCTTTGATTGGATAAAGGTCGTCTCTTAAAGACAGGAGAGGGCCAACGAACAGATGGAAGATATTTGTATAAATATGTAGACGGATTTGGAAAAACAAGATATGTTTACTCGTGGAGATTAACTCCAAGTGATCCAATACCAAAAGGAAAACGAGATGGAAAATGTTTAAGGGAACTGGAAGAAGAAATACAAAGAAATTTATATGACGGCATTGACACTATAGGTGGAAAAATGACATTGTGCCAGCTTTACGCTAAGCAGAACACACAGAGAGCCAACGTAAAAAAAGGAACATAAACCCAACGAAAACATCTTATGAGGCTATTAGAAGAAGATGAACTGGGAGCAAGGAGTATTGACAGTATCCGACTTTCAGACGCTAAAGAATGGGCTTTGCGAATGAAAAATAAGGGATATGGGTATCAGACCATAAGCAACTATAAACGCTCATTAAATGCGTCATTTCGTATTGCCATAGCAGGTGACCTTGTAAGAAAAAAACCTTTTGATTTCAAGCTCAACGAAGTCCTAGAAGACGACACAAAACCTAGACCAGTATTGACAGAGGAACAGGAAGAAAATCTGTTATCTTTTGTTCGTATGGACAGCATATATAGAAAATGCTATGATGTCATTGTGATACTACTGAAAACAGGACTCCGTATTTCTGAACTGTGTGTATTAACAAAACAAGATATAGACTTGAAAAATGGAATTATTCGTGTAAACCACCAGTTACTTTACAGCAAGAAAACAAGCTATTATATAGAAACCCCAAAGACAAAAAGCGGTGTACGTGATGTTCCCATGAGTGAGGAAGTAAAACAGGTATTTGAGCGTGTTATGGAAAGTAAACAAAAATCTAAGCCGATAACGATAGACGGTTATAGTCATTTTCTCTTTCTTAATGGAAAAGGTGAACCAATGACAGACAATTATTGGAGCCTGTAAATTATTTTGTGTAAAGTCTGTTTCCAATGATAGAATTTGATGAGTAACTGTATTGAGTA
>OAZY01001023.1_pt1 | contig 11980 bp, 10 predicted proteins | sample 1494931 | NCBI WGS metagenome assembly OAZY01 (sample SAMEA2579921, study PRJEB22360) | human gut metagenome | biome: human gut; feature: human-associated habitat; material: faeces | place: Denmark | collected 2008/2010 | reverse complement strand
TAGATATTCCCGATAAAATTATTGATGAGTTATTCACAGCAAAATGTAAAGCCAGCTGTCCAATAATAATTTGACCAATGTTAGTCAAAACTAGTGGCCCTGCAAATCTGTTCACTTCTTTTGAATCTATCATTATTGCTCCCTAAAAGGTATTAACTGTAAATATATATCAGACTTAACTAAATTTGCATAAATAATATGTAAAATTGGTGTTTCTTCTAAGAAAGATATGATTGCTTGCTTACACTCTGCCGCAGATACATCATAGTTTTGCTGTAACAGTTCTACAATATTATCCAATGAAAAATTTTTGGAAATACAATAAAGTATTTCTGCACCTATTTCATCAAACGAATAATACTCTAAATCAAGTCTATCGTATCCTATATACTCATTTTCTACTTTATTTACAATGAAATCCCTCTTACCTTTTATAACGAAATGTTCTTTCATACGACTTCCACATCTCCTTTTTGTTCATAAAAGCAAGCTAAATCAGAACCCAATAAAGTTCCATCCAATTCCAGAGCACTGCATCGGCATCCTCCACCACACCATGGTAATGGACATTCCGCACATTTGCCGGAAATATCATCAAATGTAATTGATCTTAGTTTATTAAATACAATCGAATTGTGCCAAATTTCACTAAACTTTTGTTTTTTTACATTTCCAGCAACTAACTCATCTATCCCGTTCATCAAATCACAGCCATATACATCTCCCTTGTGATTGATTGAACAGGCTCTGACACCGGCTTGACACGATATCTCCCTTTGCTTATCAAAATTTATATCTACTTTTTGGTGCCAAACACTTTCTAACAGATCCAATCTATTATAAAACGCAAGCGGAAAATAATGTGTCCAAAAAACATCACTTTCATTTGGTGGAACAATTTTAAACTTAACTTTAAATTCTCCCCTAGAAAGTCGCTCAGTTAAATCAAGAAAAACTGGATACCAGTTTTTCTTATCCGCCAAAATACTACCATCATTAGCTCTACCAGTCGGACAGATAACCATTACTGACATATACTCTATACCAAGCATATCATTCAATCTTACAGTATTTATCAAATCATTGACATTATGCTTACCTAAGGTAAATAATGTTGATACAGGTAAGTTATATCGTTGTAAATTTTTAATTCCCTCAATAGCTTTCTTAAAACTTCCTTTTCCTCGTTGACTATCGTGTACACTAGATTTACTACCATCTATTGTTACACAAATTCTGTCTAAATTCAGTTTTGATAACTCTCTAGCAATAGAATCTGTGATTAAGTTTCCATTCGTATTCAAAACCTTAGCAAATCTATATTGATTAAAAGCTTTCAAAATGTCAAGGATGTCTTCACGCATAAAAGGTTCTCCACCAGTCACACCTACTCTTGGAACACCCATCAAATCAAGCTCTCTAAAAACAGAATCCAACTTTTCTACGCTCATTTCTCCTTTTTTACTTGCAAAAGGACCAGCTTCTGCAGAACAATAGGAACAATTTAAGTTACACCGATTGGTTACACAAACATCTACTAATAATGGATATGGTGAATAATCTCTCATATATTTTCCCTCCTAAAAACATATAGGCCAACAAATGTTGACCTACAGTTGCTTTCTTAATGCTTACCCCAACTGTTAACTTTAGTTGTCTTAGGAGCATTAAACTCTTTTTTAGGTGACATAGGTCTTTCCTCCTTAATTTGATAAATCTATTATATCTTTTTGAAATAAGTGTCGAAATTTTTCCCATATCTGCGTATTACCTATTACTTGCTAAAATTTTTTCTAGATGTCCTTCATAAGTTTTTGCTAGATGGTTACTTCCTGCTAGTTTCATTGCTCCAATACACTTTTTCATTTCAATAATAGCTTTATGGTCTCCCTCTTTTTTATACTGATATAGATGTTGTGCATACTGGAAAACGAGGCGTTCATAGACTTCTGTTTCAATGAAGAAACATTGATTTAATTGTTTTTCAAAATACAAAGCATCTATGAACTTTCCTCTTTCAACACATGTGATATAACCATTTAATAACATAGTTGAAATCAACCGTCTATTATTAGGAATCTCTTTATAAAAATCAGAACGTCTTGACATCTCTCTGGCTAAAACCATAAAAACATCGTGTTTTAGAACATCTAAGGTATTTGCAAAAATCAGTAATTCATAATAACCCCAGTATTCCACACCAAAAAGATAGTCTGTTAATTCAATTAAATCTTGTTCTGAATAATAGTCTTCGCCAGACAAATCTTGCAAGCGTATTTTTAATAAAATAGTATTAATGTGATAAAATTTCTCTCTCTTAGTCTTTGACTCCATTTGAGAATAAAGTAGTTTTTTCAATCCTTCAATATCATGATTAGATACAAAATGGCGTACCTTTGACAAGATTTCGTTAAGTTCATCACGGTGAAAATCATGAACGGCATACATAAATTCATCAATTGGCATGTTAATCTCATCCAAGAGCATAAATTTTGAAATGGTTAAATCAGTCTCCCCTTTCTCAAAGCGAGAGAGCTGAGACGTTGATATACCAGCCTTAGCAACATCTTTTAATCGTAAACCTCTTGATTCTCGAAAAGTTTTAAAAATTTCTCCAAAATTTTTCACTTCAATCCCTCCATCACGCATATATGGGAATAATTTTTCTTTGACATCATAATAGCATACAATTAAGAAAAACAAAAGAGAGGATTTACACATGAAAAAACAACAACTATTATCATTTCTACTCCTTCTATTTGAAGGAATTCTTGTAATTGTTGTAGGCTAATTATTTGTCTACAACAAGTAACCATCGTTCTTTTTCACCCCAACAAGTCAAAACCACCCGTGAGAATGATATGATACCTCTTAAGTAGACAAGGTAAATACCTAAAATCTACTTAAGAGGTATTTTTATGTCTAGAAGAGAAAGATTCACCCCATACGAGAAAGAACAAGCTTGTCTCAATTATATTAATGATAATCGTTCCAAATCTGAGATATATAACTGTCTCCATATTTCCACAAGAACGATTCAAGATTGGGCCGCCATCTATAAAAAATATGGGATTTTAGGATTCACAAAGAAAACAAAAAAACGTTCCTATTCAAAAGAATTTAAAATGGAACTTGTAGAAAAATGTATTAGTGGTGAGGCTTCATCTATTGATTTCGCCCAACCGTATCAACATGATACTTACAATTCCATGTAGTATGTGCTAAACTATTATTATCCTGTCTCATCAGGAGTCCTCCTTTAGTATATTAGTTAGTGGTCGGGAAACCTTATCTAATATAACACTTTAGGAGGACTTTTTTGATACATCGCTAAAAGCTTTTCGGAACCACTAGCACAGCTAGTGGTTTTCGAGAGACAAAAAAACCACCTCGAGGATGGTTGAAATAGTAGGTATCAAGTGCTAACTGTATTGTAACGACGTTGATTCATGTAAACTTTGTACTAAGAATTATTTTTTTCTCCTATTCTATTAGCCAACAAAACAAAAATTAAGAAATGAATCACAATATCAGTAACAATTACGACGACAAGAAAAGGTCCAAAATAATCTGTCAAGTCAAAATTACAGAAATAAATAGGAAGATATAATACAAAGAACAAACAAAACAAATTCAATTCAACAACATTACGAAAATGTGAATATACAGGAGCCTCAGGAAATGAATCTAACTTACCATTCGACATTGTATTTATCAACAACGGCAATGCCTTAAGTATCATTGGTACCAATATCAGTAGAGACCATGTATAAAGTTCAAGGAACTCCTCGCTATTTAAAGATGTCTTTCCAAGAAATCTCATCATAGAAACTAGTCCTAAAATTAGTGTAATTGAACAAACATTTACCATAAATACAATATGGTCCAATAAACACTTCATTTTTTCATAAATTTTCTCTTTTTTCGAATAAATAAGTACTGATAAAGCCACAATCATAGTCGTTACTATTATTCCGATTGATACTGAGTTCAATACCCTATATGCAATCGCAAATTTATCACTAAAAGAATCTTTACTTGAGGAATTAAGTACAATTGGTTTCAGACTTAAAGTAAATAGAATTATACAACAGCCTATACTCAACGTCGAAACAATCGCATCTATCTTTCTATTAATTTTAAAACCCGAACCATTTTTGTCTTTTAAGTCTAAATAAGAAAACACTTTATCTTGACATAAAGTTAATAGTTTAGGAATACCCCAAATGAATAACGCTAAACCTAACAGACCTTGACCTTTTCCAGAAGCATCTTTGAACAATACTATTGTTAGGGGCAACACCAATACTATTAGACCCGATATGATAACAAAAAGAATTCTTATATCTTTTTGATCAATTTTCATTTTATCAGTGATGCATAATCTAATAGGCAAAAAGAAAAGATAAATAGCAATAGAATCTATCGAGCCCGTGACATAACTTCTGCTACTAAACAAATTAGCTATTAGTAGCAATAGAAACACTAACAAGAAAAATGAAGCTAAATTTCCTAGAACATACTCCCAATTTTTCTTTATAAGTTTACGTTGAACAATGAAATAAACAATAAGTGAAACAATAATACTACACACTAATACCCAACCTTCAAGAATATTTTTTAAATATAATCCAGCATTATTATTTACCGTGGAAATGAAAGGATTAGGTGTAGCAATAGAAACAAACACAAAAAACACGATAGATGTTAACACATCACACACAATATTTAAAATCGGTTTCTGTCTTATTATGTAAGAATTCGATTTATTATTCCAATAAACAAAATAAACTAAACTAAATAATATTAGAAGAATACTGATATTAATAAAATCCAGTTCCGCTAGTTGTCCCATTAGTATAAATTCTATAAATGAGAACACTAAACTAAAGCAAGCTATCATAAGATAATTATCTTTCGTCTCTTTATTCCGAAACCAGAACATCATCGAATTAATCACAAACTGGATTATCAAACATAGTAAGAATTCTTTAACCCCAAAAATAAAAAATAATATTAAATTAATTAACAAACTAACAATAGGAATAGGAACCGACAAAATAAATTTAAGTAATTTTCCCAAATTAACTCTCCCTTAAATTAATGTAAATACATTATACTCATAAAAACAGGAAGGTCTCCCCTCCTGTTTCCTTAATCAGCTTAATTAATCGCCATCTGGACCTGATTTATAAGTAAGGTAGAATGTATCACCATCTTCTGTAGTGTCAAATGACAAGTAAACACTCTTAAGTTTACCATCTTCAGCTTTAAAGTCGTTATAAGAAACGCTCAATTCTTTCTTGAACTCACCTTCACGAACGGTTGAGATGGTGTACTCAGCGTTTGAAGCTTTAGGGTGATCCTTAAGGATATCTTCGAGTTTTGTTCCGTTTGATGGATTACTGTAATCTCCCTTATTAAGAGCATCAAACTGTTCTTTCGTCCAGTCAGATTTGTATGAGTCATCAGTTTGTACAGCATCTGTAGGGAAGTTTCCTGAAGCATGTGACAAGATAAAGGTACCATCATACTGTTTCTTAAAGGTTAGGTAAACATGTTCACTATAGTCTTTGCCAGAATAAGTCATGCTCAAGTCATCACCTGACATTTGAGCATCTGATGCTTTACCATAAGTCTTCATAATTGACTTAGCAGAGTCTTTTCCAGCTTTCAATTTCTTGAACTTAGATTCATTCCAGTCAAATTTAGCATTTTTGTCAATGTAATCGTTGACGTCAGTGCTATCACCTTTTGAGTCAGATTTTGAATCAGATTTTGAGTCACCTTTTGAATTAGATTTTGAATCAGATTTTGAATCGCTATCATCATCTTCATCATCTTTGTCAGCAACTTTTGATGTTTTGCTTGAGCCTGCATTGTCATTTGAGTTTTGAGAAATTTGGAAAATCAAACCACCAATAGAGACAAGGAGCATGACTCCAGCTACTGCCGTTGCAATGATAGAGAGCAATTTCTTGCTTGATTTAAGGCTAAAGATAAGTGAAACCACCGCCAAAGCTAGGGCAAGGACTGTCAAGATGATGAAGAGCCAAGCAGGACTAACAAACCATGACAAGATGGCAAAGATTACTGAAAGGGCAATCGCAACAATCGGCAAGATAAGATTGAAGACAGGTTTATCTGCTGAGCTAGGTGCTGGATTAGGGACTGCTCCAAATCCTTGAGTTGTCGGAATAGAAGCCTTTTCAAACATGCTTGAATCAAATTGTGGTGTTGGTTGTTGAGCAGGCGCTTCTGAGAAGGCTGCTGTTCCAAATGGTGATTCATTGCTTGCTTGTTCAGCGACAGCATCTTCAGCTGTTTCAGCAACATCAGCGATATCGTCTTCTTGAGCGACTTCCTCAGTATCTGAAACGACTTGTGCTGCAGGTGCTTCTTCAGTAACAACCTCCTCAGCTGGGGCATCTGTAGATGCCGCTTGAGCAATCAAAGCGCTAGTATCAAAATCAGCTGCTTTAGCGTCTAAAAATTCTTGGGGGCTAGGTTTACGCCCATGAACCGACTCAAAGAGTTCAGCCCATTCTGCTTTAGTTGACATAAAAATCTCCTTTTTTCAAGAAATGCAAACAAATGGACCCCTCAGCTTAGTGACGTTTTCCATAAGTAAAACATAGACACACAGCTTGCTTATCCGTGAGCATCCTACGTCTTTCAAAAGTTATGCCTCGCTCGCTGTTTGAGTGAAACAACCTTTCCCTATATCTAGTCCCTGTTCATTTTCTTGTTGATGTTTCTATTTTACCATAATTACAAACCTCTGTTAACCGTTTCCCAAAAGGTTTTTTTCTGCTACAATAATAGGTATAATGCATCAAAGGAGTTATATATGAAAAACATTAAAAAGTACATTCTCTTAGTCCTTGTACTTGTTATTGCTTGCTTAGGATTTGTCTACCGTGAAAATATTGCACGTGCCATTCGTGGAGATGCCTACGTTGACAACAAGATATACACGAAACAATTAGAAAAAGCTCAAAAATCTGGTAAAGACGCCTTTCCTCAATTGTCAGACAAGGTTGGAAAGGACGAGGCTGAAGTTATCCTCCAGACATCAAAGGGCGATATAACTGTTAAGCTTTTCCCTACTCTGGCTCCTAAGGCTTCTGAAAACTTCTTGAAGCATGCCAAGGATAAATACTACGACGGTCTTACCTTCCACCGTGTCATCCAAGACTTTATGATTCAAAGTGGTGACCCTAAAGGTGACGGTACTGGTGGCGAATCTATCTGGAAGAAAGGCTTCGCTCTTGAGCCAACACCATTCCTCTACAACATTCGAGGGGCACTTGCCATGGCAAATACTGGTGCTAAGGATTCAAATGGTAGCCAATTCTTCATCGTTCAAAACAAGGATGACCAAAGTAAACAACTTTCAAGTGCTGGTTATCCAAAACCTATTATTGACGCCTACAAAAAAGGTGGATACCCAGCCGGTGATACCAAATATACCGTCTTTGGACAAGTCATCAAAGGGATGGATGTCGTTGATACCATTGCCAATCTTGAAGTCGATCAAAACAACAAACCAAAAGAAACGGTAACGGTTAACTCCATCAAAATTGTGAAAGACTACAAATTCTAGTAAAAAAACTTCGGGAAATTGATTCTCGAAGTTTTTTGATGACTTGAAATTTTTTTATTTTTGGAGGTTAATTCTTGACCTCGTTAAGGACTCGTGATAAACTATTGTTAGTTTATAAACTAACAGAAAGAGAGTTACACGATGAAAACAAGAGCAATTATTGAATTTAAAGACACTTACGCTAGCATGGAATGTCACAATCTTGGTTATCAAACCAAGGAAACGGCCCTGGCTATCATGTCACCTACTGGACATATTCTATCAAGTACGCCGCTTTTCAGAAAGGCTTATGGTTCAAAAATGACTCACATCGACCAGCTGCCTTTCCATATAGATAACCTCACTATTAAAGCGAGCGGTCTTAGCCAAAAGGCTAAAGCTAATTTGGAAGATTGGATTGCCCATACGATTATCCTTCCCATGGACTACGATAGATATTTTGCTCAACACCAAGAACTACTACACCTCTTGGCTGAATCCCCTGTCGTTGAATCAGTTCAGGCCCTTACCTACAAAACGGTTAAGATCCAATTTTCAGAGTCGCTCAACGATGAACACATTCGTCAGCTTCAGGGATTTATTCTCAGAAAGGCTGGAATTTACAGCTACATTGGCACATCGACAGTCTCTGATCGTAACGCCCACCAGGCACTTGAGTGGGCCAAACTCGATGTTAATGGCCGTTCTCATAACGACCACAGACCTGCTATTTTCCATCGCAGCAAAGGGCTATGGGGTGGCTTCTTTCATCAAGAAAGCCTCGCTTAAATAAGCTTTTGGACACAGGATATCACCCTGTGTCCTTTTTACGACACAAGAAAACTCACCACAAGGGTGAGTTAACATGTTTTAGTTATTGTGTTTCCAGTTACTGTAGATACCGAAGAGAATCACCCAGATTGTCGCTCCAATCGCACCGATATAGGTAGATTGTTGTAAGAAGAGACAAACAAATACAAACAAGAAGAAAGCAATTGTCAATGGGTTTAAAATCTTATAGGCTGGCATAAGGAAGCCGTCTGGTAAAAACTCTTTAGATTGACGGTATCTCCAGTGCGCAATCATAATCAAAACATAGATTGCAATGTAAACCCCTGATGATGATGCTGTAATCAAAGAGAAGGCATCTGATACACCAGGTAAGATGTTGATGAAGGCTGAGATACATACCACAACCGCTGAAGCAATGATGGCACGAGCAGGAATCCCTGTACGTGACAAGGTATCCAATTTCAAAGTCTTCATCACTTTACTATTTGGTGTTTCCTTAGCAAGTTGGAAAAGGTGACGACCTGTTGAGTAAAGCGTTGAGTTCAAAGATGAAGCTGCTGCTGTCAAGACAACAAAGTTAATGAAGGCTGCTGCCCACTTGATACCAACCATTTGGAAGACTGTTACAAACGGTGATTCATTAACTGGAAGTTGTTGCCATGGGAAGATAGCCATGATAGCAATGAGGGCACCCACGTAGAAGATGACAATACGCACAGGGATTTCCTTAATGGCTTTAGGCAAGACCTTACGTGGATTTGCGGTTTCAGATGTTGTGACCCCAACAAACTCAATAGCTTGATAAGCAAAGAAGACCATTTGGAAAGTCATTACAAAGCTTACCCATCCTTTAGGGAACATCTGGAAGCCTTGTGTAATATTTGCTAGACTAGCATGTCCAGCCGGTGTTTTAAAGTCAGTCGCTACCATAAAGATACCAGTAGCAATCAGAGCCAAGATAGTGATGATTTTAATCATCCCAAACCAAAACTCTACTTCTCCGAAGATTTTAACCGCAATCAAGTTAACGGAACTTAAGATCAGTAGGAAGACTAGCTGAATCTCCCAGGCTGGCCAGTGCGGGAACCAGTACTGGACATAGGTCGCAACGGCAGTGATTTCTGCCATCCCAAGGAATATCAAGGATACCCAGTAGGACCAACCTGAGAAGAAGCCCCAACCCTTACCAAGGTATTTGGTAATAAAGTTGATAAAGGTATGTTGGTTGGGGTCCATATAAAGCATCTCACCGATAGCTCGCATCATGAAATACATGAAGACACCAGTCAGCAAATAAACAAAAACAATCGACGGTCCTGTTAAGGAAATGGAACGCCCTGCTCCCAGAAAGAGACCTGTACCAATTGTACCAGCAATGGCAATTAGCTGGACATGACGGTTTTGAAGACCACGTACCATACCATTTTCAGTCTGGCTGTCGTCTTCTTTGTGATGTTGCTTTTGCGACATATTTTTTTCACTCCAATTCTATTTAACATGATTTATTAACTCATGTTATTTTTCACATAACTTATATTTTATCATTTTTTTAGCAAGTGGTCAATTTTTTATTTGGAATATTCAGAATTTTTTGACGCAAGACAAGAGCTTAGAAATTTCCAAGCTCCTATTCTTTTGTTTTTTATGATTTAGGATCATCAAGGCTACGGCCATGCAGGCCTTTTTCACGTTGTACCTGACGAAGTTTTTCAGGCGTAATATCGTTTCCTTCTTCGTCAACAATTTTGATCCCTTCGATGTGGTGACGAACGGAGCGACGATAACCTTCGATATATTCTTCACGAAGTTTGGCTTGTTCCACTTCTTCTTCTGGAGTCAAACCTTCCGCTTTTTTCTTTCTGGCAAGCTCATTAATCCGAGCGATTTTTTCAGGTGTCATTATCAGACCTACTTTCTACCTGTCACCAGGTCATTATTTAGTGTTCAATTGATTAAAGGCAGCGACTTTATTGGCTTTTGCTACTAGGCTGGCAAGAATAGCCAAACGGTTATTTTTCAAAGCTTCATCTTCTGCCATGACCATGGTATTGTCAAAGAAGGCATCGATGACTGGGCTAAGGGCAAAGAGTTGAGCCAATTTATCACTAGCTGAACCAGTCAATTCGAGACTTTCTGCTGCTTGAGCGAGAGCTTTTTCTTGGTTATTTTCAAAGAGGCTAGCATCGACTGCTACTGAAGCTTCTGCTTTTTCAGCCAAGTTGAAGGCACGAGAGAGGGACTCAACAGCTGCCTTATAACCGTCCGTCTTCGCAGCTTCTGAAAGGGCATCTGCTGCTTCCAGCATATCCGCTACCACGAAGTTTGAACCAGCAAGTACAGCTTCTTTGATGTCTTTAGATGTGCGTCCCATCATCTTGTCCACACGCGCCTTGATGAAGTTAAGCACTTCTGCTTGATTGTCATAAGAAAGGCTATCAAATGAAAGTCCGTAAAGGCTGCCGATTAACTCATCCATAGGAATGTGCCAACCAAAGGCATCTAAGATACGAACAATCCCTTGTGTTGCACGACGAAGCGCATAAGGGTCGTTTGAACCTGATGGAATCAAGCCAACTGAGAAGAAGGAAAGGAGGGTATCCAATTTATCTGCAAGCGCAAGAATAGCACCAACCTTGGTCTCTGGAAGGGCACCATCTGCTGCATCAGGAAGGTAGTGCTCACGAATAGCTGTCGCAACCGCAGCATCTTCACCAGCAAGGAGGGCATATTTTTCACCCATAATTCCCTGAAGCTCATCAAACTCTCCGACCATACCCGTCAAGAGGTCAAATTTGTAAATTTCCGGATACCCTCCTACGGCTGCCGTTTCTTCAGCAGTCAAACCAGCTTGTTTAGCCAATGATGCTGCAATAACACCAGCACGGGCCATGTGTTCTGAAAGGGAACCAATTTTTTCATGGAAGGTTACGTTGGCCAATTTAGCCACGAGGTCTTCAATCTTGAGTTTTTGGTCTTCATGCCAGAAGAATTCACCGTCTTCAAGACGTGCCACCAAGACTTTTTCATTTCCTCGGATAACATTTTCCAAGTGCTCAGCGTTCCCGTTACGGACTGAGATGAAGTTTGGTTTTAGTTTTCCATCAAGGTCACGCACGACGAAGTAACGTTGGTGGGTTTCCATTGAGGTAACTAAGACCTCTTCTGGAACGTCCAAATATTTAGTGTCAAAACTTCCCATAAAGGCAGTTGGGTATTCGACCAAGTTCAAGACTTCGTTCAAAAGGCCTTCTTCGATTTGCACTTGAACACCTTGTTCTGCTTCAATAGCTTTGATTTGCTCACGAATCATGTTTTCACGTTCCTTACTGTCGGCAATCACGTAAACGGTACGAAGGTCTTCTTCATAAGAATCTGCATTGGTGATTTCCACTTCATGTCCAAGGAAACGGTGTCCGCGACTCACACGACCTGAATGGATATCCAAGAAATCAAGGTCAAGCGCTTCATCGCCCAAAAGGACAACCAAAGTGTGGACAGGGCGAATGTATTCAAAGGTGTTGTTAGCCCAGTGCATGCTAACAGGGAAGGTCAATGAAGCAAGCACTTCTGGAACGCCAGCCAAGACTTCTTTGGCAGGTTTTC